>Ga0131853_10009475_pt1 | contig 17820 bp, 9 predicted proteins | sample TergutLab28metaG_FD_92764 | JGI IMG/M metagenome (GOLD analysis project Ga0131853, IMG submission 92764) | Labiotermes labralis P1 segment gut microbial communities from Petit-Saut dam, French Guiana - Lab288 P1 (version 2) (version 2) | ecosystem: Host-associated > Arthropoda: Insects >... | reverse complement strand
TTGGAACATCACACATAATACGGAAAGTACTGCAATGTGAAGTTTGAAGCCTGAGCGGTGGGGATCACCGCTGGTTCAAGAGAAGTACCAGGAAGAAATGCCTGTGACAGGAGACATACATATCGTATAATAATAATAACGCTATTACGTTTCGCCACTTGTACAGCTATTATTATTATTATTATTATTATTATTACTACTACTACTACTACTATTATTATTATGCAACGGTGTGTAAATTGGTGATTTTGTGCAGAAAATGCATCAGTTTAAATGTAATAATGATCTTATCGAAGCAAAATATAGTAACAATAATGCCACTGATATACATTTATTATATCCGAGAGTCGTGTTTCGATTCCCGTTGGAGGAAAGAGGTTTTGTCTTCTCCGAAACGTCCAGGCCGGTCCTAGGGCACGCCTGGCCTACTTCTTAGTGGATAACGCGTCTTTTTCCTATGCAGACAAAGCGGACAGGGCGTGAAATTGTCCACTTATAACAGTCTCGTGCATAGGGTAAGAAAGAGTGGAGCTATACCTCCTCTTTCGCATACGCTTTTATGGCATGGACAGGAGCAATTTGACTTTATGTGACACTGGAATTATGTGTAGAATTAATGCTAGGTTTAAGTTCAATTCGTAACTGGTGCTTCGATGTTGAGATAGCGTGGAAATTTACGTCCATGCCTTCGTACGTCTTCATGAAACGCTGTAGCACAGTGATAATAAGCATGACTAGGAAGTACGAATTTTGGGTGTGTAGTAATTTTGTTTCTGAATTACATCTTCCACCAGGAAGGACGTAGGAAGAACGTGTGTATTTTATTCTTGCATTAGACTGAATGTATTTACTTATGACCAACCACCTTGAAGGTGTTGGTTGAAGAGACGGCTTCCACAGCGGTAGTAACTCATCCCTGATTTATTGTCACTTCAGACCGCTACTAAGAACAGCCTGTCGCTATCCTGGGTCCCTTTGTGTCTTCTGGTTTGACAACATACATAATGGTGCGGTGGTTTTATGAAGTATTCACTGAGGAAGGGGACGGTTGCGTGTAGCAATATATATAGCTATATATATATATATATATAGCAGATGAAAGCCTCCTGCCATGTCATGCCCTGTCGTCTGATAATTACCGACGTTTAGAAGGATCGTGGTGCCTTCGAAACGCCCGTATTTGGACTTATTTACCATCTGACACAACGTAACATCAGAGAAGACTCCAACAATCTGCGACTCAGCTTTGAGACGCTCAAATCTTTCATGCACAAAAAAAGTTTCATTTTATTTTTTGAGGTATGGGGTTTTCACGGCAATAACTATTAAAATTTTGTCTGAAATCTTACGCCGTATTGTCTGGTAGCTGTTTATGGCGTTTCAGAGGTACCTGCTGGTCCGTCTGCAGGGTTCCTCCTCAAAAATGTGGTATTTTGTAATGTTATTGCACTGCCTTTGACGATCGCTGCCACCTTGTGTACGTATAGGTAACTACAACAGTAACTTTCGCTATTGGGACAGAATATCTACAGAATTTCAAATCTGTGCCTTGCGTACATACACTAATGGAAGTTCTTACTTTCGGGATCTTACGTTGCAACCAGCTAAATGAAAAACTGCAACAATCGCAACCCGCTCTTTCAGAAACACTAGGTTGAGGAGGCCAGGGGCTGAATTTGGGCTGTAATATGGTGGTGGTGGTGGTTATGGTTGTGGTTGTGGTGGTGGTGGTGGTGGCGGTGGTTGTGTTGTAGGCGGCGGCATCAGTAGTGGCGGGGGCGACGGCGGACCCGGGACGGCGGCTGTGGTAAAGAGCCTAGGACGTCCTCAGCCTCGGATATTTCATACGTAATGTGATATCTGTTGATAGATCTGCTTTTCATTGCAATTTAGGCGCTTTAGTAAAGCAGTGGTGATTTTTGAGTATTATCTTTGTCATGACTGTCCGCCCGTCCATGCGTCTGCCGGAATGGAACAGCGAGATTACAATCTTACAAATTTTTATGAAATTTCATTTTTGAGCATCCACGAAATTTGTTGACACATCCCGATTTTGGTTAAAATCGAAGAAACAAGGCACTTTACCCGAAGACCTACGTGCATGTACGTGATTTTTCTATATGAGGGCGTTATATTGTGTTTTCTGTGTGGTACGAACTGAGGCCGAAGAAACAACTGACGATTGAAACATATCGTTTTAACGAAACGTGTACAGGAAAGAGACTATCTTGCCCTTAGAGGGATAAGTACACATGTCACAGTTTCAGGGGAGTACAAGAAAAGTGAAGAGCCAGACAGCCCGGGAAAACAGTTGACGGTGGATAAATAACTTTTCTGTCTATTTGAAAAGCAGAAAAAAAAACATTGCGTTTGGAATGAATTGAAAGAGACGTCAGAGCGACTGATCCAGAGGTGTGAAATCCTGCGGACATTTCCTAATTTATTATCATCTCCCTTGTCTGCCACAGTAATCGAATTAGATTTCACAACCACATAATTAACCAGTAAATAGATATTTATTCAGTATTCCGTCTTGCACTACACAATTATGCTTCCAAGGTCACCAGTTTCGACCTCTCTACGGGCCGTCATTAGACCTAGGTATAAGAACATGTGAAAGAAACTGTACAATCGTCCATACAACCTTTGAGGAAGAGAATTCATTCCCTTACATAATTATATAAAATTGGTTAAACTGCATCTGCTAAGCTGAAACAGTTTACTGTGGAATTTTGCGTAGTTTGAAATAAATATATCTATTGATCTGAGCACAACAGAGTTGTGTCACCTGAAGTTTCAGCTTATTCCCAGTGATTTTATTTTGTCCTCTCCCTATTAACTTGATGGAAGACATCACGATGTGCTAGAAATATAATAAAACATTAATTAACATACGTCAAGCACAACTATTTTTTTGTATACGAGGCTACATGTTTCGACCTTTTTAAACGGTCATCATCAGGCCTTCTAACAGATCGAGTCAACAGATGCTGTGTACATGTTGGGATCCCAATATGTTTACATTAATATAATACATAAAATCTGGCAAGTCAATTACATAAGAAGGAGTGTTGTGTGTATTGCATAACTATATGTAGTTAAAATATTTAAAATGGTGGTTGGGCTTTATAACTATAATATTAGGTCCCGTATTCTTTGGAAGTTGTGGGGGGTTTTTTTTAGTGACGTCGAAGTGTGTCCCTCGTTAGTAGAGCTGGGCACTAACAGGGGACACAGCATCTGTTGACTCGATCGCTTAGAAGGCCTGATGATGACCGTTTAAAAAGGTCGAAACATGTAGCCTCGTATAAAATAAAATAGTTGTGCTTGAGGTATATTAATTAATGTTTTAGTAGCCCCCCTATTAATTTTATCGCTGTCGTCATGCTCCTTAGAGCCACACACATATATGGATTTGTCTATCATGTCTTTGTTGTTCACAGCACACAATATTCCGGTAAAAAGGTAAAGTTGCCCGTGAGCGTCATTGAAGAGCATTCAACGAGCACGCTGAAGGAGGTGTACATCCATTCCTTGGAACTAGATTGAGATAAATATTAAGCTTCACGCTTTTGCCGATTTACCACAAGGAAATAAACAACCGTACTCCAATGCACAGCAGGTTTCTTGGTCCTCAGAGACGGTTCGGACACTTTACAGCAAGGAAAAATATTTTGTCTCTCCCTGGATTTTAAAACGGTTTATCGGATTTCCCGAGCTGTAGCGTCGCCAGTGTACCGGTGAATCTTGCTCTGCTGGCTCCGCTGTATGGAGATGATCTGTGTCTGCTTATTGGATTTGTACAATTGGCTCAACAGATAGGGTTTAAAATGTCTGTACTTTTTATGACGAATGATGTGAACCCGGCTTCCGGACGGATGCGGGTTTTTAGTGACAACGAGATTGCGGGAAATGTCAGATACAAATTTGTGAAGTTGCTTATCTTTTTTCAAAATCCTCTGCACTTAAGTAATGAACTGCACATGGCTCTAATGCTAATTATACTTCATATCTTATTAAAAAGACTCTCGGTATATTTTAAGTGGGTGTGTTCAGGTGTTGTTTATGATATGCCAGTACACAATACGGTGTCATTATAATGCCAAATAGCATTGTTCGTTTGTCTGTGTAAAGGAGACATGTGTTGCGATTTGGCATAGGAAATGAAGTTTTTAACGTTATGTGCGTGGATTTTGTCATAAAAACGTTAAGTGCATTACTATTACCTGCACGTATGGTAGCACAAAATCGATTCCTTCCAACTGATTGCCCATCTAACAAAATTACTAGGTAGTTGATTCAACACATTTCGGGATTTCCCATGCATTCACACATACACAAGCACGCACGCACAACGCATGCAATAGCCATAGATTTGTAGTCGCTAGTGGGCTGGTGGATGTGTGGGTGGGGCTGGGGTTGTTGGGACTGTGTGTAGCAGCACACCTATCGACGGAAAATAAACAGTGATTATCGCCACACGGTGACACTAATTTGTTCAGGAAGTCGTGTTTTATTAACCTGAATTCCATCAACCGAACGGATCGTTGTGTTTACTGCATACGACCCGGCTACTGTATGAAGCCAGCCCGAAAGTTTGCAACAAATGTTTGAACTCCTGCTGTGTGTATCCGGAGGTACTGGACCTCGAATATTTACTCTGTACCGGCCATCCTACTTGTTTTTTTTTCCTGATTTTACTCAGTCCTTCTACTAAGCTGCTAGGATGGCAAGGCAGAATGACCAAAGTTAGCTTGTTTCTATACCCTGTCCAATATATTGGCCACTGATTATACTGCGGTTCCACAGATGACACCAAATAAATGAAAAATGTAATACAATTTTGTTACTGTATTGATTTGTGGTTTATTTAACCATACTTTTGGTAACTCATTTCATTCAGTAGTCAGTATGACGATTAAGCTACGGGTTGGACGATCCGGGTTTCGAATTCTGGCAGGGGAAAAAAAATCTTTCTGGTCTCCAACCCGTCCAAACCGGCTCCGGGGGCTCACCGAACTTCGTATTCAATATACACTGGGGTTAAAGCGGCCGGGGGCGTGAAGTTGACCACTAAAATCTATCTTTCGCCAAGGCTAAGAATGAGTGGAGCTGTATCTCCAATCCCTCTATATGCCTTCGTGGTGTGGACAGGGACAACTGCAATATTTTCGCCTTACAAATTTTGTAAGTTCGAATAGTAGGTAGATTACTGAAGAGGTGAGTGGAAAGGATTGGAATGGAAAGGTTTCTGGTTTTGTTCAAGTTATTTCTGCGGGATTTATCTTGGAGGACTGGGTAAAATAATGAAAATCCTTAGAATAATTCACATCCGGTTCTGTAGTTGAACCAATATCTTTAGATTGCAAGTCATAAGCTTTCCTGCATGAGCCAGTTTTTGGTCATTCCTTCTTAAAATCAAAATTCTAAGCCGATTCATACATTTCTATGTCATCAGGTACATTCTCTGTCTCTTGATATTATCGTTTGACCATAAACAAATGTACGTGTTCACAGCATAGGGAAACCTTGTACGAAATAATGCCAGTAACTCTATGTAGGTCATAATAATTCTGAAGCATTTACTTACCATTAACCCTGTTATAACTATGCATATATATATATATATATATAGTATATATACATATGTATACATATGTGTGCGTATATATATATATATATATATATAAACTTGACGTATATATATATATATATATATATATATATATATACACACGTCAAGTTTTAAGTCTAAAAATTTCTAAATTCTGCCCACACGGTGTATTCGCGTGTTCCATGTAGTTCTTGCGACTAACAGACATAGCGTCTCTATACAACATTAACCAGATGGTCGTTTTAATCAAAATACACTGTGTTCTCTGCGAGTTTCGAATTTAATGTATGGCGCAGCTCAGTCTTCAAAAGATTATCGTAGAGCGCAGTGAGGAAACATTGAAAAGTTAAATGTGTGTCAGCTCTCAGGCAGTTTCATTATCAGTGTTACGTATATATATATATATATATATATATATATATATATGTGTGTGTGTGTGTGTGTGTGTGTGTGTGTGTGCATATATTTATTTGTTTCTTTATTTTACGATAATCTCCTTACATTTCAGCTTAGATGTTTTTACGGCGGTGTAAATTCTCGCTGTTTTCTTCTGGGTTTTGTTGCGTTGTATCTCGTTTCATGAGTACCATCGTTGCTAAAATATAAAATGCCTGCGCTTTTCGGCATGAAGGAAGGACAGTATTTTTTTTTAGCGCGTTGTGACTGTGTACTGAAATATAATATTATAAAATACCAACACTGCACATTGTTAAATACGTGTTTATTCAAGATCGAGCATAAACTTGTTGTATAGTTAATAAACACATTTGTAAAGAGTGTGCTCTGCTGTTGTTTTACAGTAATGTAAGGCAATGTGTTTCTCCGTAACGTTGGTAACCATGCACCTAAATATATTGCCATAAATCACGAATACCTATTTACGTGTTAGTTACGGGTTTGTCAAATATTTAGTTCGGCTAAACGGATCGCTTCACGGTTGTTGCGTCATCTATTTACTTCGGACTCAGTATAGAGTGTCAGCCTGTGTTTCTGATGGGCATTAACTTGCTGTGTTTTTGGAAACAGTACAAATTGTAACTTAACGTTGATCGGCTGTTTTGCGTGTTTTTGATAAAAATTCTTTGAATAAGCAAACGTTTGATTGATCCGACAGCTGAGGGTCTCAGAGCGGTGTCAGTGAAGGTTCAGATCTGCCGGGATGTCGATTGGGAGTTAGCTGCTGACGTTTCGAGAACACTGCCTTCCATTGTCGGAAATCATTCACCAATCAGACATTGGTAAATATTCCTTCAGATGTTGGTAATTATTCCCCCAGGTTTTGGTAAATATTCCTCAGATGTTGATAAATACTCCTTCTTAAATAGAACCATTAAAAGCTGGAATCAATTACCTGCAGGCTTACTAGTGTCTTTCCCCTGTAAACTTAAGTTTAGAAAGAGGGTTAAGAATGTAGTTACAAGCAAGGGAATTGAAGTGGGGATTGAGTGTAAATAAGTGAAGTGTAGTGAAGTGTAGTGATTTGGAGTGAACTGTCGTGATTTATGCGCAGTGATTTTATTTTGAAGTGAAGTGAATTACGGTGAAGTTCTTGGGACAAAAGTACTCGACATGGCGTAACGTGTCACAAGCCTTGCATTTTCAGTGTGATTTTTCTCCTTGTCTCGTATTGTATTCAGCAACGTTATTAATTCCTTTTCAGAATGATATCTCTTTCTGTGAGTCCGCCGTTTGTCACTGTCACGAGCAAACATTTCTTATTTCCTGACGTCGCTTGTATTTGTACGTTTATAAATGATACCTTGATACCGGATACGTTGGGTAGCCTTATTTATTATTCCAGTAGACGACTGAGATGAAGTCCGCCGATGACAGTCCAGATGATGATCTTCTGGGACGTTACTGGACACAGCATAGACGTTTCGGAAGAACATGCTGCTTCGTTCTGCGTGGTGGAAGATAGATTGATTTTTCCCGGTACCATTGCAAAACAGCCCCTGAAGGCAAATTGCTTCCTTCTCTACCGTATGCCTCTTTCTTTTTCCTTAACCTCCTGCAGTTGTGTTTGTCTTTACTATTTCTGATTTTATATTTTTCCAACCTTCTTTTTTCCCCGCTCATCATCTGTCCTTATAAAACTCGTGTTTGGAAGGCCGCTGCTACGTACACATTCATTGGCTTATATCCAAGGACCGCCCCCCCCCCTCTTTTGTATCTTTAACCTCATCGTGGTTTCCTGAGCCCTTTACTCTCCTATCATGAAGGTGGAGATAGGATTTACCCTCGAAATGTTAATGTATATGTGCCACAGCACACAGCACCGTAAATCCGGAGAACGTAATCTTGATTCATAAATCGACCTTGAAGTATAACAGGGTTTATTTTAAATTATAGACGTGTGAGTATATCTCGGGACAAAATTAAACAAACTCTCTTAATATGGAACTTTTTAACGGGTTGAATCATAAAGATTTACCTGTTTAGGGCACATATTTGAGGAAAGTTTTGTCCCAAACCTACCTTCGAAAATTCGCCCTTATTTTTCGGAAATCGTTAATATAGCTTGTGGATGTGATCTGAGCTACGTAGACTAATTAGTTGCATGTGCTGTTGGTTTGGATAAATGGTTGGAAATTTACTGACAATTTGTGCGACTGTTTGCTTCTCAAGTAGGATTTTGTTGCATGAAGTCAATGTTCGTAATTGACTCGAATAAGGACGTGTTGTGTTTGTATGTCGACTCTCGATCCAAACTAATTTAATATCCGAGTGCAACAGTATTTGTAACGTCAGCCATAAGGACTGCAGTAACTATATGCAGCGCTCGTTATCTGGATTATATGAAGCCTGACGCACACGAAGTACAGGTGATGAGGGTGGCCGAATTCACTTATATCAAAGGTGTGTAATTGCTTTTATTTTAATACATGTACCATGGAAATTTTATTGTTTTTTATTATAACCAACAAATTCACAAATATTTCTAAAAGTAAATCTCACAACAGTCTTTTGTCTAATTTGTACTGCTACATGTTTCGACACTTTCGTGGCATCGTCAGGGAGTTACAAGCAACGTCTTAATTTCATAATTATATTTCCAACAGCTACAATTAGAAGAACGTATGCAACTTAGAAAGTCATTGGTTGTAACTCCCTGATGATGACACGAAAGTGTCGAAACATATAGGAGTATAAATTACACAAAACACTGTTGTGATATATACTTTTATGAAATAATTTTCATTGGTTGGTTTAATAAAAATAGTGTGTAATTACTATTTTCGTTTTGGATCCGGTTGCGGCTAGTGTGCTGTGAAGGCACGCAAGCCGGGAAGCCGCACAGTCACACGTTGCCCCGAATATCTTGATATGGTGGGAAGCGTAATGCAATAAAATGGTCTCAAGAGCAATGAGTACAATAGCAGCACATGGATCAGTGGTATTTCGTTCCCTATAAAGTGTTTTACCCACCGTTAATTAAAACCTATGAAGCTTAATTGTTACTGTGTATGTCGTCAGCGTAAAGCTAAAACCTTTTATATTGCCCGAACAGCTTATTTGTGTGTTCTGCATGATTCATGTAATAAAACACAATTATTTTCCTACGCAACATCAACTCAACCGGTTTGTCTTTAAAATCTAAGCACGCTAGGTTCTCTGTGAGGTACGATCTAAATATTTATACATTTGGTGTCTAAGTAAATAATGTAATAAAATATAGCCTAACACAACATTTTATTAAATGTTTTACGAATATACAGCTTTCAGCTACATGTTTCGGCCTTTTAGAGCCATCTTCAGGCTGAATCTAGGAGGGTGTATATATATGCGTGTATATATGTATATATATATATGTACATGTATGTATATATATAATATATTCTACACGATCACCCTTTCTAATTTTTTGTCCATCCGTGCTCAGTCTGGTAGGTGATCCCTTTTCGGGAAAAGAGTGTGGGTCACCGAAACACATACAGTTTTAATTTTTTTTACTTGTTTTTTTTTACTCAATTTATTTTTGATAAAACGAAAAAAGGAGTGCTGTATCAAGTTAAACAACTAAATCATATTTTATTAAAACAACACAGTCACTTGTACTCCTTCACTCACACCTCTCATACGCGACTGACTTCCGTACTGGACTACCAGCGTCCGTTGTCCGCTACTAACATTTTCTTATTTAAATCCCCCCCCCCCTCCTACCTATCGCCAACGGTTCTTGATCATATGTTGACAGACCGCCCGTAACTGGCGTCAGCAAACCTAATAACAACCATATAAAAAATGTTCCGCTACTCTCTCTCTCTCTCTCTCTCTCTCTATATATATATATATATATATATTGCAGTGTGGTAAAAGACGGGATCTCCTTTACAAGAAGTAGCTTATAAAGTATGAAATATAAAAAACATAAGTACATAAAATTTTTAAAAATTTTAAAATGTAATATCAATAGAGCTGTTGTGGTTTTTGGGCTGTTCCAATCCGAGGAAACCTGTGGGTATTGAAGGTATGTCTTCTTGGTGAATTCATGTAATATTTAACAATAAAAAGTTGTGTTAGACTATTTTATTACATTATTTAATTAATAGAGAAAAACACAAGGGAGGATGCCTTGCCTTGAAATTATGAACAGGGTGTCTGATTTCTCGTTTCCTTGAGCACGGCAGCTCTCACGGGATATCCCGGCGGATGTAGGGCTTCTATCCAACAATGCTTCCGTGGTTGGGGAAGAGATAAACGAGGTATTCTGCATGGTGTGCACTGTAATGCTGTCAGTAGCATAAGTAAATGACCACGTCAAGGCCTGTAACCGAGACGGGAAATCCGTTAACGTAAGCGCAATCCCAGTTAAAGTTATAAGGTTCCCGTGGCTTAGAACAGCGAAGCGTTTTGTCCACGCAGGAGGAGATATGCCAACCAAGCGTTAGCCTCCGCTCTTAGCTAGCTTTTTGGTTGATTTTTGGTTGCTTAGTTGCTTTATCCTTCGAAGAGTTACGCGCACACCATGAATATATGTGGGCGAATGGAGGTTCAACTACTTCTTGTGTTAACCTCTGCATCGGACTGAGGCAAGTGGGCAACTCCACACCGCGCCCATTTTCCTCCACAGGAAAGAACGTCCGGTACGCGGTTTATAGGGTGGGTGGGCCTCATAGCCGGTTTAGGCCTTGTATAGAAGGGAAGAAAAGAGGCAATGTACGAATAACGTAACATTGTGGCGCGTTCGCGTTACTATTCTAGTCGTGGTAAAGAAATAAGTGTGTCTGTATTCTAGACTTAGTTACCCGGCATGAAAAACGCATCCGTCATTTTATATTGTCATCTGTAGCTTGTCTGGCGCTAACACTTTTTCGCGTTATTTCATAAACGGCACGATTTTTCGGGTGGGGGGGGGGGAGAAGTTGTTGAAGATAAAAATGTGTTTTGATTCTCTCTACATATTTTGCCTGAAACATTTCTCATTCTAAGAGGAATGTAGCGAGATATGATCATAAATATACATAGGTCTTCTCGTAAAGTACCCGTTATTCTTGCTAGATTTTAATACAAGGTGAATTTTTTCCGACACAATTTTGAAAAATCCACAAATACTAAATTCCATGAAAAACTGCGCAGTGGGTTCCGAGTTATTAGCTTGTAAAACATTTTTATTATACTGTCTTTACACAACAATGTGGTGCAGTTGTCTGTATTATTGCACTATCTACTAAGCTACATGTTTCGGCAGTCAGTCAGTGGAAGGCAAACGCACACGTAGAGAACAGGAGCAACGGGAGCCAAGCACAAGAACTAAAGGCAAAACACCAACAACGGGGACTCCATAAGTCATCCCTATGCAATAATTCGGAAGCACTACTTCAGTACACAGCCCACCAGGTCTCCTGAACACGACTGTGCGCCACTCCACAACAAAACACGCCATACCATCCAACGGGGACAACAACACACCTCCAGCAACCGGGATACTGTGACAACAAGGATAACCACACTTACGCAGCAGCTCCGAGGTAATAGTTGCTGCACGTGAATCCGCCAGACCGCCGATATACGACTGGACAACGCCCAACAACAACAACACACGTCGCACCAACCACGTCCCGGAACAACTGTGAGTTTTCATAACATAGCATATGAACCGAGACCCCAACTTAACAATTAATCAGGAACACACAGACGATCCAAGTGCCAATGACATCGAACATCATACGATAAAAAAAAAAAGAAAGTCACACAGTGATAAAACCCAAATACGATGATAAACAATAAAATAAAATAAAAACACACACTCTAAACAAAACACTAAACGAGTGACACGTCAACAAAAAACATTAAAACACCCAAGAAAAACGACATTTTATGATAATTTTAGCATAGAATATGTTTTTAACAAAACTGGAATTGTAAACCACGGGATACCGTAGGTAGTACTGCCGATGTACCTATTATACAAGCCTGATGATGGCCTTATAGGGCCGAAACATGTAGCTTAGTAGATAGTGCAATAATACAGACAACTGCACCACATTGCAGTGTAACGACGGTATAATAAAAAAGTTTTACAAACTAATAATACGTTAACACAACGGGATGCAAAATACCCAATTTAGGGTTCCGAGTTCCATGCGGACAGACAGACAGACAGAAAAACAAACGTGAAGCAACTAATAGTCGCTTTTCGCGATTTTACGAAAGCGCCTGAAAACGTCTGCTTCTCTCGAAATTCGAACCCCAGTTCCTTAGTCATCCTTCTCAGTCACGACACGTCTATAATCATATGGCCACGGTTAGGTACAATAAATACATTTTTTTCCTCACATCTATAAATTTGAATATATATCGTGAGGGAAAAATGAATTCCGAGTCGCTGCGACAAGTACAGTAATATAATCCGCTTTGGGAGTATTCACAGCAGCTTATGGAAGGTCTGAATGTAGGAATGCGATGAAAATGTGACATGGAAAGTTTAATATGAGTTCCTGTGGATTTCTGTCAGTCTCCGAGGTAGGATGTAATAATCCCTAGACACTCAGAAGACAGCTTATACAGGATCATTATTTTGAAAGAGCAACAATCTAGCGAGTTCGCTCAACAACTAATGTTTATAACGTGTATACGGGAGGTGTCTGGTTCGAATCTTGGCCCGGTCACAGCTGTACCGACTGATATTACTGTGGTGTATTTTTTTCAGGCCCTTCGAGTAGATAACTTAACCAGACCATTGTTATGTCCTTAGCAGTTTTTCATTCCCTTTCATCCAGTCATCTGACTTTTATGTTCAGATTTCTTACAACGTCTTTAAATGATCTACAAATGAAAAAGGGAGGCAAATATAAATGTAACACTGGGGCGCGTTCGTGCAGTGGAAAAGCAATATATATTACATATTCTGATTCTGTGTGTGTGTGTTTGTGTAGCCTTATTTATCGAACATGCATAGAGCATGAGCCGTATTATATTGCCATCTGTGGTCTGTCCGTCTGTACCATATTTTTCACCTCTCAGACACGGCACGATTTTTCTAAAAAAAAAACGTTTTAGAACACACAATATGTGTTTTGATATCCTCTGCATGTTTTGTGTGAATCATCTATCATCTTAAGAGGAATTTAGCGATATACCATTACAAATTATATAGGTCTTCGTGTTAAGTACCCGTAATTCTTGTCAGATTTTAATGAAACTTGAATTTATTGGACAGATTTTCGAAAAATGCTCTAATATTAAATGTCACTGAAGTCCGTCCAGTGGAATTCTCGAGCTGTGTGGACGGGTAGACTTGACGAACCTAATAGTCGCTTTTCGCAATTTTGCGAACGCGCCAAAAGAAACAAAACGCAATACTTTATTTTACGACAAAACGTAATGTTCTGTGTGTTTCAACATTAAGGTAGGGGAAGAGCAATTTAAGCGTATTGTGTGTGCTGTGACACTATTAGTATTTATTTGAAGCTTATATTCCAACTTTCTAAGTTGTCGCGCCTGTGGCTTCAAAGATTACTGTTTTTTGGGAAGTGGCGCCTTTTTGTTACTAAGAAATTTACCAGCTTTTGGGAGAATCTACTGCCTCGATGTTTATGACGTTTTGCTAAGCATGCGGTTACCAGGTACAAACAAGATGTCTTTAGATTTATGTGTATTAAAATGTTTTGTCTCTGACAAAGCTGTACGCTTGTTTTTAGGCGTTTTAGCAACGTTGACAAAAAAAAGGCGATTATTAGCTTCGTCACGTCTGTCTGTCCGTCCGTCCGTCCGCATGGAATAACTTGGCTCCCACTGGACGGATTTTCATGAAATTTGACATTTGAGTGTTTGTTTTTGAAAATCAGTTGAGAACATTCAAGTTTCTTTAAAATGTGACAAGAATAGCGGCTACTTTACTTGAAGACCGATACACATTTTTGGTCATATCTCGCTCAGTTCTTCTTAGAAAGAGAAATGTTTTGAAAAAATTTGTAGAGAAACTCACGACAGACGTTTTATATTCAGTAACTTTTTTCCGAAAATAGTGCAGTTTATGAGATAATGTGGAGAAATATGTTAGAGCGGGGCAGGTCACAGATGACAATATGATGCATGCGCATTTTAGGCTAGGTAGCAAGGGCTAAAAACACACACTCAGAATGTGTAATAATCATTGCTTTTCCACTGCTACAGCACGAATGCGTCTCAGCCTTACGGCTATTACCTACATTGCCTGTCTTGCTAAAAGTTTGTTCTTTTTTTTTTTAATTTGGCTCGATATTGTGACGTTCTTGTTGAAGTCACAGTCTGGCAGGAAGGTGTAATGGCTACTGAGGAGCACAGCGCCTGCAGACTACACAGAGGGCTAAATTATGCCTGAAAATTTGACGAAAAAGAAATAAGAGTTGAAATTAGAAATACAGTTCTAGAGAAAAATTGTAATACACGATCCAAAATGGAGCCAGAAGAGAAACGGCTGCATTGGTTCGGCGTCGTTAAGTTGGAGGGCATACGGACATTTGAATAAACTGCACGAAGACTGAGAGATGACGGAGGTGAAGAAGGAGAAAAATAAGAAACAAGCTGGCGATATAGTGAGAGGCAATACATTGCTATTATTACGGGGAATACCAGAAAATTATACTGCTCTGTAGGTCCCAGGATAGTACCCGCTCGTCCTTCTTGTAAACTTGGTTTGGAGACATTTTGAAGACTGAGCGAAAGTACTTTTCTCTCCATTGCTCACCGATTTCCGGAAGGGCTTTGGTTTTTGGAAGTTTCCCAGGCTTCGCCCATTTGTCCATCTGGTAAGAGCAACGTGTAGATGAAGGTGAGTATGGGGCATTGTAGAGTAATATTGGCAGGTGAAACTGGAAGCAATCGGAATGAAAAACTGTCCCCCTGAATTATGTATAAAGACCCAGTTCGTACCGCGCAGTAAACACTGCCTGTCACGGTTATAAAAACCAGCCAGTTAATGCTGTATAGGGAAAGCATCGCTGTTTGTTCTGAGATCGATACAAAACACATAAATGTACTGTGTGGGTAGAACGGGGAATTTTAATTGTTACACCTGGAGGTACATAAAGTAACCACTGGTCTTTTTAAAGGGTTAAGTGGCGGTGGTGATGGATAGTATTAATACACGGACGCAGCTGAATGTTACTACGTCACATTCAGTGTGCGCCGTGATCATCATTGTACCGTTCCACAGTACGACCATAATTCCTGTTTTGCACGTGCCAATTAGGTCTTTGCTCGGCATTGAAGCCTTTAACTCAGCTTTCGCCTGTGACTTTGTTACCTATAATAAAGCAGATTTATAGCAGCTTAACGCCTGTGCTGTGCTAATTGTTACAATACTAGCGATCATTGGCTACACAGACCTACAGCCAATCGCTCTGTAACATTAAAGGGTTTGGAGTGGATTTCAGCTCATCATTAATATCAAAATCCTACCGTTGATAACATAATTAATGAAGTAATTTCCCGTTCTGTACCCAACACACTATGCAGTGTAAGTAGGGGGGGGGGGGAATGGGGGATGTGCATAAATTAAAGAGTGAATTTGTCAACGGGTTTCATTACGTGCTGTTCGGTGGAGAGGTATGGGGGAGCAGAAAACTGTAGCTCCACATGTTCCTTCACTCTTCAGCAGATGGATGTGAGTGGTCAGATTAGTTTCTCATTTTCTTTATTCAGTCGGAAACAGCCCCTAATACCGCTTAAGGGGTAGCTGGGGGATGGGCTTTATAGCCGGACTTGATGTTTTGTAGGAGGGGAAAATCCCTGTCATCGGACATCGAACTCCGTTTCTCCTTTCCCTCAGTCTGTAGCGTAGTAACAATACTAGCTCAGCTATCCAAGCTGCAAATAAAAACAGGGTATTTTTTTGAAAGCGAAATTCTGTGGCGTTTTGTCACCCGATTCTGTTTCCAGAATAAGGTGACTTATTGCTGATTGATTAAGTGGTACAGCCCTTCTTGGGGTTTTAGTCGCTTAGCTAGTTATAAAATTTTCTTGTATTCTAAAGTTATTTACTCTTTGTACTGAATTTATAGTACGGAGTGCATGTTCGATACATTCTTCTTACTCTGACCTCCTCTACTTACTCACTGTAAGTGTAGCAGGTTACTGTTGCACCTGATCACACTCGGTGACACACACACAACATTCTATAGGACTCCTCTGGACGATGGATCGGCCCCTCGCAAGGACCTATACTGATATTACGCAACAGTCAAAATAGACCTCCATGCCCTCGGCGGGATTCGAACTCGCAGTCCCAACAACCGAGGTGGTGTAGACCTACGCCTTACACCGCCCGGTCACCGCGATCCTGTTAGATAATGACTCAGTTACTTCATCTGTGAGACTCAGCACATGTTTTTGTAAGGACTCACGAATGATTTTGCTCATTTTTTAAAGAAAGTCGTGACGTTGTGTGTTTAATAGTACAAAATTAAGCCAGAGTGTGACCAAACACAACTAAATTCTATTTGTTGTATAGAACTATATTTCGACCTATTTCAGGTTACCCTTTTGTTCACAATTGGTTTTTAACAGATACCTATTTAGGGATAAATATACATTATGTAAGGCCATAAATCTGAATAGACTTCAATAATTTATGCAGTCGGGTATGCTACAATGAACGATCCTACAACGAACAGTTTTTATCAGTAAAATCGGGATGCTACAATGAACATATGCTACAACGAACACATAGGAATACTATCGGCCGACGTAGCACGCGCGTGCGCATGACGTGTCGTGCCTTCCCACTTTCATTAGAGCGTCAGTAATCATCTTTGTTATCATTTGTAAGGTTCAGTTATCAGTTTAGTTCAGTTATCTGCTTATTTGCGCCTTTAGGAGTAAAAATCTTTTTTAAAATTATTCTGCTATATAATTTTATACTATTTTTACACTTACGTACATTTTTTATTTTGTATTATATTTTTCCTGTTCAAATGGTTGTGTTGGATGGTAACTTTGCTCTAGGCTGTCGGCCTGGAACGGATTATCCCTACATACATATATTGCAATGTATGCTAGAACGAATAGATGCTATAACGAACAAGGTTCTAGAACCAATTACGTTCGTTCCAGCATACCACACTGTATTTCGTCCTATATTTCTTCCTTTATATGTTTTAAAGACCAGTTGTGAACCTGTGGATGACCAGAAATATTTCGAAACATGTAGTTCGATATAACAAATAGAATTTAGTTTGTTTGGTCAGATATTTATCTAATTTTGTTATTGCTTTCCTCAGTTGATGGCACCTGTTTAACAGCCGCGATAACTCCGTCGGTACAGTGACTACGGTACGGGGTGGACGGTCCGGGGATCGAATCCTGGTTGGGGTGAGATTTTACGCACCCGTCCAGAACGGCCCCGGGGCCCACCCAGCCTCCTATACAGGGGTACTGATAAGTCCTTAGGCCGACCAGGAAGGAAACAAGCTAATGTTTCTGTCAGAATTGTGTGAATTTCCTTCGGCGCCTTGCCATGCAGGAAAAACAACTTGATGACAGCTCGCGTCTCCATGTTGTTGAAATCGCACGCGTCCCTGAAATGCTACCGAGCTTGTTTCCTTCCTGGTTGGGATAAGGACTTATCACCACTCCGTTACAATGGGTACCGGGTCTTTCCCAGGAGAAAAGCGGCCGAGGAGTGGCGTTGACCACCCACCCTCGTCTAGAGCGGAGGTTGAAGAAAGAGTATAGGTATAACTTTACCCCGCCCCCCCCCACAGGGCCTTTAGGGGGGGTGT
>Ga0131853_10009474_pt1 | contig 17820 bp, 17 predicted proteins | sample TergutLab28metaG_FD_92764 | JGI IMG/M metagenome (GOLD analysis project Ga0131853, IMG submission 92764) | Labiotermes labralis P1 segment gut microbial communities from Petit-Saut dam, French Guiana - Lab288 P1 (version 2) (version 2) | ecosystem: Host-associated > Arthropoda: Insects >... | reverse complement strand
TCGGTATGCCACTAGGTATCCCTCCGTTTTTAGTAGTTGTGTGGTGCTCCTACTATACCACGTTTGGGATATCTTGTGCTTTGTTTTTTACTGTTGCTCTTGTTATTGTAATTCACCGTCCCCACGAAGCCCGCTTCTGGCTTCGTGGGGTGGAATTCGACCTTCTAGACGGCTTTGAGCGTTATTGACCGCTGGTTCTTAGATATGTATACTCTACTTGAAATACACGTCTCAAGTGTGTTATGATAACATGAAAAGTATAATGGAGATACAGCTTAACGTAGGATATGTGATGAACGTAAATATTGAGGAGCATTTTGATGAAAATGGATAATTTTCCAGTATTGAGTACTAAAAGACTTCAACTAAGGCAGCTTGACGCGTCAGATGCATCCGGCTTGTTTCGGCTCCGTTCCAATGAGGAATATTGTAAATTTACTCGTATGAACAGATACGAATCCATAGAAAAGGTCATGGATTTCATAAAAAGGATGGACGCCGCTTACATAGAAAACGCGAGCATAATGTGGACAATAGCCTTGAAAGGGTTGGATACCCATATCGGCGGCGTTTGTTTGTTTAACTATTCATCCGACAGAAAAAGGGCCGAGATCGGCTACGACCTTATCCCGGAATTCAGGGGCAGCGGCTATGTTACAGAGGCATTAAATGCCGTTATCCCATATGGGTTTAATGATATGGGATTTGACGTCATTTTTGCTGATTTGATGCCGGCAAACACTAAATCAATAAGTGTGCTGGAGAGGAACGGATTCATTAAAAAAAGTTCTCGTACAGACACAGATGGGAACGGGGCGGAAATTGAAATGGCGCTGTATGAAATTGAACAAGGTAATCCGACATATATCCAAAAATTGATATAATTCACTTTCCGCGCACATGCTGCAATTTTGCGATGAAGGAGCGATGTATCTGTCGACAGCAAGGAAATAGGATATCTTGATGATAGGGGGATCCTCCGGCTCCGGCAAAACAAGCGTCAGCCGCCCTCTTTCCCGTTTTTACGGGATTGATCTCGTCAGAGTGGATGATTTTCAGGTACTGTTGGAAGCGGTGACGACACCGCAAGCGCTTCCCGCTATACACTATTGGAAAACGCACCCTAATTGGCGGGATGAAGGGGTAGGAGCCTCAGTTGGGCGGTTAGTTGATATTGGACATGTGTTGATGCCCGGCCTCACTTCAGTGATTAACGACCATATTTGCGAAAATATACCGATGATTTTAGAAGGTGACTTTATTCTCCCCTAACTCGTGGCCTCCTTCAAGAACGAAAGAGTCAAGTCAGTATTTATACATGAGCCGTCGAAAGAGCAAATATTGCGGAATTATATGGCAAGAGAAGGCGAAATTCAACAATTCAGAGCCGATGTAAGCCACTCATATGGCAATTGGCTGATGGAAAGCTGCTTCGAGTATGGAGTACCGGTTATTGCGTCCCGTCCTTGGGACAGCCTTATGGAAAGGATATTTGACTGCATATAACGACAAAACGGATACTAGAGTTAATACACTTTTAACTGCTACCTGTTTCGGGAGAAGTTCCAAAAGACTTCACGACCGGTTTATTTCGACCCGTTTTTACCGCAATAACTTGGAAAGTTTCGTCGTTAGGAGAAACATGACAGTCAGAACCAAGTTGAAAGTTCTTACCATGATAACAGCGACTATGGCTTTAAGCTTTTTTGTGATGTTCATATTGTCGGCGTCATTCTTTTCTCTTATGATTTTGGCTGTCATTTGGCTTGCTCATGTGCTATACTTTGGGTTCAGGGTTAAGACTATGTGGCAAAAATATTAAAACATATGTAACAGATGTAGAGATATAAAGATTGTGAGAAAAATAGGAAAACTAGACAGTGGCACAAAACTTATTTTGGTAAAACTTATTCACACCGTAGTATGGTGTGTTTTTGCATCTGCTATTTTTTACATACTTTATGCAGGGATATTTGATAGAGTTACCATACTTGTTTGGTTTTGTGTGGGACTGGTTTTTATTGAAGGTATAGTTCTTTTTATTTGTAAATGGAAATGCCCATTCACTTTATTAGGTCAAAAGTATACAGATAACACAGATATCGGATTTGATATATTTCTTCCCGTATGGTTAGCTAAAAATAACAAGGTAATTTTTTCAATATTATTTTTTATTGGCCTAGCCTTGGTTTTATGGCGTGCTTTATAGTAAATAATAAGTATTTAAACTGTATTTATATTATTGTTTCATTAGTCTGCGCTGCAATCACAGCTTGGTTCGCTTCCTGTAAGCCAGCCAAATATAAAAGCTGCCGCGCAGCCAACACCCGGATTAACGTTTAATGCTTTTGTTGGGCAATTTAAGGCGCAAGCCCCGCACTCTATACAGGCATCCTTATCCTCAAGATATACTTTTCCTTCACTCATTTCAAAAACGCTGTGAGGGCAGACTGTTTCGCATATACCACAGCCAACGCATTTATCAGCGTTCAGGGTAAGGGTGGTTACATTCTTCAAATATCTATGCCTTGATTTCATTACCTCTCTCCTTTTCCCCAAAAGTGTGAGCCAAGCATTATAGCTGCTCCGACAGTTCCGGTTACAATGATAAAAGGCAAAGCATGTTTCATCTCCTTCTTAACGCCGGAGGGGGAAGTATATGTTGTACTTCCTGTGAGATTCATAGCAAGGAATGATGATAGAGAAGGGAATAGCAATAATTGCCCAGCCGACATCAATCTGTTTCCTTTTGTAAATCCCTTTGACTTATGAAGGATACCCAAAGTGCCGCACAATCCCAAAAGCCAGCCTTTCCAAGCAAAAGCCCTGCCTGGAATATAGGGCAGCAACAAAGGAGTAATCACCGAGCCTGCCAGTATAGAGCCGGCATAGGCAGCTATGTCGTACTTTCCGAATGGTCTTTTAGCGAATTGGTTTGTCGCTAACAGTGCACCAATTATAGGGAGTGACATCTTCACAATGGGAACTAGCTCCATGGGCGTTATTACAAGTCTATCCGTAAAAGTAAACTTCACAAGGCGCATTTCCTTTGTTGCCGTATAGCCGTCAGCGATATATGCCTGTATGTCATTTGCTCGAACTGGGCCGAAAATGGGGGAAAAGCCTGTGCGCCGAGTCACTTCATGGGCATTAACTCCCGGTGCTCCAAGCTGGGGCAATATCAGCTTTCTATGATTAATTATTTTGGAAAGGCCGACTATCTCAATACGATTTACCAGCTCACTCGTGCCGAAAGTCCCTTTCCCTGCCGCACACCAAACATTAACGCCCTTTGTGTCCAGTATTAAAAGCCAGCAGTCTAATCCTTCAAGGCTTTTTCGTAGCATGTCAAATGTCAGCTTGTAATTAGCGCTCACCAAAACAGGTGAATCGCCATCAGGTTTTCCCACAGAATATATTCCCGGCTTCACCATGTAATTCATGCGTCCTATACCCCACCGCACTTTCCATGCGCCAAGAATATCGCGGCCTGTAAGCGAGGTCGAGATACTTGTCAAGCTTTCTTTCGTATTTTCTGAACAACACCTTTTATTCACAGGACACTCCTTTTGGCTTTGATTTGATGCAACGCATATTTAGTTTTTATTTTAAATCTTACTTGCGCGCCGTACGACAAAAGCAGAAGCTGCGCGAATAACATCCGTTAGAAACGTTCAGTCAATCAAGACAAGCCGTGGTTCAAGTGTAATTGTGCGAGGTGAAATCGGGGTCTTAGAGCTAAGGTGTTTGTCTATTATTTCGATCGCAGAAGCGGCGATTTCGTCAATTGGCATCTCAACGCTGCTGATCGGCGTGGCAAGGAAGGGCGCCAAGATATTGTCATAGCCGATGATTTCGATTCTGTCTGCGGCGCGACTCCTATCAGTCTCAAACACGGATTGCACACCGGAGGCGAGCAGATCATTCCATGTAATTACGCCGCTGATGGCAGGGTCTCGTTCGAGCGCTTCCCTAATTGCCTTTGCGGCAGACAGGGGTGTAACTTCATCACAGGATGTAATGGTGAATTTGATATCCGGGTTATCAGCTTCCTTAATGGCGCGGCGGAACCCTTCTGTTTTCTTTGACTCAACGCTCGTGATCCGGCTGTGTGTTATGTAAGCCAGATGCCGGTGCCCTTTGTCAATTAAGTGTTTTGTTGCGGCATAGGTACCAATCATACTGTCGACAAGCACCCGGTCAAACCCCTGGCATCCGTCGGCGCGTTCCAAAAAAACCACCGGGATACCAAGGCTGTGAAGTAACGAGCGAGTATCATTATTAAGAGATTCTGCAAGAAAGGTCGCAACCAGCAATCCGCAGACGTTCAGCTTGGATAGCTGCTCGGCGTAATAGTAAAGCTTGTCGTTATCTAAGAATACGGTCGCAATCTGGATGCAGTAATAGTCCATTTCCGCCGCGCGCTGCTGAAGCGACGCGCAAAGCGCCGGGGCAAACGGGTTTAGGGTTCCCAGTGTCGAAATAACGCCGATTGTATTTTTGCGCTTGACCGGCTTTTTGTGGTCGGGGTGGGCATACCCCAGCCTTGCGGCCGCTTGTTCTATACGCGCCCGTACGTCATCTGCGACATACCCGCTGCGGTTCATTGTCCGTGAGACAGTTGTCACAGAAACACCTGCTGACTTTGCCACGTCGGATAAACGAATCTTGTTCATATCCATCCCCTCCCGAACGATGTAATTATAATATGAAACTGAATGTGTGTCAATGATATATCAATCGAAAAACCATATGAAAATATGAAATTTTGCATATGAAAAACCTCCAAAGATAAGTTGAAAATATTGTCGATAATATCAATTGACATCAGTAGATACAGAGAATATAATTTATAATGAGTTGATAATAATATTGACATTATGATCGAAGTTGTGAAAATATTACATGGATTTATGAGGTGATTAATATGCAAAAAATGAAAATCGGCGTAATCGGATGCGGGATGATAAGCGAAATATACTTAGATAATATGACCGTCACATTCGGCAATCTTCTTGAAGTTGTAGCTTGTGCAGACCTACATAATGAAGCCGCCGCAAAACGCGCGGAGCAGTTTGGACTGCGCGTGGATACGGTAGAGGACCTAATTAAAGCTCCTGACATTGAACTAATCGTGAACCTTACCACCCCTGCCACTCACTATGAGATTAATAAGAAGAGCTTGATGGCGGGCAAGCACGTCTACTGTGAAAAGCCTCTTGCCGAAACCATGGAACAAGGTATGGAGCTTGTACGAATTGCAAAAGAGAGAACGCTTTCTATTGCCGCGGCTCCAGACACGTTCTTGGGCGCCGGACTGCAGACTTGCCGCGACATCATTGACAGCGGAGACCTCGGCGAAATAGTCGGTGCGTTTGGGTTCCTGCTCTCAAAAGGGCCGGAAAGCTTCCACCCCAACCCGGCCTTTTTCTATAAATCCGGCGGCGGGCCGATGCTGGACATGGGCCCTTACTACTTCACAGCGCTGACTGCCATACTTGGCCCCGCCGTTCGCGTTGCCGGTATATCCAAGAGCCAATCGTCAACCCGCAAGGTTGGGAACCCGGATAGCCCCCTCTATAATACAGAATTCCCCTGTAAAGCGGACAGCTTCTCGGCGGCGTTGGTCGAGTTCGAGAGCGGTGTTGTCGCTAATGTGACAACAACATGGGATATGCCCTTTCCATACTGGGAGTCCGGTTTGCCGCTGATGACCATACAGGGCACGAAAGGTACTCTAACTCTACCCGACCCTAATACATTTTGCGGCATAACACCGTCTCTGTTTGCACCCGAACCCGGCATGTTCGTCCTGCTCCGCCAAGGGACGGATTCCCCGAAAAATGTTCCCGTGAAAGAAGGCTTCATCAAAAATAGCCGTGGACTGGGCATTGCGGATATGGCACAGAGTATTCGCAGCGGTATTGTATCGAGCATCAGCGGGGCTCAGTCTCTGCATGTGCTTGAAATCATGCTCGGGGCGTTAGAGTCGTCTAGGACGAACCATACATATCAACTCAAAACAACTTGCGAACGCCCGGCGATATTAAATACATCTCTGCTAAGCTTGTGAAAAAACTAATCTACGAGGAGAAGCTGCACTGGCGACTTTCCATCTATGTGCTAGGGATTTTCTTCGTAGCTTTGGGCGGAGCGCTTTCCATCAACTCAGCGCTGGGTGTGTCTCCGCTCAACGCCCTGCCATATGTCTTGAGTCGTATAACCGGCTTTTACATAGGAATGTGCTTTTTTGCGCTACTCGCTGTGTTCATGCTGCTGCAAATTATTATCCTGCGCAAAGATTTCAAATGGATTCAAACCACACAGTTGTTAGGCGCATTTTTGTTCGGTTATTTATTAGACTTCGCCAGGCTAATCTTAGGCGACTTCAGCCTTCCAACTTATTTTGGGCAACTTGCGCTCTTATTGATTGGCATCGCATTTATCGCAAAGGGAGTGATGCTGTTCACGTCCGTACGCTTGGTGCCGCTGCCCCTCGAGGGGCTTGTAGCCGCGATTTTGAAAAAATTGCCAAACGAAAAATTTCATCGTGTTATGATTACGATCAGCATCGTCTGTGTGATACTGAGCATCGTACTTTCTCTCGTATTCCTAGGTGGTTTGTACGGGGTACACGAGGGGACGGTTCTCGCCGCCGTATTAACAGGGAAGATGATGCCTGCCGCTAAGCGGGCTGCAAAGCCCTTGCTCGACAAAGCCGGCATCGTCCCAACGGAGTAGTTTGCCGCACATGCGGAAAACATATAAAAATTTTGGAGGAATGAAGTATGAAGAAGATTCTAGCCCTTTTGCTAGTCGTGTTCTTAGTGGTCGGTCTAACAGCATGTGCAGCCGGAGGTACAACCGAGCAGGCTCCTGTCCAGGAAGCCGCCCCAGCTACCGGCGGCGAGGTCACGGAACCCCCGGCGGCATCCGGCGAGCTTGTTCGAATCGGCATCTCACAGTCATTTACCGACGAGTTCAACACCAACCTGCGCGCTGTGTACGAAGCATATGTCGCCACATTGGACGGCGTAGAAATTGTGTTCGCGAACGCAAACGGTTCCTCTGCCCAACAACTGTTGGATGTGGAAAATCTGATCGCCCAAGGTGTAGACGTCATAGTCCTGCGCCCGGTTGAAGGCGACGCGGCCGGCACTGCGGTTAACGCCGTAGTAAACGCAGGAATTTATCTGGTCATCGACGAAGTAGCCGTTCCCGAGGGCAGCGAGTACAGCGCCCGCATCGTTGGTGAACAACTGGATCACGGCAGAATGCTTGGCCAATTTCTGCAAGGACTGTTAGATGCCGGCGATATCGACGAAGTGAGCATTGGCTACATAGCCGGCAGCCCAACCGCATTCGCATTGGGTCGGAAAAATGGCATTCTCGAGACTTGTCCATCGGCTGTGTTTGTGGCAGGCGGCGCAGAGGGTTTTGTTCTTGCCGAGGGTTGGAATGCAGGTTTGGCGCAGGATATAGTAGAGGGCTGGATTTCCGGCGGCCTGATTAACGAGATGACTGTCATCGCCGCCATGAACGACGAGCTGGCAAACGGCGTAATAGCAGCGCTGGCGGGGAATTTCCCCGACATGATTATTCTTGGTGTAGACGGATCTGAAATTGGCCAGCACAACATCAGAAACGGCAGTATGCGCGCCACTACGTTCCAAGATCTGCGCCTGTCGGCCCGCGCTGTTATCGACGCGAGCGTTCGGCTTGCGAGAGGCGAAGGGGTCGAGTTTGACGATGCGGAGAACCGGCTCATCAACCCTCGCCACCTTGCCTTGATGAACATTGACAACATTGATGAGCTGCTCAACTAATACTGTTCTCAATTAAATCAAAGGACTGATAATTTTCACAGCGGAGCGGTTCGCGCGGCTTCAGGCGCGAACTGAAAATTATCAGTCTACCATTTGACTTGAGAACAGTATAAGAAACATTGGATTGCGAGAGATTGGGGCTGTTTTTCCGCAGTCCCATTTATGCTAAAGAAGCAGGTGGATTATGGACGGGAACATCATATTTCGTGTCGAGCAAATAACAAAAAGCTTTCCCGGTGTTCAGGCGCTCAAAGGCGTAGATTTCACGCTTAGGAAAGGCGAGGCCCATGCATTGATCGGGGAAAACGGTGCGGGCAAATCTACCTTAATGAAGATTATGCTGGGTATGCAGCCGCCTACGACCGGTATTATGACATTAAACGGCAAGCCGTATGCGCCGAAAGCGCCCGCCGAAGCGCTGAGACAGGGCATATCCATGATACATCAGGAGATCAGTTTGGCGCCGCTTATGACGGTCGCAGAGAATATTTACATGGGCAACGAAGCTCGCTTTGGGAGGTTTTGGGACGGAGCAAGGAGCAAAAAAAGGGCCGCCGCCGAAATCCTCTCGAAGCTTGGGTTGGATATTGATCCGGGAGAAGAGGTTACGCGGCTTTCCATATCGAAGATGCAACTGGTTGAAATTGCCAGGGCCGTTTCCTGCAGCTCAGATATTATCATTATGGACGAACCTACCTCGTCCCTGACCGATGCCGAGGTGAATAAGCTGTTTGAGATCATCGCGGCTTTGAAACAAGAGGGCAAGAGTATAATCTATACGTCCCACAAGCTTGATGAAGTCATCCGCATGTGCGATACCGTTACCGTATTGCGCGATGGGCAGTTTGTGGCGGAAAAGCCTGTGTCTGAGGTGACAAAGGACGATCTCGTCAAAATGATGGTGGGGCGCGAGATGTCGGATATGTTCCCCAAGACCGAGGCGGAAATCGGAGATGTTGTGCTGGAAGTCAAAAATTTTAGCTGTTCCGGGGATATCCGAGATATCAACTTCTCCCTAAGGCGCGGGGAGATTTTAGGTTTCTGCGGTCTTGTGGGCGCAGGCAGAACCGAGCTTGTACAAGCGATCTTCGGTTTGGACAAAAACAGCCGAGGGCAAATATTTGTGGAGGGCAAGGAAGCAGAGATCAAGTCTTCAAGAGCAGCGATTGCCAATAAAATTGGCTTACTGACTGAAGATCGTCGCGGTAACGGCATTATTCCAGAGCTAAGCGTAAAAGTCAATATGACGGTGTCCAGCATCCGGGAATACAGCAAGTACGGCTTTATTGACTTTAAGAAAGAGGCGGCTGTCTGCAGCGGCATGGTGGACGCCATATCTATCAAGTGCCCCTCCAATGACAGCGTGATCTCCCTGCTATCGGGCGGTAATCAGCAAAAAGTCATTTTGAGCAAGTGGCTGCTGACAAAACCGGAAGTGCTCATACTGGACGAGCCAACCCGAGGCATCGACGTGGGGGCGAAAGCGGAAATTTACAAGCTAATCGGCCGGATGGCAAAAGAAGGTAAGGGGATCATCATTGTATCATCGGAATTGCCGGAACTCTTTGGAGTATGTGACAGGATTCTGGTCATGCACCGGGGAAGATTTACGGCTGAATATACTCGGAGCGAATTTTACGAAGAACAGGTCATGCAAAGCGCGTTCGGTATGAACCAAGGGGGAAAAATATCGTGAACAGCTCAAAATTTTCAAAGCACAACCTGCTGTTATCTGTGATAAACAATAAAGCCTTCTTACTTATGGCCATTATGTTCATTGTGGCGACGTTTGCGTCGCCGTGGTTTTTGACTGTATTGAATCTCACCACCCTGGCACGCCAAATCTCGGTTATGGCCATTGTAGCGACGGGCTTTACGCTCATTTTTACAGCGGGTCAGTTTGATTTGTCGATTGGCGAAATTTTAGCTCTTTGCGGCATTGTCTACGCTACCTTGACGCTGACCATGCCGATCACGTTTGCGATTATCATCGCGGTCATAGTCGGAGCCGCCTGCGGGTTCATTAATGGTACGTTGATCCGCGTATTTAATTTGCCGGCGTTTGTGCTGACCTTATCTATTGCCATGGTATACCGGGGAATCACATTCCTCATCACCGGTGGCGCGTCAGTATTTGGCCTGCCGGACGCCGTGGTACGGATTGGTCAGGGAAGCGTATTCGGGTATGTACCGATTCCCACGCTTATCATGCTTTCGGTAGTGGTTATCGTAGCAGTTGCGGTTAACCGAACCGTCTATGGGCGTCATTTGATTGCTACGGGAGGCAATGTGGAGGCCGCCAGAGTTTCCGGTATCCGCATAAATGTCATGAGGCTTTCCGTCTATGTGATAGCAGGCGTATGCGCCGCCATCGGCTCTATTGTACTTACCGGACGCCAGGGCGCCGCGGTTCCAAACGCAGGCGACGGATTTGCTCTCGACGCTATTGCCGCTGTGGTTATTGGCGGTACGGCAATGCGCGGCGGACGCTCCAGGGTGGTTGGAACTCTGTGGGGTGTAATTCTGATTGCGATAATAGGCAATGTACTTACTCTGTTAAATGTCAGTCCATTCTGGCAATGGATTGTTCGCGGTACTATCATAATCGCGGCCATCATCCTGGACAACCGGACGGACACAATCCTAAATAAGATACGAGAAAGGGATGCAGCAAAGCAAAATGCCCAAACTGCTAAGTCCTAAAAATTTTTGAAGGAGGCTATATCTATGAAATACCGGCAAGCGTTTCTGAAAGAGCCATATAAATTCATCATCAAAGAAGTTGAACATAAACCCAAGGGCGACGAGCTGATGATTAAAATCAGCGCCTGCGGTCTATGCAACTGGGAACTCAACTTCTGGTCGGGCAAGCTCAACTTCCTTGGATACCCTCACTCTCTTGGTCATGAATGGGCCGGAGTGGTGGCAGAGGTTGGCCCTGATGCTACACGCTTCAAGGTCGGCGATAAAGTCAGCGGCTTAGCCCGCGGATTTGGCGGGTTTGCAGAGTATAAAGTCATATCCGAGAAGTCCTGTGAGAAATTAGCCGATTCCGTAGACCCAAAGTACGCTATGGGCGAGCCGCAAAAGTGCGTCATTACCGTTTTGCGGGCCGTAGAGCCTGAAGTCGGCGACGCGGGTGTCATTCTCGGCTGCGGGCCCATGGGGCTCTGGTGTGCGCAGGCTTTGGCGGGAAAGTACTTAGATAAGTTGATTGCCGTGGACATTGACGACAAGAAGCTGGATATGTCGAAAGAGTTTGGCGTAACACACGCCATCAACTCCAAAAAAGAAAATGTGGCGGAGGTTATCAAGACCCTTACCGGCGGTCGATTAGCGGACTTTGTTATCGAAGGTACCGGAGTTCCGGCTATTCTCAATGAAGCTCAACGATATGTGAAAAGCGCAGGCCGGGGCAAACTGGCGCTGATGAGTTCACATTCATCCGCAGCTCCAGAATTTGACTTCCGCGTTGCGGTGGAAAAATCCCTTCAGATCATTGTCGCGCACCCAAACTATTCACGCAATGAAGCGGACGATTTCCGCCGCGCAGTCGCTTTGATTAACAACGGAACCTTCCAAAACGAGCCCCTTGTAAGCCATGAGTTCAAGCTTGACGATATTGAGGAAGCGTTTAAAACACTGGAAAACAAGCCGGCCGACTTTATCAAGGGCATCGTGGTGTGCAATTAGCTTTAATAGGAGCGTGACGACAATGAATTTGAAATGTAAACCGTTCTATCTAAGCGATGCGGACATCCTGTGGGTGGAACAAACTCTTTCTGCCATGACGACGGATGACAAAGTTGGGCAGTTATTTTGCATGGTAACTTACGAGGCTGACGAGGCTTTCCTGCAAGATATAGTGAGCCGCGTCAAGCCGGGGGGCCTTATGTGCCGCCCCATGCCCTTAGCGAAAACCGTGGAGACGGTCAATCTGCTGCAAAGAGCCTCTACTATTCCTATGCTGCTTTCAGCTAATCTGGAAAGCGGCGGCAATGGCGCTGTAGAGGAGGGAACCAAGCTGGGCTCTCCCATGCAGGTCGCCGCGTCTGATGATCCCGGCATGGCGGAAAAACTTGGCGTGATCTGTGGCGAGACCGGGGCTGCCGTAGGTCTAAACTGGACTTTTGCGCCAACTGTAGACTTAGACATTAACTTCCGAAACCCCATCACCAACACTCGGACATTCGGTTCGGACAAAGCGCGGGTCACGGCTATGGGGAAGGCTTACATCGAGGCTGTGCAACAACGGGGTATCGCAGCCACCGCAAAGCATTTTCCCGGTGACGGCGTAGACGAACGGGATCATCATCTTGTGACCAGCGTCAATGACTTGCCCTGGGACGAGTGGGACAAGAGTTTTGGAGATATATACCGCTCCTGTATCGAAGCGGGCGTTATGTCGTTCATGATAGGGCATATATCTCTGCCGCATTATGAGAAGAGGGTTAACCCGAATATCCCGGACGGAGAGATTATGCCCGCGTCGTTGTCAAAGCAGGTCGTGACAGGGCTTCTCAGGAAAGAATTGGGCTTCAACGGCCTTATCGTCACGGACGCCACAACCATGGCGGGAATGTGTATCCCAATGCCGCGCTCGAAAGCGGTTCCGTGGTCGATTGCCTGTGGATGCGACATGTTTCTCTTCACCAAGAGCATGAATGAAGATGTAGCGTTTATGAAAGAGGGCGTCACAAGCGGCATCATTACAGCAGAGCGTTTAAATGAAGCCGTCACGCGGATTCTGGCGATGAAAGCCGCGCTCAAGCTCCACACCAGGCAGCTTTCAATAAACGAAGGCGACGCCGGAAAAGCCGTCGCCACGCCGGAGCACAAAGCTTGGGCAAGAGAGTGTGCGGATCGAGGTATCACCTTGGTCAAGGAAGAACCTGGCGTACTGCCGCTCACACCGGATAAACACAAGAAGATTCTCTTCTACGGAATTGAGGCGAAGCAGGGTTTTGCCTATTCCGTAAAGGCCGGAATCGCGGAAGCATTCAAGCAGAAGCTTATCAATACCGGGTTTGAGGTTGACGAATTTGACCCCAACGCCGGACGTGAGGGCTGGCTTCGCGCCTCCGGCGAGGTGGTTGGAAAATATGACGCCATCATCTATCTGGCCAACCTTGCCACAAAAAGTAATCAGACCGTGGTTCGGATCGAGTGGGATATGCCCATGGGCGCGAATGTGCCGATATTTATTGAGAGTGTACCGACCATTTTCATCTCGGTTGAAAACCCGTATCACCTTTTAGATGTGCCGCGGGTAAAGACTTTCATCAACGCCTATAGCTCCACAGACGAGGTGTTGGATAGCTTGATTGACAAACTGACGGGTAAAAGTCCCTTTGTGGGTAAAAGCCCGGTTGACCCATTCTGCGGCAGATGGGACGCAAAGCTATGAGATACAAAAACGTCATTTTTGACCTGGACGGCGTGCTGGTATTCACCGACGAATACCACTACGCCGCTTGGAAAGTAATTGCAGACCGGCTAGGGATTCCATTTGACGAGAATGTCAACAATCGTCTGCGAGGAGTTTCCAGGATGGAGAGCTTGGAGATCATACTCAGTTACTCCGGCAAGCAGTTTTCAGACGCTGAAAAAGAGGCAATGGCCAAAGAAAAAAACGAGATATACAGGGGATATCTCGAGAACCTCTCTCCACAATCCGTTAGTGCGGAGACGATGGAGACGCTTGGCGGCCTCCAGGCTATGGGAGCTGCTCTTGCTATCGGCTCTTCCAGTAAGAATGCGGAATTTATTCTGCAAAAAACGGGCATCGTCCACTATTTCAAGGCGGTGGCCAGCGGAAATAATATCACAAATACGAAGCCCGATCCCGAAGTCTTTTTATTGGCGGCAGAGCTTCTCAGAGCCGAGCCTAAAGACTGTCTTGTGGTAGAAGACGCCCACGCCGGTATCGAAGCCGCACGCAGCGGCGGATTCAACAGCGTAGGGATAGGCAGCGCGTACAACAATGAACTTGCAACCTATCGGATCGAAAGCATCCGAGAGGTATGCCGCATCTGCAAGGAAAGTCATTGAATAAATGACATCTAATTGGACTGTATCACCAGCACACATATTTTAGAAACTGAACATCTGCGTCCAGCCTATTCGGCCGTCCGCATCCATGTATACGCCTACACCGATAGACCGATAAGATTCCGTCAACAAGTTTTGCCTATGCCCCGGCGAATCCATCCAGCCTGCGACAGCCTCTTTTGGAGCCATTGCGCCGCGGAACAGGTTTTCGCCGACACCACTGGTAAATCCGAATGCTCTTGCCAGATCACCTGGTTCCCCGTACACTCCGGTGTGCGAGATGTAGTTCAAATTTCCCATAGATTGCGCCTTAAACCGTGCTATCATCATCAATAAGGGGTTGATTGCCAGTGGATACAGTCCGTGGCTCTCTCTTTCCAAGTTTGTAAGGCGCACTACCTCAAGTTCAAATGAATTAGCCCCGCCCAGCCGAGAGTATTCTTCCATCCAAGAGTCCAATTCATAATATGTGAGAACGCGCTCCGGCAAAATTACCGAAGAGCTTGGAAGCGCGGCGACAGCGGCGGCAGAGGGCCCTTCTGCAACCTTGAGCGTCCAGTGGAAGTCATAGAAGCCCAGACCAACCTCTGTAAAGCCGGCTTCAAGAATTTGACCATTATCCATCCATTCGTTAAACACGGCTTCCGGCGACCTAAATCCGCTTGCGATATTTATTCCCATGGAACGATGGGAAGGGTATCCGAATAGCTCGTGAGGAATGGCGTTAAATTCTCCGTAGATTGGGCTTGTATACGAAAAATAATCCAGGTGTGCCATTGACTGAGCTTTTATGCGGGATGCCATCATGAGGTCTGGGCTTGCATAAAGCGGGGATAGACCGCTCTCTGCCCGCTCGGTGTTAATTAAGTCGAAGAGCCGGGTCTCGAACTTATTTGCGCTTCCGCCGGCCTCATACTCCGCTATCCAATCTTGGATTTCTTGCTGGGTCAAGCGGCGGTCAGGTATCTCGAATGCCGAAGTACCCTCATCTATGACAAGTACCGCAGGCTCTGTTTCAGGCTGAGACAGCACGATGTCCCCGTCGTCGCTTTCCTGGTAAACATGCAGTATACGGTCTCCTAACATAACTGTCAGTGCAACAAGAAGGACGATGCAAGCTACCATTACGGAAACAGCAAAAGTAATCAACAGCTTGTACATAAATCCTCCTCGTGATTTGACATGTAATGATTTACAGTTTCACAATAATAACATATCTACAATGTGTTTGCAACACAACCCGGATTTCAAAATTTCGCAAAAAATATCTTCTTTGTCGAAGGAGTCAGATTTAGTAAAAGCTAGAATCTGTTCTCAATAAGCGAAATGACAGATTGACTCGGCCGTTTTTGTCAATTGAACCGGCGCTACGAAACGACGCACAAAAAAAGCCTTATCTCTAAGGCGTGAAACATCCAACAATTTCAGCGGGTAGCGGGAATCGAACCCGCGTATCTAGCTTGGAAGGCTAGTGTTCTACCATTGAACTACACCCGCGCAAATGCCCAGGGACGGAATTGAACCGCCGACACGAGGATTTTCAGTCCTCTGCTCTACCGACTGAGCTACCTGGGCTAGGCAACCTACCTACCTTAAAGACTATACTACAAACTCGCTTTCTTGTCAAGCTATAAATTTAGAACCTGTTCTTTAAATTGGCTCCAGAGCCGGATAAATCCCCCACATCTCAGAGGAATATGGGGGATTTATGCTTCAGGAAATTACATTGGTGCTCTCTTTGTCAAACAGGTGTATCTTGTTGCAGTTGATAGATATTTTAATTTCATCTCCGGCCTTGACCTGGGTGTGGGGCGGAACCTTTGAGATCAGATTGTTGCCGTGACTGGTTGCGTATACATAAATTTCGGAGCCCATAGGTTCGGCCAGATCGACCTTTGCGTCAACCACACCGCTTGCTGATTCGCCTATGTACATTTTGTCCATGTGCAGATTTTCCGGGCGTACGCCAAGAACTACCGGCTTGCCGACGTACGGCGCGACCTTGTCGTCGGAAAGTCTTTCGGCGGGGATTGGCAGTTCGTGGCTGCCGACGCGGACAATGTAGTTATCGCCCGACTTCTCGACGATGCCGTCCAAGAAGTTCATCGGTGGAGTGCCGATAAAGCCGGCGACATAGAGATTGCGCGGGTTGTCATAGAGATTCTGCGGCGTGTCAACCTGCTGTATGAAGCCGTTGTGCATAACGACTATTCTATCACCCATGGTCATTGCTTCTACCTGATCGTGGGTTACATATACGAATGTTGTGCCAAGCCTCCTATGCAGCTTTGTCAGCTCTGTGCGCATCGAGGCGCGAAGCTTTGCGTCAAGATTTGATAGAGGTTCGTCCAGAAGGAACACCGCCGGGTTGCGTACCATTGCGCGACCAAGCGCCACGCGCTGGCGCTGACCGCCTGAAAGCTGCTTCGGCTTACGTTCCAGCAGGTGCTCTATGTCAAGAATTTTCGCAGCTTCACGTACCTTTACGTCTATTTCGGCCTTTGGCACCTTGCGCAGCTTCAAGCCGAAAGCCATATTCTTGTATACACTCATATGCGGATAGAGCGCGTAGTTCTGGAATACCATCGCGATGTCGCGGTTCTTGGGAGGTACGTTGTTTACAAGATTGTCGCCGATGTAAAGCTCACCCTTGGTGATCTCTTCGAGTCCGGCGATCATCCTCAGAGTGGTAGACTTCCCGCACCCGGACGGCCCAACCAGGATGATAAACTCCTTGTCCTCGATCTCCAGATTGAAATCGTCCACCGCCGTTACGTTTCCAGGATAAATCTTGTAAATATTCTTTAAGGAAATTGACGCCATTTTCTACCTCCAGAGTAAGGTTTTATTAAGCCTATTACTATCCAAAATAACAGCTAAACTCAAAAATGTCAAGTTGAAAATGTATAAGGTGTTGCATAAAAAGCATATATGGGTTATATTGGCGTACATAACACACGAAAGGATATGTTCTCACAAATGGATGTTCGATATTCTGCAAACCCTCAAGACGTACACCGCTATACCACGCAGGAATTTCATGATTCTTCAACCTTGGTGGGCTGTTGACAGCCTGAACAAATCAATAAATACAAAATGAATACTAACGTGGCATCAGAGAAGTTTTGTCAAGGGTGTTTGAAGCGATTTTCAAAATTTGCATTGTGGATTTAGTGAAACTATGATATAATTAGGATATTAGAATGGTTAAATTATGTATTTGAGAACCAAGGAGTTTTAAGCATGACAGACGCACAACAAAGGGCGGCCGCCAAAAAGTTTGCAGATGATTGGAAAGACAAAGGATATGAAAAAGGTCAAAGCCAGCCATTTTGGTTGTCTTTGCTTCGTGATGTTTATAGAGTGGAACACCCGGAACAATTTGCCGAATTTGAAAGCAAAGCCCACATAGACCATAGGGGCTTTATTGATATTATCATTCCATCAACGCGAGTTTTGATTGAGCAAAAGAGCCTTGATATAGATTTGAGAAAGCCAATTAAGCAATCTGACGGCACGTTGCTCACGCCATTCCAACAGGCAAAGCGATACATAACCGAATTGCCGTTGTCAAAGCATCCGCGCTGGGTTGTCACCTGTAATTTCAGCACGTTTTTAGTTTACGACATGGAACGCCCCGGTGGAGAGCCTGAAGAAATCTTGCTTGAAAATCTTCCTACAGAATTTTATCGCCTTGCCTTTTTGACCGACAGCGGCAACGAACGCTTGAAACGTGAAATGGAAGTGTCCATAGCAGCCGGAGAAATCGTAGGCTTGCTTTATGATGCCTTTGCGAAGCAATATGTTGACCTGATACTGTATCATAAAAGTTGACAGGAAATCCCCATCTGATAAAATCAAAATACAATTATCGGGAGGATTGCACAACGCGAACCTATGATGCAGATTTTAGAATCGAAGCAGTTAAATTAGCCAATGGAAT
>Ga0131853_10009473_pt1 | contig 17820 bp, 9 predicted proteins | sample TergutLab28metaG_FD_92764 | JGI IMG/M metagenome (GOLD analysis project Ga0131853, IMG submission 92764) | Labiotermes labralis P1 segment gut microbial communities from Petit-Saut dam, French Guiana - Lab288 P1 (version 2) (version 2) | ecosystem: Host-associated > Arthropoda: Insects >... | reverse complement strand
AGTTCGAGTACCTTTTTCTAACTGATCTCTACTCTTACCATCTCCGCTCAGAGTTTCTAGCTGTCGTTCTGCTGAGAACGAGTGCAGATAGGTAAGAGGATCAGCTGGCCCTGCACCTGTTCATGCATTGTGTCGTCGGTGTTCTGACGTCACTATTTCATGTCCCGGTCTGGGCGCCAACGAGATCACTGCTCTAGGAAGTGTTCCATCCCCGTTGTGTGTGTGAAACTAGGAAAAGGTATGTAGTCGAACACAACTTAATCACTGAGGTGTATTTAATGACTGTGATGGAAACAGCTACATGCCTTTTCCTAGTTTTCCTAGAGGTCACTGCTGTCTCGTGAGGGTAATATTGAACTAACTGGATACTGTGTCGGGATGATGGGAAGGGTGGACCTTCACTTAGGTAATACAATGTGATATTTTATGACGCTCGGCACGATCATTCGGGTGAAGGACGTACATTTATTATTATTATTATTGTTTTTCATTAAGTTGTGTTGCGTAACACACTTAGACAACAGTGAACTGCATCAAAACAGCAGTAGTCTGCTGTTGACAGCGAACTTTTGTGTGAGTCTTTTCACTCGCACTTAACTGAAATACTACGTGTATTACCATCCACACCAGTTTATTCATAGTGAAGTTACAAGAATATCAATATATTGTTTACGTAAAGTTACAAAGTGTTAAATTTAAATTTTTTTTTAAATTTTTCACCGTGCATGTTGAATCAATATACATTCATTTAAAATACCAACACTTGCACCTTGTCTTTAAAATATTGTAAAACCTTATTTGGTTAAAACACTTTAAAAAGACTATTGAATGTTTTTAAAGTGTTTTAACCAAATAAGGTTTTACAATATTTTAAAGACAAGGTGCAAGTGTTGGTATTTTAAATGAATGTATGTTAAATTTAATGTTTTGTGGACCGTGCATCGTGATATACGAGTATTTGCGCAATAAGATCCAACAGGATGCACTATTTTACTCTCAATTTATTTCGACAAACACGACTAAAAACTAGTTCCAACCCGATCCTGCCAGCAGCCAGCCAACATAAAAGCATGACACGTACCAATTGCTGTACGGGGGACCGCAGTAGCACAGTGGTTAATGTGCTGTGCTACAAATCGGAAGGTCGCTGGTTCGATACCGGCAAATCCTTCCGATTGCACCATGGCCCTGGGGTCGACTCAGCCTCTAACAGAAATGAATACCAGGAGCATTTCCTGGGGGTAAAGGCAGCCGGTGTGTAAGGTTGACAACTTTACCACCATCCTGTGCCGTTGTCATGAAATCTGGGAACCTTAACTTTCTGGAACCCTCTGGGCCACTCCAGGCCTGTAACGGGACTGCTTTTACCAATTGTTGTATATACAGAAAAGTACCTCGTGATGAAGAGCAGTAAACGTGCTCGAAACATGTAGAGGTTAATTGTAGAATTAAATTGAGAGTAAAATAGTGCATACCCCTGGTTCTTATTGCACAAATTACGAAGTGTTAATTTGACTGCTACAGTGACAAGTAAACGAAGTCACGCTGCTTAGGGATTGCCAGATGATTTAATGAAACGATGTGAAAGAGGAGAAATTTCTTGGTTGTAATTTGTTTCCGAAGTTAGTTACAGATGTGGTATGTCCGCAATGTCCCCTCTAAGTCGCGCGGCTGGTTTTTTCTTTTGAAAACGCTACTGCAATCTGAAATTTTCCTTGTTTTATTGAATTTTATTTTACTGTTCAATTAATAAATAAAATCCAGCGTATGCTGATTTTAATTTTTTATTGTGCATATGCTACACGATCACCCTATTTAACATGTATGTCCAGACGCGCTCAGTCTGGTAGGTGATCCTCTTTCGGGAAATGGGTGTGGTTCACCGAATCACACATAGTTTTAATTATTTTTTATTTGTTTTATTTACTCAATTTTATTCTTGATATAAAATAGTCGTGCTGAATGAAGTTAAACAACTGAATCATATTTTATTAAAATAACACAATCATTTGTACTCCCTCACTCACATCGCTCTCGTACGCGACTGACTTCCTTACTGGACTCCTAGCGTGCGTTGTCCGCTGCTAACGTTTTCTCATTTAAATATCTCCTCACCAACCTATCACCAACGGTTCCCTAACATACGTTGACAGGCCGCCCGTAACTGGCGCCAGCAAACCTAATAAACAACTATATAAAAAATGTTCGGCTACATTATTCTTATTATGCGTATTGCAAAAAACTTTTAAAGTGCCGCGCGGTCGACAGGTAGAGTAAACATTTTCTGCTCAGAGCAGCAGCAGGTCCGCGCAGCTGTAAAAAATTGGAGGTAACGTTGGGTATGTGATATAGGTATGGGCAGATTGTGGTAAAACAAGTGTTGAAACGCCTGATTGTTGTAATTGTACTTGAGAATTTCGATAAACGAGGCTACATTGCTGAATAGACAGACGAGGCACTGTACGTATATCGGAACACTGAGGCGTGTTCTTGAAACCATTGTTGCAGTGGAAAAGCAATATTCTGAGAATGTGTGTAGCCTTAGTTATCCAGCATGCAATGCGCATGTGCCGTGCTATATTGTCATATGTGGCCTGTCCGGCTGTACCATATTTTACCACACTACCACACTAAACGGCAAGACCTTTTTTTGGGGGGGGATTGAATATAAAATTGTGTTTTGATTTTCTCTACAAGTTTTGTCTGAAACATTTCCCATTCTAAGAGTGAGATGTAATCAAAAATGTATGTTGGTCTGCGTAAGTATCCGTTTTTCTCATATTTTAATGAAACTTGAACTTTCTGAACACATTTTCGAAAAATCTCATATCAAATTTCATGAAAATCCGTTGAGTGGGAGCCGAGTCTTTCCATGTGGACGGACGGAGAGATACGACGAAGCTAATAGTGGCTTTTCGCAATTTTTGGAAGGCGCCTAATAAGTGTTAGGCCTATAGTATTTTAGTGCCTGTTGTAATTGCACTTATCCTAAAAACATAATTAAACTAAGGTTACACTGCTTGATAAAAAAATTGTATTAGTTTAGCACATTGCTTTAATAAAGGATTTCCCATTGCGTTTGGTCAACTTCGTTTAAAACAATCTTCTGCTAGCCGAAGCAAATGTCTTCCGCAACTGCATTATGTTCATTCACGAGTTACGAGCCGTTGACCAAAAATGATACTGTACCTGTTGGTCGTGGACGAAACGGATATGACTTTTTCCTCACAAAAGGTAAGCAGTTAACCGTGGTCGAATCCTTGTATGCCCGACAGCTTCGACGATCCTCGATCCGCGGTCTGGCCAATGAAGCCACGTGTTGGAAGCCAGTAATTCTGCATTGTTGGTATCTTGAGCACCCCGTAACCTATATATTCCGAAATTTTATCAACGTTAACTCATCGATAAACTGCATTCTGCTAATAACAAAAATAAACGTCCAGGTGTGACGTCAGTGATGGTGTAACGCAATGTAGAAGTATATGTGTGATTCATCTGAGCGTTGAGTACAGTGGCGTGTTCTTTTGAACACGATAATGAACTGTCGGGTGCAATAAAAGGAGAGGATTTTTTTGGGTAGCTGAATGATTATGCCAGCAAGGACTCTGCATTGTGGAGATGGATTAAAAAATTGCGGGCTTTTAAACATAACAGTACGAACTTAGGCGTACTTACTACAGACGTGATACATCAGTGGTATTGTACTTTGTCACGCCACATCTTAGCACCTACGTTTGTTAACCGTGGTTATTTCCAGTGCTGTGTTAGAACGGAAGGTGGGTGTGAACGATAATCCGAGTAACATTAGCGGTGTTGCCACTTCTAATCCAAGCTGCGACTCTGTTATCACAACACTGCTTTCGTTGACACATCGTAGTTGCTGTGCGTTGTTACATTGGAACATTCCTACATCTTACAACCATGTTGATCCGTAATTGTAAACATGTCTCATCCGAAGGTGCATGCCTCGTGGTGTGTTAAATGTAGAAGTAACAGACCTTGTAATTAAAAAAAAAAAAAAAACCTCTCGGTATTGCTATACAGAGCTCATTGGTAGTTATTTTAGTATCTGAATTCGGTTCCAGTAGATGTGTAAAACTAAGAGACTGATTGTTTCTTGTTTAATTTTGTACCTTGATAAAAACCTGACGGAAATAGGCTGTGTGGATGTGGAGGCGTTCTTCAGCTGTAACTAAAATTTAGCTTAACCTTTTGACGCCTAATGCCATCCATAGTGGTCGTACCGCATCGCTAACCTCTAAAGTTGCATTTTATATATTTATTCAACAGATATAGGTACTGAATATTTTACACATGGTATAGACTCTCCGTTTTTTTCTCTTCAAAATGCAGTTTGTTTCATAATTCTAACGTTTTTGGTTCCTGTATTATTCACATTTTATATACAGGTGTGCTAAAATTAAAAAAATAATTCCGGCGCCAAAAGGTTAAGCATGCTTTGTGAGGGATTTAAAGTCCCCCTAGCGGCGACTGTGAAGATTGTTGTCTGGCGGGATGTGACGCCGCGTGGTGCGGTAAATGTACAGACGTTACGTAGGAACCTGCTGCCTCTGTGAAAGCTCTATGGAGTTAATCGACGTATCAAGTTCACCAGCAGCATTGGTACGGTACATATTTACGAAACTGCGAGCTGTCAAGTCCCAGAAGACTGCAGTCATTGCCTCTCATTCTTGAAAGCTCTTAATTTTATGTTATCTTTATAATGAAGAGAGGAAATTGTCGATATTTCAGATCATCCATGAAGTAACTTTAATGCAGCATCTGATGTAGTGTTGTCATTTAATCATACTGTCCTGCTAAAGACATGCTGTGCAAATACACCTCATGTGTGTAATACGAATTGTGGATTATGCCATGAAGATGGAGCAGTATGTTTTTTGGAAACGTTTCAAAGTACTTGCCAGGCAGATCCGTGGCTCAAATGGTTAATCACCACAGAGGTATGGGTTTGATTCCAGGCCAATCGATGTTGAATTTATGATGGACAAAGTGGCATTGCGACTGTTTTTTCTTCCAGTATTTCGGCTCTGGCCAGTTACTGTCATTCCTAACCTGATCCATATTCACTGAAGCTATATTACCATAGCAGATGATAGCGTGTACAGTAGCCCTGTAGCACCTCAGCCATGTATCACACCACACGTTCGTCTTTGACAGAAGGCCGCGATACGGATAGTCAACCACCCAGAGAAACTGAGGGTTGTAAGATTTCATTGTGCTGTTAGTTTGTCTCTGTGTCACCGCGCACTTAGGAAAATTCAAGTTCATTTTCTTTGGTAATCGGCGTTACATTCGTGCTTCGCATTCAGGAGGTGCTGGCTTAGAATCGCGAACCGGAGGTCAGATATGCTGACGGAGGTGGTGCAGTTTATGACTAAATTGAAGGTGAAGGCCAGAAACAGTTGGAACTGTTCAGGATTATGGCGATGGTAGCCCTTGTCACACTTGGAGCCATGTGCTTCGTGGACTGCGCCATTCGTCGTGCGTTAAAACATGATAACTAATATCCAAACAATAAAGCATTACGTTTCGGAGACAGAGTTAGTGACAGACCTCGGACAAAAAAATAAGGTGGAGCCCGATAGACAAAGCTAATCTCGGCTTTTTCTGAGGTGTGTTATCCCCATTGTGTGTAGAAAAGACTAATGGTGAGGTAAATATCAGTAATGAAACCACAACTAGTTGTGGTTTCATGACTGATATTTACCTCACCATTAGTCGGCTTTTTTTTGTTAACACGAGACGATGGATCAAGTTCATAAATTAAATGATTCCAGATTGCGTCTGTATTGGAGGTTGCAACCTAGACTGACATACACCGAAGCCTCCTCACGACCACTAATTCATCTGTTGTGGTGTACCAATTTGTTGTATGGCATAACGATTTTGCCGTAGGCGCCATCGGGATAAGGAAGAATTATACAATCAGCACTACAGGCACTATATGTAACGTAACATTGTGGTCCGTACGTACAATGTTTATACCTCCTTGGCGTTCCTAACAGCCTGATACCATTTCATTAAAAAGGGAGCGCTTTTAGGGCTATTTAATGTCTGTGGCAACGGTACAACGTACTACATATGCCTTCATATAAACTGCCCGATGTTTTTTCCCGATTTTACCAAAATCTGGAATGTTTCAACACAATTGCGTAAAGAAAAAAAAGTTCTCGATATCAGATTTCACGTAAATCCGTACAGAGGGAGCCGCGCTGATACATGTGGACAGACGGACACGGACGGGCAAACAATACAACCGATACACAGAGACTGATTGTGTAATTTACCATAGAAATTTTGAATTAGAACTTTGTATCGAGAGGAGTTAATTAGATGAGGCAACTGGACAAGTGTATGATTGGCAGACAGTTAGGATATATGGGCAGTGACACAGCAGTGTTAGGGCAGTAGCAGATGAAGGGCAATAGGACACGTTGAAAGGAGATAGACGCTAGACGTCTTTTTGGCTGTTGGCAAAGGGGCTTGGTATTAGTTCCAGTTTGTCACCGTCTGAGTTAATGGGACTTTTGGGAACTTTGGAACTACTGTTAACTGATATTCTGACAGATTTTGCACTTTTATATTTAAGTAAAGAGTTCACCTTAACCCCCCGACCGTGACTCTTCGTTACTGGGAACACAGGAGGTAACACGGGTAAAATAAGGGACTTCGGTGTTAGCTAATTGATAGCCAGTGGGGACGTAGTGCATAATATTTTAATCTTATTACCTACTAGAGCAGAAATTTTGCAAGGGCCAATGGGAAACGATAGGAGACTTCAAAGTGTGATGGATTTTGACCGGGATACCAGCTACCGCGTACACACCGAGAGAGAAGTCGCTTGGACTTGGCCTAATTGAACATCCAATCTAGCGAGACTCCGATTTGGTCAGTTACAGTCAAAGTTTTGTAACTATGAATTTATAAGTGTTATTTTAAAGGGCTTTTAGTGATTATGATAGTGAAGCTGGTTTTAAAACAGGTATAGTATTCGGACTACGTAAGTACGCTGTGATTGGTAGTAATAATTCACCATTTAAGAGACTGGTAAACAGACGTGAGGAAATACAAAAATATTCAGTGCCACATCCATCTTTAATAGGAAATAACTGCGTAGTCGTTTTGGACTGTAACTATAATAAACAAAGAAAAAGAACAGTTGTAAAGATATTTGATGAAGTCGCTAGACTGTGTTAACCTTTTAAAGCCTACTGGTTACGTGATGCACCAAGTTTAACATTCAAGAATTGTACGCTCTGCCCACAATGTTTTTATGTGTTTCGTACTTACCTGAAAACAAACAGCGACTTGTGCCACTTGCATCATAAATTGATTGGTTTTTATAACCGCGATGAAACGTTTACAGCGCGGTACGAACTGGGTCTTTAAATAAAGCAGTCTGCGCTTCGTCTTTAAAGGGTTAATTATTTACGTAAGTGTTCCTGATATCAAGAGCCTAACAACTGCTGGAGCGAGAAGGGTATTTATTATAACATGACGAAGCTAACAGGCACTTTTCGCGACTTTGCGGAACGCGCCTAAAATGCAAGAAACGGGTTGCTCGTAAGAGACTGAAGCAGCATATTGTGTAAAATATTGAATTGTGGCTCTGTTAGCATCCGAAACATAACCTTACCCTACGTTTTGATCAAGTTAAAAGTAAAAAAAAAAAACGCCTTGTAGGGAGGAAATGTCCGTCTGTGTGTCCGCGACGCAGATCAACCCTTCAACCTTCGTGACTTCGATATGTGCAGCAGAAGTTGCTGGACAGTTTCTGGTTTTAGCAGTACTGACCTTTAATGATGTCCACTGTATTTAATGCCATGAAATGACTTTTTCGTGTGTATAAAAAATCGTTGATGAGGTTTTACAAACAGGCCACAAGAAAGCTAATGTCCTGCCGTTGTGAAATGTGTGCATGCTGCATTTTTGAGCGCGCCCTTTTCAAATGTCGTTTACTGTACTTTGTCGTACAGTTGCAATATTAATAACGTCATACTCAAGCCGGACAAAGAAAACCTTTATAAGACTAAACGTAATCTGCTTCGTATGATGAATCAGTCCGTACCGCGCAGTAAACACTTCCCACCACGGTTTAAAAAACCAATCAGTTAATGATGTATAAAGCAAAAGTCGCTGTCTGTTGTGTGAGCCGTACGGAACGCGCAACGCGAAGCGAGCGCCATGTAGAATTTTTTAATGTTGAGCCTGTTAGTACGTAAAGAAACCGCTAGGCTTTAAAGGGTTGAAATGTCATTACAAAGAGAATGACGTTTAAAAGGACCGTTCCAGTGTGCGGTAGCAGCACTCCTTTCTCATTACGCAATCGCACACGTAAATTATACTCGTTCACCTTCACCATGAAAGAAGGTCGTTGTGACTGGAACGCGATTGCTATTGTGATATTAACGTGCGGCATGTAAGTCCTGTTCTCTGCGTTTTCATTCATACCTCCGTTTTGTGTATGGCATTTGCCACCTGTTTAGGTCTGTATGGCGAGAGAGAGCGACACGTTCGTTGAATTGAAGTTGTGAATTTGCTGCCTTACGGGAAGCGTCGTTGAGTAGTTGGGAAAATATGTACCGACGTTTCGGAGGTACCCTCTGATGCACTCGTTCCACCAAAACGTCGGTACTTATGTACCAGACCACACGGTATCGTATCCAAGGAGACGGCAAACATCGTAGCGTTTTGATAACGTCATATCTGACCTAGAACCTATTATCTGTCTAAAGCTTAGTGGTGACTGTATGTTCCGCCTGCTCTTACATCCTATACTGTGGATTCTGCCCACAGAACGTATTTGTGTTCTGTGTGGTTCTCAACAAAGAGTGATTCTTTTTCAAGCATCGCTAACCGCGTGGTTTGTAATGGAGACGCAGTACATATAAGATAGTAACGTATTCTACATTCCAGGAACGGTGGACGAAACTGGTGTGAAATGTTCTAAGGCCTTAGGCCAGAGGCACCAAAATGCGTGGTGATTTGATATGTGGCAGATGAATTGAAGTATTGCGCTATATTACATAGAATAAATTCCGAAATAACAAGATCGCAGTATGCGTAAAACGTACCATTGTGGCGCGTTCGCGTAACCGTCGTTGTAATATAAACGCAACAATAATCTCAGTTACAACGGCCGGTAGTTGGAGCGAGATGTGCTTCCGAGACCGTCGTGGCGCGAAGCATGAATGCCCTCTGGACGGAGACATTCAGTGTCTACATGACGGTCAGACGATCTGACCTAGCAAGTTTATATTATGTGTGTGTATCCGGTGATTTCGTGTACAGGCCACCCGAAAACGAGCATATCAGGAATGTACTTAACGTGCGCACACATCCCACTATTTTGCGGATGTTTAAAAAATGCACATTATTTTTGTGCTTCACGACGCCATCCGTGGAATGGTTACGTAATATAAGCGTGCTTTTATGTGACAGTGTCCTCTACATGTGAGCGTCCAACACATTCTTAAACTAATTCAGCTGCGTAGAAGTTACGGAAGTGAAAACGGGGAATCCTGTAACCCGGTTTTTCCCCACATCGAGTTTATATTCCTTCCGTGGTACGTGTATGGCAGCCTTTCGCAAACTACTTTGCGCGGAGCGCTGGTGTTCCGTAAAAAAAATCGAAAAAACCACTTAGATTTTAATTAAATTTCAATTTATGTTCTTTGATCACAGTTTAAGGTACTGTTCATATGAGGATTTTTATGAGAGTCTGTAATTTGGCTACTAAAGATGTCGTTGCGCTGGCTGTTAGTTGATAAATGTGGGACCATAAAACGTGTGCGTTCCGTACATATTTTCAGAGCCGGTCCCAATGGCCGCACGGCCTATGGCGTAGGTCTCCGGCCTCTCGCCTTCTGAGATTGTGGGTTCGAATCCCACCGGGGGCATGGATGTCTGTCGTGAGTGTTGTGTTGCCAGGTAGAGGTCTTTGCGTCGGACTAATCACTCGTCCAGAGGAGTCTTACCGACTGTGGTGCGTCGTTGTGTGTGATCTAGGAACCTCGTGAGTGAGGAGGCCCTCGTCCACAGGGGGCTGTCGCAAAAAAAAAAAAAAAAAACTAAGACCAAAAAATGTTCTCTGACCAGAAAGTCTGGGAAACGCTGGTATATGGTATCTGACAGATCAACGAACCAATCAACCAGCCAGCTAAGAGCGGAGCGCCAAGTCGAAGCGTCGCATGATCCGTTTAGCCATTGTCCCATACGAAACGCGTCGTTGGGCAGCGACGCGATGAAGATGACCTTAACGGGTATTGTGCTTAACGCTAACCGCTAACCGATTTGCCGCCTCAGCTGAAGGCCTGCACGTGGTCGTCCTAAGGACTGTGCTATAAACGCTATTCATATCCTTTCGGAGTAACGTCGTCTTGTAACGTATATAGTAGCGTTCTGCAGAAGGACCGTTACATTTTAAGAGAGATATATGTAGATCATTGTCATTTTGTTTTGTTTTAAGTGTTTTCATTTAATACCGCCGCTACCACCACGACGACCACCGCCGCCACTGCTGCTAATACTACTGTTGCTACTTATTTTATGTGATTATAGTTTTAAATTGTGGCAGGCATAACCCTTTGAATTATGAGTCGAGGCCAGCGTCATATTATGGGCGAGAATCCGTCTGTTACCAGATTTTGGTCAGTTTATTAAATATTAATGTCATTCAGTCTTCGGGCCTCCCTCTCCGACGAGAGTGCAGACCTGTCCGTTGTCAGTCGCCGTCTTTGTCCGTTGTGCATGTTTTAATGTCTGGTTGTAGTCTGTATGTTTACACATTATTCAATACGTGAAGTAGTACAGAATTACAGTACATACAGGGCATCTGTCACTCCAGACCTTGGCCTGCGAGTTTTGAGGTATTCATTGCAGTGTACTTGTGGTTTCTGGTCTTTTGCGATGTAGCGCCGCCCCACCGTACCTCGTTTACCGGCGTTTAGAGACATCGCTGTGGACTCGAAACGGCGGGTGCCGATTACCCAGCGACGTAGCGTCATGTCCCAGACGAACGAAAGTTTCAGACCGTATTTTCTTCAGTGTCTGCTTATCTTGCTTATTATTCCGTACTTTGCTTCTGCTAGAAGGCAAGTCAGTCACTGGAGCGCTCGTGGGTACGTATGATCGTCGCCGGCCATGGTTAAGCTTTTTTCGCTTTTTGTGTTGGGCTTTGCCTTTCCCAACGTTGCGAACGTTCGTTTTGTGATTCTTTATGACTTCTGCTTGCTGTCTGTATAATTTTGTGATGAAATAATGAACGTACGGAATTTTGAGAGCTGTGTGCAAATCACGGGTCGGTGTGCACCGTGGACTGTTGCCAGTCGTGTGGAAGTTCGTCAGATTTTAAAGATCCCACCTCGTTGCAAACGTTCTTTTCCATTATGGAGACAGTCTATTAATTTTTAGGGAAGTGACAGATGTTTGTTTCTGGAACTTGTGACACCCAGATTGTACGTATGCCAGGGGTAGACACAATGCGGAAGACTTAGGCGTAGGTGGGAGGATAATATTAAAGTGGATCTTAAAGAGGTGGGATGGTGGGATGAACTGGATTGATCTGGCTCAGGACAGGGACAAGTGGTGGGAGCTTGTGAATGCGGTAATGAATCGTCGAGTTCCATGACACGTGGAGAACGTCTTCATTAGCTGAGGACCTGTAAGCTTCTCAAGAAGGGATGTGCTCCATGGAGTTAGACACAGTGCGGCTGGCGCAAGTTACCTATAAAGATTACTTGATATTCAAGTAGTTTACATTCGAATGAAGAAAAGAATCATAACTGACGCTAACTCGTATTTGGGTGACCAGAAATAAAAAGCTATAAAATACTAATAATAATAATAATAATAATATATTGTTTTATTAATGCGTGACTCGTGCCTAAGTTAGGCTGTCGACGCTTGTCCAGGTGGCCACCCCAGGTATTTATGAACTGAGAACTTGGTAGGAAAAATCTTGTCACTTGTAAAGCAGGCTACATCAAATACGCATATGGGTTAAAAGTGCAAGAATGGTTAACCTTAACCAATTTTTATTACTGTAAGTTTTAATTATATTTGATTTTCACAATTGGTTACCAAAGTCCTCTTCACCTTGCTTGTTGGTTAGTGGGTAGAATCCCACGGAACTGTTACTTAAATAACGAGCGCTTTAGGCCCGCTGACGTATACCAGTGAGATTGGATGGAAATAGCACAGTAGACGAAGAGGAGGGAACCTTAGGGCCATGTCGTCCCTACCACACGTGGGACTTGACTCTGTGATCTTTGGGTAGTCACGGTAAACACGAGGTAATCCCGGTTGGATATGGTAAAGGATGGTGTGAGATCGGGATTGCTGTACGAGATTGCATAGGAGACATTTCGGAGGAGCGTTAAGCCCTTCATCCTCCCACCAAATGCGAAACTGATGGGGCGTGTTTCCAAATTGAATCTCGGAAAATTGTAAAGTTAAAGGTAAAGGTAAAACTGTTCCTGTGTACACTTTGAAGGCGTATGCGGAATGGATGTATAGCTCTACTGATTCTACTTCTCCATCCACTACTTCGGCAATAGATGGAGGTAAGTGCTCAGCTTTATTCCCCTGTGCAGGAGGCTGGGTGGAGCTCCGAGCCAGTGTGGACATGCTGCAGAAAATGTCGTGCCTTTGCCGGCAAGCGGGCCGCGTTTTCTCCGTCGTCCAGTCTCACGCCTAGTTAGTATACGGCCTACGCTGTCTCGGCCCTCGAATCTCGAAGCATAGTACTTTAAAGGTAAACGTGCTAGACTGCAGTTCTCACTGTGGTAACTGTCGGTCTTTTAACGTGTGGCGCAATTTAGTCTGCCGAAATGCCAGTTTGTAAAACTGGCATTTCGGAGGTACTACATTCACCTTTTGATAGGCGCGGTCGCAAAGTTGCGAAAAGCGACTGTTAGCTTCGCCATGTCTCAGTGTACTCAGTTTATTGCACCAACCGAATGCACAGTATTAATTATACGTAGCTCCGACGTGTTTCCGTACAAGTGTACCATCGTCAGGGAACACAGTTTGCCAGTTTTAAACCAAATGGCAGTGATAAGCTACTTCTTACTAGGTTCCTCCTGTCTGTAGCTCTGTTGTTGATGTCGTTGATTGGTTTTAAAACTGGGTTTGTGCTCTCTGAAGATGGTACACTTGTACCGAAACATGTCCGAGATAGTCTTTACTATGTATGTATAATTATTATTGTGCATTTGGTTGGTACAGTAAAGTACGTACATGGACCTAAGAAATGTACGGAATGGAAAGCTTTAAAATTCGTCATGTCTGTTTGGTCTGTAAGACCGCATGGAACAACTTGGCGCCTACTGGATGGATTTTCATGAAATTTGATATTTGAGTATTTTTTTCGAAAATGTGTGGAGAAAATTCAAGAATAACGGGCATTTTACATCTAGACGCATGTACATTCATGAGAATGTCTAGCTGAATACCTCCTAGAATGTGACATGTTTCAGACAAGAGGTGTAGAGAAAATGAAAACAGACTTTTATGTTCAGTAACTTTTTTTTCCCCCGAAAATCATGCCCTTTATGAGATGATGGCGGTAGAGCCACACAGGCAACACATGACAATGTAATACGGATCATGCGCTTTGCATGCTAGATAACTAAGTTTACAGACACACATTCAGAAGATGTAATACTTGCTTTTCCACGGCAAGAATGATTACGCGAACGCGCCTCAGTGTTAAGTTATACCTACAGTACATTGTGACAGTATGGGTGGAGGCAGTGCGTTCTTCAGTCACGAATGTAAATTTGTAGCAGACCGCATGGCGGCACAGCCGTGAAGGCGGTTAAAGTACGAATACGTTACTGTTTTCCCCCTTGATATGTCTCAAGTTTAGTACTAGGATAAAAAAAAAAAAAGGTAAATCAGTCCCATTACAGGCCCGAAGTGCCCAGAGGGTTCCAGGAAGTTAAGGCTCCCAGATTACATAACAATGGCCCAGGATGACGGTAAGGTCAGCCTTACGCACCGGTCGCTTTTACGCCCAGGAAATACTCCTGGTATTCATGTCTGTTAGAGGCTGAGTCGACCCCCGGGTCATAGTGCGACCGGAAGGATTATGTAATTGAAAAATTCCAATGACACCATCTGGAATCGAACCAGCGACCTTCCGGTTTGTAGCACAGCGCCTTGACCACTGTGCTACCGCGGTCCCCCGTACTAGGATAGTAATGTAAAATACACGATTACAGTTTCATACCAGAAATTTGCATTGAGTAAGGCGTATCGAATGTAGTCTTTGAGTTATTTCATCGGATGAAAGAAACAGTACTTTATTTCCTATTTGGGAAGTTCGCTGGGGGCATCCGTAAACCCAGTACTTTGATCAAGATAATTGGTTATTTCTGGCATGACCTACATGCTGGGACGTTGAGTAAAACATATTGTTTTAGTGTCCAGTCTACTCATATTGCTCGTCCCATATTTCTCGCTTGTGTTACTCGCTTTGAATTTGGGAAGTACTGGATCGTATCTTGGCCAAATGACCGAATATGCATGTTGAATTTCGTCGTGCCTTTTTCCATTTGCTGTGTGTGCAATTGCCAAATGTTACGTAAATTATACCCAGCTGGCCGTCATCCAATTACTGATGCACCGCAACTTCTGCAGTTGATATAGTGTTGAATGAACATAGGGACACACAGCTAGCCCAGCCATTGCCTTACATACACATACATTAGACTGCAAATCCTGACAGGTGTTTCAGGTGGAATCACGGTTTGGTGGTGGCCATTTCTGTCGTGTGGTGGTGGTGCAGGATGGCGCGGATGTCACCACCCGGGGCGTCTTATACCCGCTGCTGCATTACGCTCTGTGCGTGCTCTTCGACCCTTGTCATTCAGGCCATAATGCTTTGTGCCAGTGGATGTTGTCACTTCACTTCACTGCTACTGACATGCTTGTAACCAGTGATTAGACAGCTGGAAAGGGGACTGGGGAAGCAGATCTTTCCTCCTTCTCCTCTCGTTGTGTTCTCATTTTCCTCCTTCGTAATCGTAATCTCCTTTCTGCAGCCTGGTTGTGATATTCAGCAGCTTTAAAACTGTTTTTTCCGTAACTGCTCTTGGGGTTTCCCACGTTGCCCTTTTGGCATTATTGAAGCTGTCAGTTTTGTCGTTTCCAAATGCATTTACTGCTTTCCCCGGAGTTAAAGCGGCTGGACCCTGAAGTTGACCACTAATTTCCATCGTTTTGATAGTGTGGAGCTATACCCGTATTCAACCATAGGACCTTATAGCGTAGAGCCTTTGTTAATCCCGGGTACTTTACTTTTATCTCCCTGTACCACATTTCCTGTTTGCATTCGATCTGTTAGTATTTTTTCTTTGTAAGGTCAGAGCAGTCAGATCTTTTTAACCGGTTTCTCCTTATGTTCCTGCACGTATTGACGTACTCGTATTTATCTTGGTTACTGGGTTTTTTTGCTTTTTGTTTTCCATAGCCTGACCGCTAACTTCGGATGCAGCAGATTCTGACGAGGTGATTGAGATAATGCTGTCATATATTTGTTGCCGTATGTTCTACGTACGAGGGGGTGCTGATAAGTCCTTAGCCCGACCAGGAAGGAAACAAGCTACAGCGACCAAACTCGGGATTTATTCAACATACTCCCACGAAGCTCAGTACACTTCTTAGCCCGTTGCTCTAACTTTTGCAGGCTACTCAAAAAAAAATCAGAAGTTTGCAGTCCAACCAGGTCTCCGCGGCAGAACGTTTCCAACGGAGTTTACACTCGGAATTTTTTGGGGCGTGGTGAGCCGCTATGCCTCCACTCCATTGATTGTTGCTTTGTCTCCGCTTCCGCATGCCCAAATCTTCATGAATGATGGACCCAACCCGCTCACGTGAGATGCCCAGTTGCTCAGCTATTGATTTAGCCGAAATCCGGCGGTCTTCCGAGATTAGCTGGTGAATTTGATCAATATTCTCCAGAGTGGTCACTGTTTTGGGTCGTCCAGGACGAGGTGCATCAGAGGTGTAAAATCACCACGTTTAAACTGGGCCACCCAGTTTTGACGGTGGAATACGATGGTGCATGTTTCCCAAATGTTTCTGTCAGAATGGCGTGAATTTCCTTCGGCGCCTTGCCTTGCCCGGAGGGGGGGGGGGGAGTAACTTGATGACAGCTCGCGTCTCGATGTTGAATTCGCGCGCGTCGCCTGACATGCTTTCTTTCAGCCTCTGTAACAAGAAAAGACTTGCAATTCCGCACATGAACAGACCCCTCTTTCCAACGACACTATCGATTCCGTCCTGCGACATCGGGAAGTAGGTCGGGCTAAGGACTTAACAGCACCCCTTCATACAGTGACCAGTGACTAGAGCACGAACATTTTTAAATCATAAATTAGAGCGAACTTTAGTCACGATACCGCCATCTGCTACACAGATTATGTGCAAATATTGTCTTACAGAATTGTCAGTAGCGCGCAGTTTCGTGTAGCGATGTCGTTGTAGCTGCGTGGCTGTTCTCATGAGGGTTTTTGTTTGTCATGTAAGGCAGGTTCGAGGTTAGCACTTTGATTAGGCCACTTCCTACCCAGTCCTGACCATTAAATCACAGTGAGTCATGTAAATTAAGAAGAATACAAACTCACAGTCCAAACACAACTTTATGTATAATTAACAATAAGCTATATGTTTTGGCTATATATCGCCAGAATCAGGCTGGTTCTGTATTTAGCCTGATGATAGGTATAGAATAGCCGAAACATGTAGCTGATTGTTGCTTATAGATAAAGTTGTGTTTGCACTGTGAGTTTGCAATTTTTTTTCATTTAGGTGTGTATTTAAACACAACGGGGATGCCTTGTCTGAAAATCACCAGTCAGTCATTGTAATAGCCCATTTTGTGCAGCCTGAGACAGTGGCAGTGCTGTTGAACAAAATTCGGCAGTACTGATTTCTAGTATGTTGGGAAAGTTAAGTGATGGTCTTCGACTTTTTACGCCGTCTGGTATAATGGATTCCGCCATTTCGCGGAACGTGCTGCTTCTATGAAGACGACAGTAACCAAATTGTGGAGGCAGCACGCTCCTTCAAAACGTACAAACGAGCCCACTGAATGTTACACGATGTACGTACAACGGAGAAGACAATGATTTGAATAACACCCGCCGTGAAAACCTGAAACTTGCAGTGCGAGGGGAGCTTGAAACATGTCTGCGAATGTTGACCATATCCGGACGTGTCAGTATAGTAGTCACGCCTGTTACTCCTGTAAGATGTAAAGCTAGCATGTCGACTGAAGGTAACAGCCGTCTCGTGCGCCTAGCCTTGTCAGTTCACAACTTAAGACTACCTTTTCTACCTGCCCCCGTCTCCATCTTTGGGGACGTCCGTGAGATTTTTTTTTCATGCTAATGCTGTTGGTGACTCAAGAAAATTTTACTCCTGTTTTGTTGTTAGGAGTTCCCCGTGTTCGAGTTTCGCAACCGATGCCTACTGTTCTGAAGTATTTCGTTGATTTTCTTCGCCTGTCCTGAAAATGCGGTAGTACCCTTCAGTGAGGCAAATATAATTGTGAATCTTATGCGTATTGGACCGTGCAACATCTTGATATTTGAATAAAGGTTGACCAACTAGATGACACTTGCTTTATTATATATTGCTCAACATGTTTCAGACGTTACCACTAGATAAAAAAACTAACACACAAAACCTCTATCATTGCAGCCTACACAACACAACAAGTACTCGCTAGCTCCTGAAGATGGACGTATTAACGTCTGAAACATGTTGAGCAATATATAATAAAGCAAGTGT
>Ga0131853_10009470_pt1 | contig 17824 bp, 11 predicted proteins | sample TergutLab28metaG_FD_92764 | JGI IMG/M metagenome (GOLD analysis project Ga0131853, IMG submission 92764) | Labiotermes labralis P1 segment gut microbial communities from Petit-Saut dam, French Guiana - Lab288 P1 (version 2) (version 2) | ecosystem: Host-associated > Arthropoda: Insects >... | reverse complement strand
TCTCACGCCCCCTTGACTATTAGTTTACTTTTGGGGGCCCCACACGAAGGACACGAATCGTCAGCAAAATTCGCAGAGAAGAGAACTACCGCAGTGAATCATCAGTCCGCTGACCACACAAGGCGAAGTGACGAAATAATTCCAGAAGCAACAGACTCTTAATAGATTTCATTGTTTTGTGGCGTTATCTGACAAACAAATTTCCATCATTGTTGTGCAATATAACAAAACATGCACGTTGTAAAATCTTCAGTTCAGCCACGGACGTTTGTTAAAGTGCTGGTAGCGATGTAGCGGCCGATAATCGGGCATGCAATGAAACAGCATTTTTAGTCAACATAGCGTCCAGAAGTATGGCACACGTTTCGCGGAACATCGTGTGTAAGTCATTAATGTTTATATTAGTGCTGTTTTACTTGTTACACACCTGTACATTTGTAGACGCTCAAGAAATTCCTGCTGAAATTTCCACGGTAAAATTTGGCATTTCACACGTGTGACTGCGGTTAACGTGTATAACCCTCCCTCTGATGCACCCCTATTTTTACAGCTCTTGAGGCGCACCTAAAATTAGCGGTTTTCATGAATGTCCACGCTGTGGAATTGAAGGGTAGCCGGACGACAGGTAGTTCAGTCGTATGGAAATAAACTTTCAGTAAACGTGGACAGCACATTACAGACATAAATATAGTTCCATTGCTGTTACCGCCGTCAGCTGGTAATACTTAATAACAATTTGTAGCACTGCAGCATGAAGACAACCCTGCTTAGACATACATGTAGCTGCTCGCAGCTGGCAGCCATTAAATTGTGGAGATCATATGTCATTAGAATTAGAATTTAGATATCAGATATATTCATATAAATACTTCAGTTTGCGTTTTCATGAATAGCACAGTTCTTGTACACATCGTGAATATTTTGTTCGCCATTGCTTGGTGGGTATGTTTTTTTCAGGTTAACGTGAAGTTTCTGTTCTGCTAACATAATTGTGCCTTCCGTGTAGATGGTGAGCTATTTCCGTTTAGTTCTAAAGAAATTATTTTGAATATTGCCTGATGTCTACTTGGTTCCCCAATATGTACACAGATGATACCCCTTTGGGCCGATAAACCATGCAAGATAATAAGCTTGTTCCAGCCTTTCAGAGAAACATGCTTTCTGCATCTTGAGGGTGACTGATTTTGGATCAGACAGGTAATCACGTCATTAGTAGGAGGAACTGCGTCAGTTATATGGGGCTGAGGCTTCCCATTATGTAGCATTTTCCAAACCTCTTCTGTCACACAACAGACCTTTAGTATGCATGTTACCAGTGAAACACAGATTCAGACCATGAAGAATTACTACTGTAGCTGCCAGCAGATTGCCACTTCCTAACAAAGATTAAGGTATTGTGCGCTGAACTCTGAAACATATAAGGGAAACAGATGTTGTAAAATTGCTAATGCAAGAGAAGACTCAATACTTGATATTAAGAAAAATCTCACTGTCTGATTCCTCACCTTGACTACAACTGTATCTCCTGTTTACAGTTTGTCAATCAACTCATTTTGCTAGCACAAGTGGGACAATCTTTTGTACTGTGAGCATGAAAGTGTGACAATATGTAAGTGTGACACTGTATTGAATTGTGTCATCCATATGTCATGGATCCATGCTTTGTTTTACCCCCCATTGCATAAGCAACATTTACATCCCATCAGCATTATGATGGTATCTTGTACCTTGCATATCTACTGTATATAATATCATACCTGATCCTAATCTCAACTATGGTTATTGTTTTTTTCTTATCCTCTGAATGAATAACAGTTTCAAATGGACCATGACCACTTCATATCCAGTATTCGATACTCAGGATCATTTGTAATAATCTAATGCTCATCCTTCTTGCCATAAAACTAATTCCAATATGTATGGCTCAGTAGTCTGTTTGCCTAGATGCATATACAATGACAGGTATGGTGAAGAAAGTATTTGCAAACATTTTCACCAATGTGGCATACTGATACATCATAAATATTTTTATTCATTGGGTAGTATTGTTTTGACAATTCAATAATATTCATTACAAAAATAAAACAGTTGTGCCCTTCTGTTGATATGTATTTGGACACACACATAATGATATCACAGTCTGATATACTGACAGCCTTGTTAAATAAACCATAAACTTCATGGCTCTTCTGAAGCACAGAAATACCAAGTGTGAAAAGTCACAGTCTGCTTCAGTATGGCTGTGTTCACTTCAGGAATCAGTTGTATGTTACAAGAAGTAGGTGACTCCTTCTGTAGATAACATTAGTGTTTTTCAAGAACAACTCCAGGTACCATAAACTCGGTAAATGTATGAGTTTTCAGGCATCACATTAAAAGTTTTTGTCAAGATTTGATAGTGATGCTACTGGGTTTTTCATGTGTGTTCAGTTGGTAAGACAGAGAATGTGGTTACATGGCACAGTGTTACCTCATATGTTAGATATCACTGTTCCACTGAAATTTAAAGTGAAAGTATACATACTAATACAAAATAACTTGAAGGGAAAAAATACTTTGAGAATGGGGTCCACAAATTTTCCAAAACTTTATGAACCATCTCAGAATTCTAGGTGCCAGCATATAAAATTTGGTCACCCAGGATTTATTGTCAGAACTTCTTGTGGTAAATTGATAAATACACATTTACAAACACAATACAGTATTGTATTTTCTCTCATAATATATAGTATATCTATAATTGTCTTTACTATTAAGAGGAACATTTACAAGTTTCATGCCACCTTGAAATCTGGATGGCAATTTAAAATGTGGATGAAGTACACCTGGAAATTTATTACCTTCCTACAGGTTCCGAGCCATCAACCAGTGGTCCCCGTGTGGGAGCTGCACCTCCACAGTACCCTAACACACCTCCAACACCTGGGAGTAAAGAGCCTGATCTCAACATTAAACTCTCATCCTTTGTAGTGCCAGCACCTCCTGTACAATCACAGCCTGTTCAGCAACAACAGCAGCAGCAACAGTCGGCAGGGGAGAAGATGCGCCGGCATTCAGACTCAGAACACTTTGTGTCTCCTCGGGCACCAGCTGATGTTCAACAGGAAGCCGTCGCTTTGGCTGAACTGCTGCTCAAACGTGGTGGCAAGGTATGTATACCACCATCAATGTGGTTATGTATAATGGAGTGTTTCAAGTGTAGGTTTTGTGTGTCCTTTATAGCTGTGTTGACTGAAGTGCCATGTAAGGAGTTTTGAAGTTTTGTAGTGGTATGTAGCACACAACTGAAAACAGCAAATACGGTGACTTAGTTTCTGTTTCAGAATATCAGTTACTGCCATATATCAGGCATCATCATTCTTCACAACATTGGATATGTAAGGTCCAAATTTTATGTGAATGAATGCAGTAGACCTTAAGTTACACAGAGTTCTAGACCATGTCTCTCCAACTGTGACATACTTAAAGTTTTATGTAACTTCTTATTTGATTTGACTATTTTATGGCCTAAACTCAGACCATTTACTGCACACAGGAGCTTAAATTTGTGCATATCCTTCAGATTCGTAGTCAAAAGTGAGTTTACTTTAGCTGAAAGCTGTATTTCATTCTTGGGAGTATCAGCTGATGTCACAATAATTTCTTAAACTTGAAACTTGTAAGATCACAGTCAATATTGCTCACTAACAGCGCAATACCACTACCACTTGTGTTTACCTCACATTACCAGCAGAAATGTAGTTATATTGGTATCATTAAACGGAACATTCATCTGCGTTGCTCACATTGAAAAACAGTTGCCAGATTTTTTTTTTTCCTGTGCTTTGTCAGAAGTAAATTAATTGAATTGTTGTAATTTTGATGTGTATGTATGAAATTTGCATAAACATTTTTGAATCTTGTCAGCACAATTCTTATTTGTTTGCATGTGCATTGTAGGTCTGATCACTGTAGACATATATTTATGCTGCTGTATTGAAAAAAAATTGTTTTTATTGTAGCCTGCTGGTAGATATGTAAGGTACAGTGTAGCTCCTCAGTGGCTTTAAGGTGGACATCCCTAACTTATACCAACTCTGTGAATCAGTTTAAATAGCTGAAACTTCTTATATCCATTGTTTGTGTATGTGACAGTTATTTTGTGAGGTTTGTGGCCTCATGTATTATTACTTTATATAATGTTCTCTGTCAGGATAATTATTCATACAGTATGTTTAGAGCCATTTTTTAGGTAACTGACATTTCAGACCCTTGTGTCATGTATTTGTAATTTTGAAGTCCAGGGTTGTAGGGACAAGTGCCAAATAAAAAGAGAATTTACTGAACCAATCAGGTGTGGAAGAGTCCAGAGATAATATAGAGCTAGATGATGATGTAAAATTGCATTTGTTTTGGTATTAAGGACACTGATATTGTACTCATTCATTAAAACTGCAACATAATATTGTATTATGTACATGAGAAAGTGAAAGTATAAACTGTAAAGTAAATACATATCAGGTAAAGGTGAAAGTAAAGGTAAAGTTCAGCCTGTAACAGGCCATGAAGGCCCAGAGGAAGAGTAGAGATACAGTTCTACTTTTTCCCTTAACCTCGGTGTTAGATGGGAGTGGGTGGTTAATGCCAAGCACTGGCCACTTTGCATAAAGAAAAGACCCAGTACTCATCGTATGGGAGGCCAGGTGGGCCCCAGGGCTGGTCTGGACGGGTGCAGAAAGTCTCGCCCCAACCAGATTTTGATCCCCAGATCGTTTAGCCTGTAGCCAGTCACTATACTGACTACGCTGTCCCAGCCCACAAATACCTATCAGTGAATAATGTATTGCAGGGGATGTGGAAGGAAGCAATTATGGGCTATATTAAGGTACTATTACAGTATTTGACATGAGGAACTGAGTAAGATCACATAAAGTTCAGGAGAGCCGATTTATAGGCCGAGACTTGAACCCAGGGCCTTCTGAATACAAAGTAGTACTAATCAGTCAAGTAATCAAATCCAGTCAATCAATGAATCAATCACAGTGTTTGATAGCACTGTGTCTCTTTTTGAAATCTTACTAATTTTGACAACAGTTGTTGATTCCTAACTCCTCCCTGTCATTGCTATTCCTTCAAACAAAATGTTACGGGTATTACCATAGAACTAAGAAATACAAACGTTGGGCTTAAGTGACACTAATTTATAATTGTTTATAATATGCAGCCTTCCATGTTTCTAATTTTTGTCCACTGTATTGTGATCTGTTGCTGTTTACAGTGTGTGTTGATTGGAATTTCCATTACTAGCGTTAAATTCCACAAGAACAAACCCTTGCATCTCCTAGGGTGATGCATGCTGGGTGTGTTTGTCTTGCCCTAATACATTTTGCATGAAGTGGCTGCTTTCGTGTTAACTAAAGAGCACTGCATACCCATGCCTTCAGAAGTACAAACATGGCAGACATGCAGTGGCAGCACATGGTGGGACTTTCTTACAGTATGGCTGGAGCTGTGATTAGTGTATGATTAACAACAAGGAATAATTGAGTGTTTCTTTCAGCCCAGCCACTCCACCATGTACGTTTAGCTTATATATATATAAAACAGGGTTAAATTTTCTCAAATGTTCTGCTCGATAGGTGCTGCATGACCAAAATTCTTAGTCTCACCCTTCTTGGCTAGAGTTAATTGTGAAAAATTGATGCCCTTTAAATACTTAACACTCTTCTTGTTCATGTTTATCTTAAAGTTGTAACTACTAATTTTAAAACATTCACAAATGTGGATTTTAAAACAGCTAGGAAAAATGGTTATCAGAGTGCCAGCATTTGAAATGTTAGAAAAGGAAGAGATATATGGTCCTCCTTCAAACCCTCTGTGGGCTGCACTGGCTGCAGCCCGCCCGCGGCTGCCGTTGTATTCCCACCATCTGGTCTAGCTCTCTTGGTAGCGCATAACACACTTACTTAGAGTCAGTTTTCATTGTTTAATCTAAAATTATTTCATTTATATTCTTTGAAATGTACATATCCCTAATGAAAATGTTTATTCAGATTCATGGTTTAATTTTTTTCAAAATTTTTGAGACACCCCTGCAGACATGTGGAAGGGCAGTGAATGGTAATCAATCCCTAGGCCATATCAGATCATATTGTGGCAGTTTGGTCTAAAATGGGAAACAGATGTCTTGCAGTCACATGTACTATTGTGAATTTTAAGATGATGAACTGATGCTGTTTTTGGTACTCAGATTTCAGAATGATGGAAAAAAGCCATATATACAAATTGTGTGTACGGATCTTTACACACATTCCGAGAAACACAAACATATTAATGCATTCTGTTAGGTTATATTTTTGTAATGGACACCATTCTGTACACTTTGCAAGGTATGAATCAGTGCATTGAAGTAATGAATTCAGAGCAACTACTGGGCATTGTACCAATGAATATCTGTCAGATCCCACCTGATCAACATTTATTTATTGTCATAAGGTGATTCATCCCATTGTGTTATAAATTATAGGACTAACTACTACATCTCCAGAACACAATTTGTGCTACAGGTTGTGTTGGACAGGTGGAGTAGTTGGTTTTATATTGTCTTCCATTGTCGGCAGTATCTTCAGATGCATTTGCTTGTGAGATAAGAAGGTTACCCAGGCTGGTAGAAAGAACATAAACACAGTGGGTGCAGCAGCTTCCTGTGCAGTTGCATGTACATACCTGTATTTATATACCGTATACATATAATGCTTTGTTTTACATATACTGTGTATGTTTCTTATGTGTGCATAAGCTTGGAAGTGCCCTTGTAAGGAGTACAAAATGAACACTTAATTACATAAGGCTGTCTGACAGTGCACAAAACTCCTCACATATACAGCATTCTTGAAAATGAGTTGTTTCCAAGCCCAGAAGTTCAATGGAAGCCACATGTGGATGTGTTAAGTTGTTGCACGTTTTTTAATGGGCTGATCAGCTTGTATGTCTTTGATATTTTGATAATTCATTGTGGGTTCTTTATATCCCCTTCCACTCACATGACCATGAGCCTGGTGCTACCCTATTAACTTACTTAGCAGGCCTGAAAGTTGCTTTTTGAAGTCTTTTATATTTGATTTGGGATGAGGGTTGCTGTGCTTTTTGTAAATTGGCATAGACAATCCAACTTCTATTTTGACTCCTATTTAACTACCTATAAATTAATAAACTGTGTGAGCATTGTCACACATAATGCCAGGTTGGTGCCTGCTGCTTGCTTGTACACTCACTAATGTTCATGCTCTCATTCAGTCCTTCCTACCTTATCAGTAACTTATCTTCTTGCTTACATAGGTATTGTTAATTTGTTTTGATTTTTTTTTTTTTTAGGCATATCAGATTCTTATTTAATCTGAAGCTTACAAAATCTCAATGAGAATTTCAGTATTTATTTCAAGAAGTATTATACAAAAGCATAGGAAAAATAGCAGTGCATAAGTTGAAACTGCCACATTATATGAATATTCACAGCAGTCTATGGATAAGAATTAGAATGCTTTGTTCATGCCTTCCTATACAGAATGCAGAAATGTGTGTGGTTTTTGGTAAAGGCGGTAAATTGAAGTTCTGGAACTACATTAGTGAAGTCATTATTGCTTGTTCTGGGAACTGGATTATATGAAGTCAGTGTTGCCAGTAAAAGCTGATGTTTATGCACTTTTTATGGGATATCTTCTGAAGGTTATTTTCTCTTAGCTATTTTCGTGTAGCTGAGGCTAACTATACCAACAGATTTCAGACATATTCAGAAGCACAATATTGCATGGGGGAGGGGGCCCTTCCTATACATTTGGTGTCCGTGAAATTGGATTAATTTAAACTCACCAAGTCCATGGAGCAGAATGTTGCCAAAGGGGGTAATCATTTTCCTGGTAGTGAAGAAACCACCTACCTTGTCAGGAACTTGAAGGTTAATCAAGGTTAATCACCATAGTCACATAAATCTGCAGTGGTCCATGTCTGGAGCCAGAGGAATCTCATTCACATCTTCCCTTTCTCTTTCCTGTAGACCATTTTTCATGTACACGTGGGTCTTCCAAGACATTTCTTGCATTCAGATATTCCCACCAAAGTCCTTCATATGTTTTCTTCTCCCATGCATGCTGCATGCCCCTCATATCCCATTTCCCAAGAGTTATTCATTCCAGTAATATTTGACAAGGAATATGAATTATGAATCCCCAACTGTTAAAAAACCAAAGTTAAGTATCCCTCTCTTTAAGACCATTTGAATTTATTTACAGCCATTGGTACCGAATTACAGGTATTTCCTATTTGAAAGCATTTATTTTGCCAGCTTGTATGGTAAAGCATCATATACATGGCTCATTGAATTGTTCATTTTGTTTTTGTTTTCTTTAAGTTTTGTATTATTATTTGTTGTTGACAACAATGAAGTATGTACAATTTTTATGAAGGACCATCTTCACAGGACAATCTGCCGTTATGGTTGCCATCTCTCATGCAATCTCAACCCCAGTGGCGTGCGCTGGTCAGCAGGTCAGGGGATTCAATTTGGAGACCAGGAACCAACAGAGGACATGAGGTCAGGGACAGGGCCCCAACCAAATACTATAGGATGAAGAACATTAATAATCTTTCAGCACTTAGTCAAATGAAATTGATTCCCATGCCATATTCCATTTTGTAGAATAAAATTGACACCAGCTGTGGAGCGTTTCTGAATAAGGGTTTTGTGATTGCATTTTGGAGTAGAGGGTACATTTTTTAACACATTCTTTGTGGTTGTAAGTATAGCTTTACCTTTCTGATTATTCTTAATTTTATACCTGAGTTTTTACTTTATTATCCATTGTTATATAGGCAGCTTTGTTATGTTGTATGTGCATAAGTTTAAAGGACTGCAATCATTCATTTAAGTTAAAATATTGAAATTCTTTCTTAAGACAGTACTACAATGAAAGGTGGAGGGGTATTACTAGAAGGAACTGAAACTCTTGAGTGATTATAGCACCAAATACACATGTTACATCTCAAGTTATGCACTGTGTCAGGAAGTGAAATTAAGTATATGGCGTTATCTGCTGTCTGTGTGTCTTTATGCCCAATGCTACTTCCTGTCTTTGATTGTTTTGTTTCTGCACATGGACTTTCTTGTTTAATTTATTTGGTATGATAAGAATATATTATTTATATTTAAAATACAATTTCTAAAATATAAACTTACGTGGTTTTTGTTTTATATTGGTTTAATTTGTTTATTCAGTGTGCAGATAAAAGGGTCCCCCATATTGACTAATGTAGTGAAATAAAATTGTAGCTGTGATAGCTCAGCAAATTCAGTTTGAGATCTAGTTTTCAGTTACCAACAGAAACAAGACTGCTCAATGGCTCCCTCAGACAGCTGTCCCATTAATAATGTTGGACACCTTCCCTGGGGCTGAATCGTTGGAAGTGTGAAATCGAGAACTGAAGTTGGGGGTACATGGACTATTACCTTCATTTAGTGCAATCATATCCTTTCTTACATATCCACCTGTTTTTGTTTTCAGAATTATATGGAAGACTGAGTTATGTCTCCCCCATTTATTAAATAGATTTAAATTAGGAAACAGTACAACTGTTTTAAGCACTTTCTCACATCACCTCAGCAAAAATTTGTTATGAATGTTAACACTTTACTGCTAGTCTTGGTGTACCATGCACACCTCTAATAATTCGCGTGCTGCTGGCCTCAGTGCACTATACAACCATGCTTGTATTTAAGGGTCCAATAAATGTAAAACCTTTCTGCCCTTGGCTGTAGTTGAAAGTTAAATCTCTCAAGGGTTAATTATTGTTACATGTGGAAAGCAACATGACTATATACTGAAGCAATATTTTTACACTTCTAGAATATGTATTTCTTTTCCATGTACTCATTATTTATCAACAACTGAGAAATTAAAACAGGAACATGTTTTACACCATGCTCTGTCATTTTTTCGCTTAAATAATGTTATCAAAGCATAGAATTACTGGAGCATATAGTGATTATCTACTGATTATATAATCAGCCAATGTTTCTTTAAATCTGCAGTCTTCATATGAATAGAGAGGTTGCAACTGCAGTCTTCAACTACCTTCCTTGTTTCATTTCTTAAGAGTAAACTAAAAATAGGCACTGCTGCATTGTCTTTGGTTTAATTTATGATTCACACATGCTCTAAATTTGAAGCAGAATCTGGAATGAACTGAAATAATATTTGCATTGCCTCATTTCATGGAAAAAGCCTTGCTGGTTTATAGCAGCATCACATGCATGAAGAGTGTGTGCTTTCAACATTATGGGTTTAACTCTGTTGTTTATTGAAGTTGGTCCAACATTTCAGCATACATTGTAGTCTCCCTATTCAGAGTGAATGAGGCAAGAGGAGGACATGTTCTGATGTGCAGGAAGTTTTAGGAGTTGTGTAAATTACTGTAGGAGATCAGTTATGTCTTTGTAATTAAAAAAGTTCATATAAATATGTGTCCAATTTTGAATAGCTGTGGAATTGTGAAAGCTTGAAATTTAGAATAAAAGGTAAGGATTGTTGAAAACATTATGGATTAAAATAATTAACAAATACATTACCAGATAAGTTTTACATCTAAATTTAATTTAATGAAAGTAACTGCTTGTAATTTCCAATGGCATGTGTTTAAGCAAGTTTACAAAAATTCCACCCTCAGCCACAGAGAAGCCACACCACTGGTTGTGAATAGCATGCATGAAATGTTACATATTAGCATGAGTTATGCTTATGTCACCCGCCTTTCAGTGGTAGAATCAAGGGTTTTTCAGGGTTGCATACAGTAAATGGACTACATGGGGTATGATGCGCATTTCACAGGAGGGTTTTTATGAGATTTAAATAACACCCATAGCATTATAACTATGGAGAATAGAACCCATGTTGATAAGAACGTTTTCAATTACAAAGACATTGGAGTACACATACAATAATGTCCATAACTCATGAAACACCCTCTCTGGGTTTTGGAGTAGGTGTGGAGCACTATGCTCCATGCTCATACCCTTGCTCCCTTCACAAAACCACTTATACTGAGCCACATCTTCTGTCTGTCCTTATTTACTCAAATGTCTGTGACTGCAGTGTATGCTGAAAGTTTTGAACGACTTAAATTTGTGACCCTGCCAATCATTAAAAGCCAAAATTACATATCAGATACACAATGCAAACCCTAACAGTAACAATATTAAGATTGTCACTCTTGTTTGTTACTGGCTACTTTGCACCAGATCTTTGCTTACAGCATTATGTTGCTGCTGTTAGTTCTTTGCCTAGTTTCTAGAAGTTTCCCTTTGAAATTTCAGCACTGCACTGTCATATTCAGTCATGGTAAATGTTGCAGTTTGTTAATATTTAATTTTGCAGACTGTCAGGAAATTGACTTCTGTTTAGCTTATAATGGTTTGTGGTCCTAATGATTCAGGGTGTCTTTGATTGTTTAGCATAAGCAAATGCATTCTGTATGCAGTGCTGGACATGGGCAAGGCAGGACTCTTCTCAAGGTTGTTGTGGGGAGTGGCCATAATCACTGACTTGTGTATGTCAGCCAGTTTGATGCCTCCATAGCTTTTGATATTGTGATGATCACAAGTATTGGTTTTGTAATAGTATTAATGGTATCAGTTATTGTGCAGGGAGTATATTTTATCACATTCCTGAGCAGTGCAGTGGTTGCAGAAGTAATACAGCATATGATCCTGCATCCGCCAGCAATATAGAGTCTATTTTTCCTGTAGTTATTGTATGAAAGATCCTTTAAGTGGCAGCATTCTGCATCTAAGGGGGCCTTGCACCTTCTGAAAATATTTATTGATGCTATAGAGCTTGTTTTGAAATACATATATTCGCAGAAATTCTTCAAATGTATTTTTTTTTAATTTTTTGCAAGGATTGTAAATTTTCACTTAAATTTTGATTTCTAATGCCTTCCTCACAAATATTTGCACAGATTCAAATATGAAGATCTCAGAGCACACAATAAATTACTTATGAACCATCTACTAAATATTTCTGTTGGTGGAGTCATTGGAGCAACTGTACAGTTCCTTAGTCCTGTGATTTTACATGCACCTACTGCACACCAGACTCCAAATTTAAGGCCATAAAAGGAATGAACTTTATGAACTGTACAGGGATTTTATGATGCTATGTTTTATTTTTGAGTGTCCATCTGTCTCGCTCACTCTCTGTCTGTCTGTCCCTCTCTCACTCTTCCCCTCTCCCTCCCATAGAAGCTTAATGCAAATTGTGCTGCCTTTGAGGGAGACATAAATTCTGGATTAACCAAATCATTGGCTACCATTTCTTGTAACCACCTGCTCTAGTGGCTTCTTGTTTCCCAGTCTTTGAGGACAGAGATTTTTTTATGGTTCTGATTTTATATGGTTATAGTTTTAAACATTGTGTTGCCACATGGGCTGAAGCTGACTTTCCACCTTGAAGAGGAAATAGGCACAAAGATTTTTGGGGGCATGCATCAGTATGATGTAGCTTTTGTTGAACTAAAACATGACATTGTCATATTTTCCTTCTGTCTAGCACAGAAATTGTCATTTGGAATTTCCCCAGTGTTCTGTATGTTGTTGTTCTATGCAGCATTTTGACAGAAGTTTTGGCTGCATTTTTTGAGTTCGCAGAAGCATTGCAAGGGAACAACATGCTTCCACTTCACAAGCGCCATAAGACCACCTGTGCTGTGTTACTAAAGATTAAGCATTTGTAGCTTGTCATTGGATTGTGTTGATGATAACAAAGCTGTTGCCAGCCAGAGTGCTAACACAAGCCAAGACCATATGTTCCAAAGCTCAGGGACATGATAAAATGTATCACCGTATGGATAACATAACTCACTAATTATCAAAAGGAAAAGAAGTTCATTACATACAATTCTGTTATAAGAATCTTGTCATATTTGGTAAAGTTGATATTAAATTCAAAGTCTGAAAGACCTTTCTCCCAAATTATATTTGGTAGATAACTGATAATGTTGATGGAAATTATGATTTCCTCCCAGTCTTCTCCTCTACTGGTAGAGTACATGTTTTCAGTTTCTTGATCATAATAATTTTCTTTTTGTTTTATCCAACGTATTCATCCTAGAACCTCATAAAATGTGCGGTTTAAAAACACTTTTCTCCAGAATCATGGACAGTATGTGGTTTAATCTTGTGAAATAGAACAAATTAACCAGTAGTTTATCAAATCCTCATTTGTATGGGCCAGTGGTGAGTAACCGTTTGGACACATGGGCCGAATCGGGGGAAAAATGTTTGTGGGCTACATTATCATTATAAATAATACCAGTATTCTGTATAGTTTCTCTCCCCCCCCACCCCCCTCCTACTCCTCGACCAATAAGCGCCAGCCATGATGTTGTGCTAGTGTTATGTCATATGCCGAGTTTTGGTAGATTGACCAGCCAGTACAGGGAACGAGAAAATGATCCGCTTTGATAGTAACCTTGAGAAAGTCTAATAAAAACTCACCATTCCTACAGCAGATACTGAAAATGTTGCCTTCCTGACTGAATACACTCAGTACAACTCTGGTAGACATTTACTCTCTGAAGTTCTTCTGTGGAAATGTTGAAATCTCACTGTGGAAGTTGTTTCTTAGTTCTTGCAGAGTATTCTTGCAACCAGATCATGTTCCTTCACAGCTAGAACTACCATTGTCTTGTACTGTCGCAATTATAAGAATTTTGTGGTCCTCTGTGATCTTTGAAACACTCCACCTGAGTTAGTCATTCAGTATTTCCTTAGTGAAGTTTCAAGTCTTAGAACGAATTGTGTCCAATTTGACTTCTGTCAGCACAGTTTGTTTCCTGGCTGGCTTTTTTGTCTAACAGCGATCCTGTTGTTTTTAGCTTATTGTTGACCAGGTTTGTTTACTTGGAAGTGGTTGTCCTGGAAACTGGCACCTAAATTGTCTGTGACATTTTCCAGCAGACTTATGTTTAAAATACAGCTGCACTGGAACGGACGCTGTTCAACATTGTATCTGAGCCGAGGCATGCTGTTCAATCACTGAATGACTGTGAAATGTGTTACCAGCAGCAAACACAGTGATTTGTAGTGCAAGTCTGTTATTGCTGACAGCAGAAATTACACTATCGTTTGAAACCAGTATGAGGGAGCGTACATGGCCACGCAATTAGGCACGATATTTGGCCCCCTTCGTGCCCCTGATTGAACACCTTGTGGCTTTCATTTGTCAGAAGTTTAAGAGATAAAATGTGTACAACAAATCCTTACAATTGGCAAGAACTAAGAAACATCATCCACAACGACATTTCTACAATTTCTGGAGAAGAGCTCCAGAGAGCAAACATCGTCTTCCACATTTGTACTCAGTGCAATGAGTCAGGAGGGCAACATTTTCAGCATATTCTGTAGCCCTGGTGAGTTTTTGTTAGAGTATCTGAAGGTTATTATCACAGCAAATTTTTTTTCTCTCTTCCTTCACCAACTCTTCTGAGACCTGGGGTATGACATAACACTAGCAGACATCGGGCGAGCATTTATCAGTCAAGTAGGGAAAAAAAGAACACCCTGTACTCATGTATCATTAATATTAATACCCTATCATCTGTAGTCCCAGTACTGCAGTGGTGAAACTTCCTTGAAATTAATCTTAAAAAATTTGAATTAAACGTACAAAATTTGAAACTAATCATATGCAATAAGTCCTTACTTGTGTCTCATTTATGACAGGTCCTGAGTAATATGAACTCAGCACACTTAAATATTTTGCTTTCTCTTTGTCCTTTTTCTTGCATTTGCTTAGTCATTCTTCACCACTGCTCAAGAAACTAACATCAATGAGAAAAGTGACACCGCTTGTTAGTCACTAAAATGTTAATATCTGGAGATATTTGTAAAGTGGCAACAAGAAGACAGCTCCATAAGCTTTTCGTCATTTGAGTCTGTATCTGTATGAATTGTTCGTAATATTCATCTTAGAAAAGAAGAATTTTGGAACAGATACTCTCAGGGAGGCCTATCATTTTTTATGCATGGTTAATTACCACTGAAGACTTATCATGAGGTAAATAAAGTTTATAGAAGTCAAGAAGTATAGTGTTAAAGAATACATTTTTTAGGTTTTTTGCATGAATGAATATAAAATAATCGTTCATCAAATTTCATGTGTTTTGGTACATGTTTCTGGAATTAGTTTGTGGGCTGCATTACAAAGGTAGAAGGGTTGCATGGGGCCTGCAGGCCACACATTGCATATTGCTGGTCTAGACACTTTCAAAATACTTGTTAAGAGAATGGAATTATGATAAAGCACCAGTGTCGCTTGCTTTTGTTGGCATCAACATACATTGTCAAAGGGGTTGTTTAGTCATATGTTTGTACAAATGTATGTGCTCACTGTGATTCTGTATGCACTTGTGCATTGAATGTGAAGTGCTTGTAAGAATGCCTGGATAATATTTAAGAATTCAGTTTTGTCTCACAGAATGTACATTGCTATTCCATTACAAAGACCAGCCAGTTAATGCTCATGAAGGAAGTAATCACTGTTTATTGTGAAAATTATGTGAAATGCATATGGTAGCTTCTCTGCTATAATATTTTCAGTTCTTTTGTTTTGGTTAAAAATCACAACATTTCAGAAAGTGGTTTCACTTTCATTACCACATGCATGTACAAAACCTACTTATTGTTCTCATTGTACAAAAATGTCCCCATATTCAGAGATAGAGTGGACCTTCGTCTGATGGTTACAGCATTGTACTTTTATACCTTTACATAATTATGGAAGCAGTGCCAGCTTCTGAGCATGATTATTTAACCAAAACAACAGAATAAAAATTAACCAACATATGTGCCAATGTAGCTACACACACACACACACACACATACATACATGCACACACACACCTTTGGCACAAAGCTGTAAGCTTATTTCATATCTTAGTATGTTGTATTTTGCATGTATACTTTGCATTCAGTAGGCATGTGAGTTTAATTTTAAAAAAATATGACTGTTTTAGCAATTTCATTCTGAGATATGCATGCATTTATCAACAACAGATTGTTCGCAGTCACCAGTTTTATACGTTCTTTACACTCGCAGTAACAGCGCAGAACTGAATTTTACAAGACACATTAAATATAAACAGTAATGAAATGTCACTGTGATTCAGGTGGCAGTTAAAAGAGCTAGCTCTGACCCAGGGGCACAGCATAGCTCAAACTCAAGCAGTGCAAGTCCCAGTCCACAGCCCACCATGCCTACAGCACAGCAACAGCAGCAGCAACAACAACAACAACAGCAGCAGCAGCAGCAACAACAACAACAGCAGCAGCAGCAACAACAACAACAACAGCAGCAGCAGCAGCAACAACAGCAGCAGCAGCAGCAGCTACAGCTGAATTTCCAAGGGGACAGCTACTCACTGGCTGGTGTGACTTACCAACCCACAGAAGATGGTGGTGGCTATTTTTCCCCCAGCCTTCAGGAAGATGTGTTTCAGCAGGTGTCTGTGCAGGATACCATGCTGCTACATGGAGTTGATGCAGCACAGCTTGCAGAAACGATACAAGTAAACTTGCAGATATTAAAAATTACTGTCTTTTTGTATGACCACAGGCTCCGTTGTTTGGCTAGATCATCTAATTCTCAGCTTTTAATCCTTGTCTTCTGTAGTTTGTAATTGCAGACTTGTCAGAAGTTTTGTCTCATCATCTTATTTAAATGTTCATAGTACTGCCACTTACAATCCTATTTTTATCATAATCCTCTTGACCTTCACTTCTTGTTTAGGCAGGTGTCCATTTCTTTGTTATCCAATATCTCTGCCCTGGTGTTCGACCAATTATTTCCTTTACCCTTATACTGTTTTTGAATTAAAAATATCTAAAACTATATGATACTTCCCCCTTATATTCATTGCTGCATTTATAATAAAGGGGTATTTGTATTCACACAGTTTGCAAGGATACCATCAATGTATACATTAACCTTTTGACGCCTAATGTCAACTATAGTGGTCATACCACACCGCTAACCTCTAAAGTTGTATTTCATATATTTATTCAACAAATATAGGTACTGAATATTTTAAACATGGTATATAATCTCCGTTTCTTTCTCTTCAAAATGCAGTTTGTTTCATTATTCTAACATATTTGGTTCCTGCATTATTCACATTTTATATACAGGATGTGCTAAAATTTAAAAAAATAATTCCGGCGCCAAAAGGTTAGACTGATATCATGATATATTGCACTCATACCTGACAGTTGGGTTTGTGGTAAATTCCATGCATAATTTTACCCCAGAGTCTAATAAAATAGTCCTATCATGATATGAAGGTTTCAAAAATGATATTCTAGTGATATTGCATATCTTATATAGTGTAGAATTTGCTGTAGACTTTTGTATGATTTATTCAGGCAGATGTTGTTTTTTCATAATTTATCAAAGTTGTGTGAATCTTGGGATTTAATTTTATTCACTTATCAATTATTTGATTATAAAACTTCACTGATACAAGATGGTCCTTTTCTAAATTATCCTGCTGTGCTATTAATGAAGTTTCCTGGTACTCATACAAACATTTGTTTTAAATTTTTACATATAATTTATGTACCTTTTATTCAGTACGCGTACCCTCATACCCTGGAAACATTACAAAGATTTGATCCTCCCCCCCCCCCCCCCCCCCCCCCCCCTCCTTTTTAACTTTGGCGGCCTCAATGGGTCCCCTTTCTACAACCTTGAACCATTGTTAGTTTCCCCCCATATTCCACCCCCCCCCCCCTTTCAGT
>Ga0131853_10009469_pt1 | contig 17825 bp, 13 predicted proteins | sample TergutLab28metaG_FD_92764 | JGI IMG/M metagenome (GOLD analysis project Ga0131853, IMG submission 92764) | Labiotermes labralis P1 segment gut microbial communities from Petit-Saut dam, French Guiana - Lab288 P1 (version 2) (version 2) | ecosystem: Host-associated > Arthropoda: Insects >... | reverse complement strand
CAATGCTCCTAATTCTTTCGCTTTGCTTTCCCAACTCTCCGGCAGAAATTCTTTCAGTTCTTCCCATGCTTTTTCCATTCACACATTATACTCTTTTTTTTATTATTTGTACGCACATGGGGCCTGTTCCCACTGTGGGGAATAGCCCGATTTTGCGGCGATTTCCAGAGATTCGTATTGTATAGCTTCATAAATTGCGATATGTGATAGTCTGTTATGACATCTGCCCCTAATTGCTTCATCATCTCTTGAACTAAGGATATCCGCTTGGTCAGGTATTCTTTGTCGCACTCAAATATAATGGAGTTGCACCAATAATTCATAAGCATAACCAAAGCTTCGGCACATTGGTCCGGGAATGTAGTTGTAATAGAGCCATCTTTTATCCCTTCCTTGAAAATTTTGGCGTAGGTAGGTGCTACTATTTTTAGACCTTCCTGCATAATGGCTAAAATCATTTGCGGGCTTTTAAGAACCTGTAAGTCTAATTCCCCTGTATCTACATATTCAAAAACCCTGTCTAATAAGGCAATCATTTTCTCTTTGCCTGTTTTATTCTCAATTTCATCAAGCCATTTGCGGATTGTCTGGTTTTGTGCTTTGGCTTGGTTGACTATGACCGTGGTTAGGATTTCCTCCTTCGAATTAAAGTGATGAAAAATAGAGCCTTTTGATACCCCTGATTCTTCAACGATTTCCTGCATACTTGTTTTATCAAACCCTTTCTCGTTAAAGAGCTTCATGGACGCGGAAAGAATCATCTCTATCGTTTCTTGGGAATTATATCTGCGTGGCATGGCATTTCCTCCTTCATTCATTAAACCGACCAGCGGTATAAATATAGAATAATGCCATTCCTTTGTCAAGGATTTTCCCTATCCTAAAATGTGCCCCTTGGAAACATCCCAAAATGATATAATGTTGATGATGTAAGAGAACAACAGCGCTGATAAGTGTGGCCATTCGTAGGAAAATTATATTTTCTGTTTATTAATAAGAATAAATCACAAGAGAGGACGCAAATAACGTGGAAACAACAAAAATTTATGACGCAACAAGAGAAGAGCAAGACTTCATTAGTTCATGCTTAGTCCGTTTCAACAATTCAAAAGTGCCGTTTACACAGAAGCCGCTGACTAAATATATCAATAAATGTATAAAAGCCGGCGATGAAGTTATCGGAGGTATTTTGTCCGAAGTCTACTGTTGGAATATTTTAGGCATTGATGTTTTATGGGTAAAAGATGAGCATAGAAATAAGGGTTATGCTAAGGTTTTGGTTAATTATGTAGAGGATGAGGCAAGAAAAATGGGGTGTAAAATTTCTCATTTAGATACCTTTGACTTTCAGGCAAAGGAACTGTATGAAAAGCTTGGGTATACGGTGTTTGGTGTTCTAGAAGATTGTCCAGAGGGTCATAACCGCTATTATATGTCAAAAAAGTTGTAGGAGGGCCACGGGAATCAATTTTCAAAAAACTTGTGAAAACTTCACACCCTCGTCATCCCGGCCTCACGTCATTCTAATTTGAAAAGACTGGCTGCGGTTAACCTATATATGGGTATAGAAATAGCATAACTACACGCAAAAATCTTAATTATTTCGACCATTGGCCGGGGGATTTGTAAGTTACGCTAGCTTGCCATACCCCCGGCCCCGACTTTGTCATATAAATTAGAATGGCATGTCCCGGCCTTGAGCCGGTATCTCATAATCAGTTGCAAAGGAGTGGAGATCCCGGCTCAAGGCCGGGATGACGAGGGCGTTGGGTATTACGTGTAGGAGGGTTTACATGAGTAGGATTGCGAAAATTATCGGGAGTCAAAAGCATTATGACGGCGTTACCCTTGAGATGCGTATGGAGGAATGCCGTACTGGTGCAGTAAGCATTGCACTAATTGAAAATTATGAAATTTGTGAAGTGTATTCACATGGGGTAAAGCGCAGGGGAGGGGCTGATAGGGTCACGACAGACACTCTTTTTCAGGCGGCATCAATCAGTAAGCCAATATTTGCTGTTGCTGTTATGTGCTTGGCCGAGCGTGGGGTGCTTGATATAGATGCAGATGTTTTTGACTATATAATTGGTTATGAAGTTCCAACATATGATAACCAAAAGCATAAAATCACACTTAGGCAGATATTAAGTCATAACGCGGGCTTAAATATTCATGGCTTTGCGGGCTATCAACATGGGCAAGAGGTGCCTACAATTGAACAGATATTGCATGGGGCGCTACCATCAAATCATCTAAAGCTAAGGTTAATAAAAAAACCTGAAACCGGGTTCCAGTATTCAGGCGGCGGGTATGTTCTTGCACAAAAAATAGTTGCGGATGTTTGTAAAAATGATTTTTGTGAATTGATGCGCGACCTAATATTCACTCCATTATGTATGTCTAAAAGTACATTTTTCCAGCCGCTGCCAAAAGACAGGTTGCATGAAATTGCTTTTGGCTATGATGATCACAATTTAGAAATACCCGGCGGGTATGACATTATGCCAGAATTGTCAGCGGCGGGATTGTGGACCACACCATCAGACCTTGCGCGGTTGGGCGTTGAGATGATGAATGCGTTAAGGGGTAAGGGTGTGTATTTAAGCCAGCAAACGGCCCAGCTGATGGTGATGAAAGCCTACGAAAACACCCCTTATGGGATAGGGTTTAAGGTAGGTGAAGGAGAAAAGGGGCTAATATTTGGGCATAGCGGCTACAATGATGGTTTCATTTCTAATATGACTTTTTGCCCCAATGATGGCTCTGGAATCGTTGTCATGATAAATTCTAATATTGGTGGCGGCATTACTGACGAAGTTACGAGTGCGTTTAAGGAAATATATGGCTGGTGAGTTTAGTAATTGAATATGCATGAAGTATGCGTAGGGGCGGCGTCTCATAAACGCAAACTTAAGGAAAAAAGTCATAATGCTAATCTCAATTAAAATGTTAATTTGCCCAAAATGAAAAAATCATTGAAGCCTGATATTTTCCATTTTGGGCAAATTTTTAGAATTTACTTGAGATTTGTATAAGAATAGCGGAAATCCATCATCTTCGTCGTTGCGAGGCGAAGCCGAAGCAATCCAGGCATCCGTGGCTTCTGCTGGATTGTTTCGGCTTCGCCTCGCAACGACGGGCTAAACAGTAGTGCTTTTTCGCCTTAGTGGGAACAGGCCCTAATACGTTTATCCTAATCTGCCCTTATAGCGGCCAGTGCGCTTAGTTTTGTGGCCCGTCTTGCTGGGAAATACCCTGCCACCAATCCTACCCCGGCAGCTACACCAAGGGCAAGCAGCAGCAGTGATGGTGTAATTAAGGATACCGTGGGGTTTTCTGGTGCGGCGGGCATCCCCCACCAGCCGCTCATATCTGGCGGGCCTAGGCCTTCCAGGAAGGGGATGTCAAAGTTGTTCATTACATAGGAGCCTATAAGGCTGACACCGATACCAAAAAGCCCGCCCATTATACCAATCATTACGGCTTCCAGCAGGAACATCCTGCGGACATCCCTGATAGACGCGCCTATTACCTTCATAACGCCGATTTCCTTTGTGCGCTCTGTAACCGATGTAATCATGGTGTTGGCTATATTGATTGTGGCAACCAGCAAGCTTATTGCCGCGATGGCGGTAAGCAGGGTTCTTATACTTTGCTGCTGGCGGCGCTGGTTATTTATCATTTCACCAGCGTAATGGGCTTGGAAGCCCATTTCTGATATGGCTTCCGCAACCCTGTGGGTGTCGTCCATGCTGGCTACCCGCACAAAGGCGGATTCATAACTTGTGCGTTCTCTTTCGCCCTCTATTGCAGAAAACCATCCCATCCATTCTTGTTCCATTTCGCGCTGGTGCTCGTCACGCAGCCAGTTCAGCTCTTCCAGCACGTCTATTGCTACATAAATGCGGGTATCGCCCCAGTTGTCGCCGGTTCTTTCCAGCACACCAACTACATTTAAGTCAAAAGATGTAATGGGCCGGAATACATCTTCGATGTCGTCCAGCTCTTCGTCTATTTCGCCGCCCCACCGCCGTGGGTCCCACAGTGGGGGCGCAATACGGCTGTCGTAGGATATTTGGATGGGGTCGTTCATTACATCAACAAAGTGCTCTAAATTATCCAGGTCAAGCTCCCACATATTCCAGACTCTCATTTCGTCACTGAAAGGTTCGTAGAAGTTAAGCTCTGCAAGGCCGCCAAATACAGCTTCAATGTTTTGCAACCCATTGCTGGCACCTAGAAGGCGGCCTTCGGCTACATTGTGCCCCATAAGTGCCAGGGCTTCCGGCCTTATGCCCACAACATCCCATGATACTTGTGCGCCATACCGGCCGCTTCGCATAAAAAACCCGCCCTGGACTATTGGCGAAGCCACTATTACCCCAGGTATTGCGTTAAAGGAGTTGATAGCAAAATCGTCAAGTTCTGGCACAAAGTCTGCCATTTCCCACCCGCCGCCGGGGGTGGGGCGCCAGCGGGCTGGGCTTACGCTTATCATTGTCAGGTCAGCGTCCATGCCTTCCATCATTTCGGCAAACTGGGCCTCTGTGGCCATGCCTAGGGACATCATCAGGACAATGGACGCCGTGCCGATTATTACGCCAAGCAGTGTAAGAAATGTACGCAGCTTGCGTTTTATTAAGCTTCTGACGCAAAGGCCAAAAACATCAAGAGTGCTCATAAAATCCCCTCCTTCTTAATGGGGCGCTGCCCCACTTGCACTAACTTAAAGCAAAACCGTGGGCTCCGCCCACACCCAGGTCGCATGGGCGAGCAGCAAAAGTGCTCTTCTTTTGCGACCAGCCCGCAAACTTTTTGAAAAAAGCTTGACCAAAAACTTTAGCAGAAAACCGTGGGGCTAGCGCCCCACACCCCCTACCATAAACATGGGATTTGTTAAGGTTTGTGCCATATGTTAGTGCATCTGGGGCGCTGCCCCAAACCCCGCCGCGTAGGGGGAATAAATCCCCGCTTCGCTTCCTTCGGGCCGGGCTGTGCCCTTCTCAAAACTTGGGGTATGCCTAATTATCATCAAAATCCAGCTGGGAGCGCTTGCGGTTAAATATCACAGCTACCCCAATCCCCACAGCCGCAACCACGCCAGCTGCCGGGCCCCAGAAAATTGGCCGGCGTATAAAGCCAAACATCCGCGAGAATACGCTGCCTTCTACCCCGCCATTAAAGTATTCGCCCATGAATCCGCCTTCTTCTGGAAAGCGCCCTGGTGGGAATCTGTCTGCGCCGCCTTCCATCCAACCATCATCCCCTGGCCAGTAGTCGCCGCCAAAGCCGTCCATGCCGCCGTCCATTCCAAAGTCGCCGCCACCCATTACTTCAATGGAAAGGGGGTGGGAGATATACACAATTTCTCCGGCATCGTCTTCGCCATATATAACAATCGCGCCTTCTTGAAGGCCGAATCCAGTCTCGGATGGGCGCACCCTGCCATTGAATGTTATGGTGCGGCCTACGGCCAAGTTGCCTAAATACCGGTTGGACTCGCGGGTGTCAAAGTCGCCTTCTACCCTTACGCGGATATTGCGCAGGTCAACCCGGCCTGTATTCATTATTCTAAAATCGAAGTCTATAAATCCAAAGGAATCCATAAATGGCATTATCATAAGCTCTGGCGGTTCTGTCTCCAGGCGTGAAAGCTGGGCAACAGGGATGCTTAGCTGCTGGGTAAACTCGTGACTATAAAAATCCTGGTCTTGATATTCCAGGTTTACCCTAAGGGTGTACATGCGTGGGGCCGCGTCTGGCACAGTAAACATTGTTATGTTTTTAGTAACAGATTCCCCTGGGCCCAATGCTGGGATAAACAGGGTATTGCTGCCGCCTACAGGGGTAAATACTGCGTCCCCGCTGCCGGTTTGGCCAGCAACTGTGGCGGTTTGGGCTTCTTTTACAATAACCACATTGTTGACAGAGCGGGTGTTGGATGTATTCATGAAAGTGATTTCCAGGTCAAAATTTTGCCCGGCACGGGGGATTTGGGGGTATGCAGCATAGGATGACACTATTACCCTTGGGATTTGGGTGCGGCCTGTGTCTGTGTCGTCTTCTTGCTCGGGATTGTTTACATTAAGGGCCACATATTGCACAAAGGGTGACGGTGTGCCGCCTGCGCCGCGGATTGTATACCCAACCTCTATGCGGACGGGGTGGCTATGGTGCCCTGCGTTTGATGTAGGCATAAATCCGAATTCGAAGGAATGAGATTCACCCACGCCAAGGCTTCTTAGGGTTTGTACATTTGAAGTTGACGGAACCAAAGCGCTGCCTTCGGCACCTGCCTCTATTCTTATATCGTGGGCGATAGCGTCCCCGGTATTAACCAGTTCGAAAGTTATGCGTCCGGACTGGCCTACATTTAGGCGGCCGCTTGGTACAGACAGGCTTCTTATTTCAATATTAGGGCTTGTGGTGGCGTAGTCGGCCAGGACTGTCACAAATAAGCGGCCAATATTGGGGGTTGCAGACCCTGTATAGGTGGGGCTGAATGTTATTTCATGGGTAATGCTTTCTATATCCCGGGCGGTGCGGAAGGTAAAGCTTACCTGCCTGGTTTGCCCTGGTTCTAAAGTTGCAATATTGTTTTGGTTAAGGTCGCTTGTAAGGAAAATGGCCTCCGCGTCCAGATTGCCAACACCTACCTGCACATTGTTTGCGGTAATGGTGCCAAGGTTTTGCAGGTCTGCGGTTACATTAAATGTTTGGTCTGGGCCTATTGTGTCAGTAGACATTTGAAAATTGCCGATGGTGATGCCGGTTGCCCCGGCTTCCCCCGCAACACGCACTGTTATAGTGTCTGTAGAGCTTTGGGGTGCGCCAGCTTGGTTGTTGTAGCGGTGGGTTATGGTTATGGTTGCTGTATCCGCTGGGTCTGCATTGGCAGCAACAGATACACGCATTATCATGTCACGCTGAGAGTTTTGGCCCAGGCTGTTTAGGCGGTTAGAGTTGTTTAAAAACTCCACAACAACAGGGGCTGCACCAGATACCGCCGCGGTGCTTAGGAAGTTTTGGGCTGTGCCGCTGCCTATATTGCGGATTGTTACAGGTACATCTATTACTTCCCCAGGTTCTACGGTTATGTTTTGGGGGGTTACTATGTGTACTAGGGGCTCCCGGACACGGCTGTCGTTTTCCATGTCTTGGATTTGCTGCCTTAGCCTTGCGTTTTCGGCTCTTTCTTCATCTAGCTGCCTAAATAAGTCTTGAATAATATCATTGGGTGTGGCTGCCACAGGCATTGCCATTGGTACAAGCAGCGCCAATGTTAGCAGCCCTGCTATAAATATTTTTCTAATTTTCATCATCAATATCCTCCTTTGTATCTGGGGTAATACCACTTAGTGGTAACACCATACCTCTATTGCAACACCACACAGCTCCGTCATCCCGGGCTTGCCCCGGGATCTCATGGCCCTTGCGCTACCCTGTGCCCCGGTATATAGCACTGTGTTGCTGGCGTTGGTTGTGATGTATGCATAGCTATACATTCGTGGCCACCCGGGGGAGATCCCGGCTCAAGGCCGGGATGACGAAGATGTGGGCTTTGTATATGGGATTCTGTTGCAATACCACATGCCTTGTCATCCCGGGCTTGACCCGGGATCTCATGGCCTTTGCGCTACCCTGTGCCCCGGTATATAGCACTGTGTTGCTGGCATTGGTTATGATGTATGCATAGCTATACATTCGTGGCTACCCGGGGGAGATCCCGGCTCAAGGCCGGGATGACGAAGATGTGGGCTTTGTATATGGGATTCTGTTGCAATACCACACGCCTTGTCATCCCGGGTTTGAGCCGGGATCTCATGGCCCTTGCGCTACCCTGTGCCCCGGTATATAGCACTGTGTTGCTGGCATTGGTTGTGATGTATACATAGCTATACATTAGTGGCCACCCGGGAGAGATCCCGGCTCAAGGCCGGGATGACGAAGGTGTGGCGTTTTGCATTTGGGATTGGGATGACGAAGGTGTGGTGTTTTGCATATGGGATTGGGATGACAAAGATATGGCGTTTTGCATTTGGGATGACGAAGAAGTGGCGTTTTGCATTTGGGATGGCAGAGATGTGGCGCTTTGCATATGGGGGTGGAGCCGTAAACACCTGTGGTTTCGCGCTTTTTAACCAGCATGTGCAAAAACTTATCCTTCTCCCGCAATGTTCTTGCTTTCATCAGGTGCTCCCGAGACCACATGTTCATTCTCGACAACACTCTCCACTGCGCCATCGCGTATGCTGATGACACAGTCTGCATATTCCGATATTTCCACATCGTGGGTAACAATAACCAATGTCTGGTTTCTTTCCCGGGCAATACCGGTGATTAGGTCCATCATCTCTATTGTTGTCCTAGTGTCCAGGTTGCCTGTTGGCTCGTCTGCAAAAACAACTTGGGGGTCGTTTACAAATGCGCGCGCCATACTCACCCTTTGCTGCTGCCCGCCAGAAAGCTCTGATGGCTTATGACGTGCCCGGTTGCTTAGGCCCACTGCCTTAAGCATGGCTTTTGCTGCCTGGGTGCGCTTTCTTTTTGGTACTTTGCGGAAAATCAGGGGCAGGGTAACATTCTCAAGGGCTGTAAGTGTGGCCAGCAGGTTATATGACTGGAAAACAAAGCCCACATACCGCTGCCGGTATAGGGCAAGCTGGGTTTCGCTTAGTTTTTCCAGGGGCTTGCCTTTAAATAAAATTGTGCCTGATGTGGGTTTTTCCAACCCTGCAAGCAGGTTAAGCAACGTGGATTTACCCGAGCCAGATGTCCCAAGCAGGCAATATATTTTACCCTGTTCAAAGGTAAGGCTAATGTCCTCTAGGGCAACTATGCGCTCTTCACCCATGCGGTATACTTTGCGCACATTGCGCAAGTCAAACAATACTTCCAGGTATATCCCCCCTTTTTTTTGCGCTTTTTATCAACAACGTAAAGTTGTCAGTTTAGTTCCATTCTACTTAGCCATTATTATGAAGTTATTAAGCCATTGCTAAGAATTTTCTAAGGATTATTTTGTACAGTTATGCATGTTTTTATTTGGCTGCATTTACGGGAATATGTAGCTATATAGTCATGACTATAACATAGTGCAAGCCGAAAGATAATTGGCCACAGAAAAGGCGGAAAAAGCAGGATTAACACAGATTTTGAAATTTTATCCGTGTTAATCCTGCTTTTTCCGCCTTTTCCATATATCTATAACAATCACTAACAACAATTATTGCGTAAGCACGGCCCCAATCTGCCGGATATACCGCAGGTAATAAAAATTGGGGCGGTTGTTCTCCAGCCAAAGATAGTGAATCATATCATGATAGCTGTCTTCCATAAGGCTGCGCTCGGCTTCAGTAAGTTCGCTGCTGCCATACCGGGCTTTGTAGTACAGGTTAACCAAGTCCCTAAGGAGTACAGAGTCGCTTTTAAAAGCAAACCGCCGTCCCATTCTTTGGCCATAGGCATATGGGGTTTCGGTAAGGTCTTTTGCGCTGGTGCAGTGGGATGTTATGTCCAGTATCCCTTTAAAATACACACCTACTTGCTGGTTAACCGGCAGTTTCCGCACCCGCCTTGCCCGTATTGCCACCTGGGCATACCGCATCACAATAAACGCTATAATAAGCCCAAAAATCACACCAAGGCCGATAAGTGTAAACAGCCGCATCCGGGCCAAGCTAAATGCCCCCCTGGCAGCAGGGGCATCCCCCCCGGTGCCTTCAGGCAGGGATGAAAAAGTGCCCCCTGTAAAATCATCGCCCCATCCGTTTAGGTAATAATAATCGTCCCACCAGTTCCACCATTCGTTCATATGCCAGTCGGGGTTTATGCCCCCTGTGGGCGGGGGCAGCCCTGGGTCTATAAAGAATGCATATGGTGCGGTGGCCTCTACAATCAGCCAGCCAAAGCCTTCCATGTAAACTTCAACCCATGCATGGGCCATCATATTTGTTACCGCAAAAAGGGATGGGTCTTCTTCTGCCGGTGGAAGTAGGAAGCCCTCTACATAACGGGAGGGGACACCGGCAATACGGCTCATAACTGCCATGGCCGTAGCGTAATAGGTACAGTAGCCCTCACGCCCTTCGAAAAGAAAATGGTCTACAAAACATACACCGTCTGGCACCGGCTGTGGGGTTAGGGTGTAGGGAAACTGGATTAAATAGTCCCGTATTGCCATAATCCGTTCAAAATCAGTGCCATGGCCATAGATTATTTCCCCAACCAAGTCATGGACCCTTTGGGGCACTATCTCTGGCACATACATATAATGCTGGCGCACAGTTTCCGCATACCGGGCAAGTACATCCCGGGAAAAGATATCAAGCATCATTAACAATTCATCGCTAGAGTGTAAATATTGCAAATACCTTGCGGGGCCTTGGTGGGCGAACATTTCAAACAAGTCGTTGATGCTGCTGGCGGTTACTACAGGTTCATCTTTATCTGCGGTGATTGTGTCTGCCGCAGGCGAAGGCACCCGGACAGTTGTTGCCATATTCCCATTTTGAAACATTCCACCATCTTGGCGGGTGGCATAAATCCCCTGGTGTGACCAGTTAAGTATATCTTCGATAAAAGACAGCCTTGGGTTTACATTAAGGAAGCTGGATGTGTATTGGGTGTTCCTGGCCATAAACCCTGGTGCGCGCATGTCCCCAGAGGGGTCAAACACCAAGTCTGGCAAGTAGTCCGGGCCGGCTGCGTGAAACCAAAGCTGCCGCGCATTTTGGGGCCTAAAAATTGTACCGGTACGGTTTTGCCCTATTGCTATTGTAACCTGGGCCATAGGCATATAGGTATGCAAGTAATAATGGGCTTCATAACCATCCAGCCCCAAAGTGGCAAAATGGTGTGATGCTATATGCCGGTGATCTTCCAGGGGGAATTGGTTCCACAATAAGCTCATGGGTATGCTTGACCTGGAATCCCCCAGGGAGGCGTCCCGCATAAGTGCCACCGCGGTTTCAAGCATTTCAAACCGGCCTGGGGCCATGCCTTGGGTATACAGCTGGCCATGTTCCAGGGTTGTAAGCCACCTATACCCGGTGTAGGTATTGTGGGTAACCCCGGCAAGATATGTGCGGCCGGGGGCCTGTACCGTCATTACATTGCGGTTGTTTGGGGCAACAGGGCCCCCAAGCCGCCCGCCTTGGCCGGAAAAGCCTGTGGACTGGAACGTAAAGTACATAGGGTTGGTGCGGGTATAAATAAAATCCCCTATAGCGGAAAGGGGGCCGTCAAAAAGCTCTTGCAGGGTGCGCCGCTGAAAAAGCTCCGCCTCTGCTGGCACACTGGTGTGTACCAATACAACCAAAGCTGCACAAATCGGCGCTGCCACATATACAGCGGCAATGCCATTATTGGTTTTGCGAATCAAAAGCAGGCAGAAACAAAGAAGAAATAGTAAAAAAGATGTGGCATCCCTGGTAAAGCCAGGCCCCCACGTAAAAAGAAAGATTGCGATACCCGTAAGGGAAAGAATATAAAAACTAAAGCGGTATAACATAAAAATTGCAACTGCAAGGCCCAGAAGGAGGCAAACAGCCCACAGCACAGTTGTACCCAGCTCTGGCCTGTAGGGGAGATACCCCTGTACCATCTGGTTAAGGTCATATAGGTGGTTAATCTGGCGCTCCCACCGCTCAAGGGTTAGGAAGACTATTAGGGCGCTTATGGCAACTGTTGCACCGCTTATTATGCGGGTGTATTTGTTGTAGAAAATAATCATGAAGAATGAAAGGGCTATTGTCCCCATAATATATAGCCGGGGTTGGGATGATTGTATAACTGTAGAGCTTATAATCACCCGGTTAAGGGCGTAGATGTATGCGCTGCCTACCAGTATGCAGAAGATATAGTCTGTTAAAGAGCGGCCGCTTGTTGAAGAGCCTGGGCGGGTTTTGGCTTTTGCTGATGTGCTTTGTTTTTTGCTGAATATCATGGCTGGCCCCTTTTCTGGACTATAATCTCATAATCTATTGCAAAAGAGCGGGGATCCCGGCTCAAGGCCGGGATGACGAAGGGATTGGATAGTGTGAACTTACTGAAAATTGATGTCGCTGTGCAGCTGGTCTTGTATAATGGCGGAAGTGTCTATTGCGGTTTGTTCAACAAAAGTAATGACAACTTCATATTGTCCGCTTACTGGTATTGCTTGTTTTGGCTTAAAATTAACACCATCATATATTGCTTTTATTGCTTGCATGAAATCGCCCTTTCTCTGAACAAAAACACACACCGCCAAAAGGGTCACCCAAAACGACAACGTCATTTTCACAAATATCGCTTTTCCCAAAAACGACAACGCCTAAAACCCTTCCCACTCCGCCGCAAAGCGGAAGCAAGCCCCGCCGCCCTCTTCTATCAGTTTATAAACCTTTTCAGAATCCCGGTCGGGTATACGGGGGGGGAAATATATAACCGCAATGTAGTGGCCATTATTCTGCGCATTTGCGATACGCTCGTACAGTGGGGCGTCAAGGCGCGTTGTCATCACTATCGCGTTGATATACCCGCTGGTTGTGTTAAGGGCTTGGCCAAGTATGGCATAGGGGCTTAAGGTTGGTTCATCTTCAAAATGCAGCCGCCCTGCTGCCTGGTAAATAGCGTTAAAATCCCCTGGGTTTCTACCCACAATGCTATGGCCTTCCCCCGCCGCAAACTCTACCGGCATACCGCGCCTTAGGCAAAAATCCCCAAGCCCAAGGGCGGTTTCTATTATATGGTCTTCCATTATTATTTGCTCTTTATAGCTTACATCCATCCGCTTTGTGTCTACCACTATGATTACCTGGTGCAGGGCATTGGTTTGGAAATTTTTAACCAGCCATTCATTCCGCTTGGCTGTAAGTTTCCAGTGCACACGCTTTATAGAGTCTGTGGGCAGGTAAGGGCGTATGTCAGATATTGTGGCATAGTCCTCGTCCCTTATATCGAAGCGGGACTGGGCCTGGGTCAGCAAATTAGATGTTATTGGGAAGCCGGTCATGTCGGCAATCCTGGGCAGGGAAACAATAGATGTATGCAAATTAACCTTACGGGTAAGCATAAACAGACCCGTAAGGTCCATAATCTGTATAGACTTTATGCCCATTTCATATTCCCCGCGATAGTTTACCTGGAATGGGATTGCCCTGGTTATGGGTTTAAAAGAGCCGATATTCTCCATAAGAGAATCCTGCATAACCACAGCAAAATCATCCCCATAAAATAGAAACCGCACACTGCCAAAGGGTATGCGCAGGGGGTTTGCAATACTTACAGTAAGGTCCCCATATTCCTCTTTTACAATGGTATCCTCCAGGTGTTGGTTAAGGCGCAGGGTCATAATCCCAACTGCCGCAACAATATATGAAATAATAGGCAGGGCCGTAAGCACCCCAAGGGCAACATACAGCATCCGCTCCCCATACAGCCATGCGGAGCCGCCTACCAGCACCCATACTACAAAGTATCTGGTGCGGTTTAGCCCAAGGGACATTTGGGGCCTGCTCTTTGGTTTTAGCCGGCTAGTTATTGTCATTAGCCCCTAAGCTCCGTCGTGGCCAGTTTCATTGCTTTTTCTATGATGTCTATAGCCCGCACTTTTTTAATGGCGGCCTCCTGCTTCATAAGAATCCTATGTTCCAGGACATGGGGGGCCATTTGGATAACATCGTCTGGTATTGCATAGTCCCGGCCATTGTACAAGGCCCATGCCTGGGCTGCTTTAAATAAGCAAAGGCTGGCCCGGGGGCTGGCCCCAAGCTGTATGTCCGGCTGTTCCCGGGTATAGCGGGCAATGGTTACTATAAATTTATTTATACTGGCATCTACATGGATATGCTCTGCCATGTTTTGTATTTGGATAATATCCTGGCCTTCTGCCACGGGCTTAAGCTCTGCCATAGGGTTGCGGCCTTTGAAGCGGTCCAGCATTTTGCTTTCTTCTTTATCATCGGGGTAGCCTAGGGATATTTTCATGAAAAAACGGTCCAGCTGGGCTTCTGGCAGGGCATATGTGCCCAAGTACTCTACAGGGTTTTGGGTTGCAAGCACTATAAACGGGGACGGGACCTTATAGGTAAGGCCGTCTACTGTAACCTGGTTTTCCTCCATAACCTCCAGCAAGCTGGATTGGGTTTTGGGGGATGTGCGGTTAATCTCGTCTGCCAGCACAAACTGGCTCATAACTGCCCCTGGGCGGTACTCAAACTCCCCAGTCTTGGGGGAGAAGGCGGAATACCCCGTAATGTCCGAAGGCATAATATCCGGCGTAAACTGTATCCGTTTAAACGTCCCGCTTACAGAGCGGGCCAGGGCCGCAACCAGGCTTGTCTTGCCCACACCCGGCACATCTTCTATCAACACATGCCCGCGGCAGGCCAAAGTGGTCATAACCAAGGATGCCGCGTACCGCTTGCCTACGATAATCTTTTCTACATTGTTGATTACATTTTGCATACAGCGCACTGCTTGTTCATTGTTGGTTATCTTGCTTTCGTATGCATTATTACCCGGCCCTTGATCGTACATTACACACCTCTTTGGTTTTAGTTTTGTCTATGTAAAGGCTTACAAAGACTTTCTTTACATTATCGTATCATAGGGCTTAAAAAAAAACTACTTTAGGCTTACAATTTGGTTACAAATTTAGGGAAATAGCTTATCCTGTCCGTGGTATAATAAATACAACCTTCCCGCGCACACGAAATATGCATATGAAAGGATGTGGAATCATGCCAGATTTAAAAGTGATAAAGGTTGAAAACCCTGTCTATGAAACTATGGATAAAATAATGGAGAAGTACTGGGATAATTGGTTAATCATGGGGGATAGGACATATGATCCCATTGGAGGGCGGGTTTATTATTACTGTAGGAATAGGACAAATGAGCTAGAGCGCACATTAGATGTCCTTGACGAAGACCCTGAGGCTTTTGGATTTCCAGATACAGTTTTTGTTGGCCCGTCACGGGGGTTTTTCCTTATAGGGGGCAAGTCATGACAGACCTTCCCCTACCCACCCACAGGCGCCCCGCCCAGCACCACCGCAGCAACAATCTCCGCCAGGGGCTCCATAGCCAGCAGGCCCTCTTGCAGGGTGTTGTACTGGTTCCCCACCTCTACAAACATACTAAGTGGGGTCATGTGCAAGCTATACCTAAACTCCCGCAAATAAACCCGCCGGGCAAACCCATGGAATAAATAGTTGCTGGCAAGCTGCAATTGAAAGCTTAGATTCAAATTCTCACGCTGGTAGGGGTTTGGCAGCCACGGCACGGCCGTAATCTGCCCGCCGCGGTTTTGGCGGCTTAGGCCGTTAAAGAACATTATCCGGGCAGTTCGCTGGCCATTTACATAGGTTATAAAAGGCCCCATCCCTTCCCTTACCCCATCCCTATGGATATCTATTACCATCTGGATAGATGGGTTTTCTTCCAAAATCTGAAGAATCACAGGCTCCATACGCTCATAGGCCCCCTGCCGGCGCGGGCGGCCGTCTACTACATCAAACTGGCCTGTATAGTGCATGGTTTCTATGCCATATACACCAGTCAGCAATTCCGCAAGCTTTCGCCCAAGGCCCACAACACCATCCATAAGGTCAATGGGGTTGCTATCTGCAAACCGCTCCAGGGAATGGGTATGGAAAATAAGCACCTGGGGTCCTGGGACAGATGTATCTATCCTCAAATCCTCACGCAAAAAAGCATAAGTATCTATATCTGACGGGAAAAGTGCTGTGTACCTGTCCACCAAAAAAATATTATTTACCAGGTAATCAAAGGACATAAGCCGCTGAATATACTCCTCGGACAAGGTGGTGCGAGAGGCTTGTACCGGCTCCCGTGGTGGAAGGGGTGGTGTAAAAACTATGTCTTCCAAGCCTACCATTGGGATAAGGGGCATAGCAGAACCTGAAGGGGCATACACATCATGATAATCATCTTCCCAGGGCCTTTCCCCAGCCTGGGGCAGGCTATACTCTGCAAAGGGTGACGCCGTGCCTTCTGCCGTACCGGCAAGAAAAGACTGCCCCCACATAAACAGGGCTGCCCCTGTAATAAGCAGCAACCCTAGTATAAAACGCTGGCGTATCACTTGCTTTTTTCCCATACATACCTCCCGGATGCTTGTCTATGTTCATCCGACTCAAGCTGTATAGTATATGTAAATGAAATGCAGACTAGAATCCTTTCTTGTTTTGCATATAGCATAATCCATGATAAACTTCGCAATATGTCCACCATTTAAAAAGGAGCTGGATTATGTTTTATCAAAAAAGAATAATTAGGGGGATTTTATCCCTAGTACTTGCATTATTTCTAGCAATCGCGCTATTACCAGTCATCAATGTATATGCAGCAACAGATAATATAAGGGTCACAATAGACGGCCAGGAAGTAACCTTCCCAGGCGGCCAGGGCCCCATAATTGTAAACAATAGGGTGCTGGTACCCGTCCGTGGTGTGTTCGAAATGCTAGGCTTTGAAGTAGCTTGGGACAGGGAAACCAGGACAGCAATAATGACAAGTGAAGAATATGAAATACATATCCCCATAGGAAGTACAACATTTACAACCAATGGGCGTTCCCACCCGCTTGATGTACCCGCCCAAGTTATAAATGGCAGGACAATGGTCCCCATCCGCTTCCCCCTCGCAAGTGTGGGACTGGAAACAAACTGGGTTGGCTCTGCCAGGACTGTGGAAATCACAGCTATGGACGAGCTTTTGTTTTCCACAAGCCCCATGGGCCAATGGGCCGGAATTTCAATAGAAGGCAGCCCGGATTTTATACGCAGCACCAATGAAGCAATCAATTTAATAAGGACAGAAGCCCCAGACTTCTACGAAACAGTACTTCACCATGTAAGCATAATAAGGCCAAATACCTATGGCCCATGGGCATGGCGCTGGCGGCTGCACCCCCCAGGGCTTCTTATAGACATGGAAGTATACACCGCTTCTACAATATGGTACGCAAGCGCGATTATAAACGACGCAATATATTTAAGCATGTTATACGAAAACCCAACCACCTTTGATGAAGGCAATGAGATGGGGCTAATTGCCTTTATAGAGATATTAAATTACCAATTGCAATTTTTACAATTAGTAAACGCCCCGGCCCAGTATATAGCCCTGGTAGAAGACCAAATAAACAATCCTGTGTGGCTGCTAGACGAAGTAGCACGCCCAACGGGCAGCAGAATGGGGCAATGGAATGAAATCACCATTATAGGTGACGCCAACTTCACATTACGTACCTACGACGCTATCAATTTAATAAGAACCAGCGCCCCAGAGCTTTATACAGAGATTCTTCACTACCTGGGCATAATAAGGCAGCATTCCTTCAGCGGTATGTGGTACTGGCTAGATCCGCCAGAGTTTAGGGTGGGTACGGCTTCTTATACAGGCTCAGTTATATGGTATGCAAGCATCATCATCCACGACGCAATACATTCCCGCCAGGCATACGCAAACCCGGAAACATTCCTTGATCAGCAAAGCCAGTTGTGGTTTGACGCGGAGATGGAGGCGCTTGATTACCAAATAAAATTTTTTGTTCTAATAGGTGCGCCACAGCACTATATAACCCACATTGAAAGTATAAGGGATAACCCATGGTGGCTACGGCAAGTGACCTGGTAAGGGGCTAATGTGATGATGCCAAGTAAAATTTAGCAATTTCACACGGTACGCCCCCCTCGTCATCCCGGCCTCACGTCAATCCAATTTCCGTCAAACTGCACAATGGAATAATTTAGTGATTGTAATATCACATAGTGTTGTGTTGAAAATATCGTCACTACAGCGTTGAACACGCCTTG
>Ga0131853_10009467_pt1 | contig 17827 bp, 13 predicted proteins | sample TergutLab28metaG_FD_92764 | JGI IMG/M metagenome (GOLD analysis project Ga0131853, IMG submission 92764) | Labiotermes labralis P1 segment gut microbial communities from Petit-Saut dam, French Guiana - Lab288 P1 (version 2) (version 2) | ecosystem: Host-associated > Arthropoda: Insects >... | reverse complement strand
TGCATTCCATGTCTTGTGAAATGGGACCTATCTAGATCTACCTCCAAAAATTTTACATTGGTATACAGTTTCGCTACTTTCCTCATTAGTCTATTATATTTCCATACTTCTTTGTTTACACACAATTCAGGGATCACGTCGTATCTGTGAGGTGCACTTATCAACACAATAGCAGTATCTTCGTTTTCTTTCACAAGTTCGGTCACATTTGTTATGGCTTCCCTCATATTATTTTTGCTTATGTTGTTTGACCCTCCCTATATAATTAATACATCTTCTCGCTTCGATGACTTCCTTTCTTCATTGGCGGTAGTTGAGATAACTTTCATTTGCGCCCCCGGTTTAACAAAACTAGACACTACATAATCTTTACGAAGGTTAGGTTGCAATCGGGATGCAGTGCCTCGTGCATGACTATCCCCAATTATTAGCACATTGTGTTTAGTTACACTTAAGTCTTTCACTTGAATTGATCTGATTTTAACCTGATTAGGCCTGGATGAAGGATCACTATTTCTTTGAGGTTAGAAAGAAGTTCAAATTTATTGTGAGTACGAGGAATTACTGGTAGTGAAGAATTCTTGGTAATTTGTGTTTTCCTTGAAGTGAGGGGTACCTGGTGCCACTCGTCCTTTGGTTTGGAGCTTCTACATTGGTCACTATGGAATACACTGTATGAGCTGTCGATTAACCGAGCACACCGGTCCATGTAACACTTGGATAACTTTTTGATAAGATAATATTTCCTGTTGAGCCTTATATAATTCAAAGCTCAATCCATTACATATTTGACACTCAGAACTTTTATTATGACATGTTACACTGTTTGTAATAGAAGGTACACGCACTGTCAACGCTCTCTGTTCTGCCATCTTGCAAGATTCACGCACACATTACAGCGTTCTCCTCAAAACCCATTGTCATTTGCATGTAATTTTTGTCCAGGACCAACATTCGCTGGCGATTTTTTTCCCCTCGTACGCTCACACAGTAAAACACTCGATTATTTAGCAGCCGCCTGGAAAACCGCCGGGCGCTCGGCGAAAGCAAAGAGTAATGGAGTTGGTAGTGCTAAATCGTGGTTGGCAATGTTGGTGACATTTGCAGTGAGGGGTTTGATGTAAGGCACAGATCGTATGGTAATTAATTTATGTAGGTAGAGACCTGGTGCGTTGGTTGGACAGGAGCTATAGTTGTAGCGTGCGAAGCTAATAAATATCGGCGCTCCAAGTATGAGATTTGACAGGCGTGAATTGCCCCTGGCAGGAAAGTGAGAATGTCGAATATGAACGTGTAACACCGCAGTTACTGGAACTGTGAGTGGGAAGTCTGTTTCCAACACGTTACATTTATTTATTTAATTAGTTTAAATATGTACGTCGGTAAACAACAGCCGTGCGTTTTGAGAAGAAACTTCTAATGCTGAACAGAAATGGAAAATACCAAGAAAGGAACTGTTGTTACTCTCTTCTATCTGATTTTTAACACAGTCAGTTCTATAGTTATTGTTTTACTGAACAAGTGGGTATACAAATATGTAGGATTTCCCAATTTGACATTGACGTTTCTACATTTTGTTGTGACGTTTGTGGGGTTAATTTTGTGTCAGAAATGCAATGTATTTAAAGTGAAGTATGTGCCTTTACGGGATATGATGCCGTTGGCTTTCGCTTTTTGTGGATTTGTAGTTTTTACGAATTTAAGTTTACAAAACAACACTGTGGGGACGTACCAGGTTGCAAAGGTGATGACAACCCCATGTATAATCCTGATACAAATATTTTTCTACAAGAAGGAATTTATGCTAAGGGTCAAACTAACACTGGTAAGTATAGTTGGTGAGTTTTGTTTAATGTTGCAGTATTATTGCCAGCCAGTGGCATTACTCTAGTAATATTGCGGCTTTTACAATAGAGCATGCAAATGTAACTAACGTGTACGTTAACGACAGCAACAAAATGCCACACAGCATACTGGTCAGGCCCCATAATTTTTGTGTAGCTGTACCCAAGTCCATAAGACAGGAATGTGTTCATAAAAAAAAATTGCCTACCATTCTACAGATATTAAATAGGTCATAACATTGTTTGGTTTATTGTATTCAGTATTTTTGGACCTTATGTGTAAGCATTTACCTGCCTCATAATGCTAAGACAAGTGTGGCCTTTAATCTTATTTCCTCCATGGTCATATAAAAACCATCACATTAATAATTTTTCAGTGGTAGAACTGCACAGTACCTGATTAATGTGAATATTATCAAAATGGTGAAAAGTATGGTGTTATATTTTTGTATGAAGCTCCAATACTCTGTCCGTCACAAGAAGTTATTACTTGTGTACAAGTCTTGTCTATGTTCAGTTTATGGGACATAGCCTGAGGGTATTCTGCTGTTACTAGGTTTGTGATTGTTGAATTTTAAACATTTTGTTGATCTACATTATACAAAAATGAACCCATATTTTTTAAAGATCTGTTACTATTGCTTATGTGCATCTGCCATGATGTTACTACCAGTTGTAGGAAATTAAGAAATATAAATTTAAGGTGCCTTCTCATTTTTGTGAAGAGTGGTTTCTTGGTTGAAAAGTTGAAGGGGGACACAGAGACACACAGACAACATAACCATCTTGTAAGTGTACATTTTTCTTTAAGGAAAAAAAGAGTAGGTTACAGACTTTGCCAGTGTGATATACCATGCATAACCACAATACAAGCAAAACAAACTGTGAGAATTTATGTTTCTGACAGGTTATTTAAAAAAATGGATGTATATTCTGGAAATGTGCAAGATTGATTATTTCATATTAACCAACAGTTTTAATTAATTTAATTATTTCAGACTAATTATTTTATTATTTTTTCAGTTCGTTTATGGTAGCTGTCACTTGCAGCTGTTAGTTTGTATAACTTACAGCAAGAAATAATGATACACCCTACAGTCTTCTTGTGAGTGATGCTGTATAGTTTTCAGGTTGATGGGTACGATCACTTCAGAGGAATCTATTGCACCACTAAAATATTTGGTACTTATTTATTGAACTACATGGCATCATTCACCAGAAAAGGATAATCTTTAATACTCACTATTATGATAATTTCATATTTTGTGATATAACAAAATTCAACATTGTATGGTTATTTCTAAAATGGAATATGATCCAAAAAATAAGACATTTTTATTAAAGGTACTTACTTTATTTGACAACTTTTGGCTGTCACTTCCTGCCTGTTTTCTGCTTTGTGGGCAGATTGGCCGAGTGGACTGTGTTAATGTGGTAAGCAAGCAAACAGGAAGTTACAAGCAATAGTTGTCTGTGCAATGACTGTTTACAGATACCCATTACCTTGGGAGTGTTCATGAATTTCTACTATGATATCCAGTTCAATGTCCTTGGTACAATTTATGCCACCCTGGGTGTAGTGGTCACATCTTTATACCAAGTGGTGAGTAATTTCATATCCACATAATATGTTATAGGTAATATGTCCAGTTTACCATATTTCAGTTTTTGGTTAGCTACACATGTTTGTGTTTTATATCAAGTACCAATGTTTTGTATTATGAACCATTTTGGGATGGTTAATAATATTTTATTTGAGTTTCATAAGAAGAAACAAGAGTAATATTGGACTGGTACCAGATTCCTTCACGCATCTCATATCATATCATATTTATTCACCTTCCGTTGGATCTTTACAGATACGGAAACAGTCACAATAATACATAAAATATAAAAGTGTGCAGTGCATTTGTCATAACACAATTAATAAGTAAAATACAAGTAAGACAGACAAGAAGGTAATGAATGGTAATAATAGGTTAAGTTATACATTAAATGAGATCTTATAGCTATCAATAGTCAAGTAAAAAACAAAGAACCATAATCATTAGGATGCCGACTGATAAAATTCTCAGTACATATATATGCTTATGTCAGAATGAACAGACTTGGCCTCACAATTAGACATTAACTCATGCTCCCACACAAAAATGTATCACTTCATCATAACAACTCAAAAATACATGGCCATGGGGTTACTTAGTAATAATTACTTTTCTTTGTAGATTTAATGTGGCCTTTAAGTTTCAGACAAATTTTTGTAGTCTAAAATACATTTAATTTGGAAGTAATGATGATTTACAGTCATATTATGTTTTGCTTTACGTACTGTATTTCTTAGTTAGTAAGCCAGAAGCAACACGAGTTACAGATGAATGCAATGCAGCTGCTGTACTACCAGGCCCCTTTGTCAGCTGTAATATTACTCGTGCTCATACCTGTTTTCGAACCAGTGAGCACCACCATCACAGTACATTGGACTGCTGCAGTTGTTGTAAGTTGTCAGCATACACTTACCTCCATTTGCCACTGTGGTTGACAACACATGGTAGTACTGTATTACCACTTACATTATTCATATTCATATTTGTTTTTACTTGTCGAATCGCACTGTACAGAAGGCCGTGTCCACAAACAGCAACACTTTCATTATACATTATGCAGTGAGCTGTACATGTGCCCTATGCATTTCTTAGTCTATCTCTTTTTCTTTTTTTTGTTTGGTGACACCAGAGAACCTGGTGTTTTTTCATTGTCAGAATTCTTTTGGTGCAATAGTTGGGCTGTTTCAATTTCTTTCTGTATTTGTTTGTTTGTCTTTTGTTTGTTTCATTTATTTATTTATTTTATTTTATTTTATTTTTTTTAAAGATTTATATCACTTACATGTGTTCATATGCGCAGTTCTGTGCTTCAAACAGTAATCATGGAATCCAGTATTCTTTTTTATAAGTGACTTTCATTCTTTACTTACATACCTGAAAACATTTTTTAATATGAAGCATGTGATTGATACTAGAAGTGATTATGTAATATTGCCATGTGTTAAATTTTTTACAATGTATTCCAGAATTGCAGTACATATTTAAGTGGGTTGTTTGATAAGCCATCCTTAAAATTATGAAGTATTATACACCCATACGTGTAATAATAATAAAGTGTTTTACATTAGGAGTTATGTTTAAAAATTAGGTGAAGATCTTCATTATCACATCACACAATTTAAAAATGTAGAAGAAGTCTGTGTATATGCACATTTCTTTAAAGCACTGTAACTTACATGTGAGTCGTGCTCTTAAAATTCCATATTTATGTTCATAGCAGAATGTAGTTGAAAATACCATGTGTATTGGTTATGCTCTTATTTTTTATTGATTACTCATAACTGTTAATTCCATGTGTAGTTTGTTTCTGTATGATTGCAGGGTTTAGTAGCAAGTTCATGTATAACAGCATTCTTTGTCAATCTGTCCATCTACTGGATAATTGGAAACACATCACCACTTACGTATCCTTTATAAGGACAAGGACTGATGGCTGACTGTGTTTCTGTGATGGGATTTATCACATTTATGAAGTACATATGTCACAACATTTTGATATGCTAACTGATGTTTGTGATCTGAAGCATTCAAGCTCATATACAGAAAAGGAGTACAATATGCTTGTAACATAGTGCGTGGATGAATTAATGGGCTCACATTGATTATTTCTGTTATCACTGCATGTTAATTTGTTTTATTGTTTTTATGTTTGTTCCTGTTAGGTTACTATAGAGAGAGATGTTTTTCCACATACTTCATGATGAACGGGCAATAATTGTTTTTAATTTCAGTTTGCACGTTACTCTAGCTCAGGAGTGCACATATATTCAACACCAGGTTACATGGGTGACTAAATTTTGTACAACTGTACATGGAACTTGCTTTGTGCATCCTTGCTTTAGCGCACCCATCTGTATAATCCCGCGGTATGCATTCGTTAACCTTTTTAAAATACAGTGTATGTTTGAAGGTTGCATCCAGTTGTGGAATACATGTGGTGCCTGCACAAACCTCAGTGTGTTGTTACCATTTAGTAAGCTGTTGTAAATCACCTTCTTCTCGCACTTTGATATCATTTATAAATTAGTAACAATTTTCTTTACAACAGTTTTATGTGTGAAGTGTTAACTTGTTTTAGGTTCTGTAGCCACAGGAAGTTCTTGTTGAGAAAACTGACCTTTTAACACAGACATGAAGAGGCTGTATGAGCTGAATTTTCCATTGTAAAGAATAGTAATAAATAAAGGGTATAATTTTTCACGTATATGTATATTTCATGAAATGTTGTGTACTTTGAAAAAACACATAAGTGTTTGTATCCTTTACTGTTCAACAAGATACAACATGATGGGACACATCAAGTTTTGTCTTACTGTGCTGGGCGGTGTGCTCTTGTTTGAAGACCCATTCCATGTGAACCAGGGTGTTGGGATCATACTGACTGTGCTTGGAGTGACAGCCTATGCACATGTAAAGGTACAAAACCTTTTAGTACAGTTTTGAAGTACTTCATTTATTAACTTTTCTTTATTAAATAAAGATTATGCTGTGAGGCTGCATTCAGTCATGGAATGTGTGTTGTTGCATCACAAATCGGTGGTTTGTTGACAGGTGATATGCAGTGATAACCTTGGTCATACTGTACATACATATATACCTAGAATTCTTCTCACCCCTCACAAATCCTGGCATCCTCAAGGACAAGTGTGTTTACTGTTAATTTGGTTAATATGATTGGGTTCTGTATGTAAGTTGTTAATAACATAATTTAAGGTACGAAGATGATGTTAGTATATTAACACTACATGACAGATTGACATGCTGAATAATGCTGAGTGGTGAAACATTAAAATTTGCATCAGTGACTGAGTATTTATGTGAAGTGGTTCCCTTTTTTGTCTCTCTGGATCATCTATAGGAGTAGAGGTATTTGTATATTTTAGTGGAAGAATACAACTTTTTTTCTTTGAGCTATTGAAGCTTACAGTGTAATTCTCTTGGCAGCAGACATTTATGCTAAATTTGAAGATTAGATCATGTTAGGACCAGCTCAACAGATGACAGTATAGGGAAATCTGTTGGACTGGACATCATCCAGCATTTGAGACCAAAGGGTTAACAAAGATGTGGCACAGGAGGGAAGATGATTTTGAGCCAGTTATGTTTATTGTGAAGGTGTGGGATTCTGTAGTTGATTCTAGGAAACACTGTTGATCCTACAAGTACTTCAGATTCATATATGCCAATTGTGTATTCCACACACATATGTGCTGTTGAAGCCAGAGCCTGATGTTCATTCACACTTAGCATTGTCCATAGCACATGATTTGGAAACCTGTACCAGATAGAAATCATTAATTTGGAATTATGAAGTTACAATTCCCCTTTCTACATTAACAAGCAGACATTTTTGAGAAGGTGATTGTCCCTGGGCTGGTCAAAAAGCACCCTGTCTTTTCCGTAGCATAAGGGTCTATTACCGAGTCCACAAAAGCCTGCTTCTGAACTTCATCCTGAGGTAGGTAAATCCATTCTACACCCCACACCTTATTTTTCTTAGATCCATTTTAAATTGTTATTGTATTCATTCCTTTTTCTCCCAAATGATCTCATCCTTTTTTGGGATTTCTAAATAAAATAAACTAAAATAAATTCCCGCTTTGCTTATCACACTGCTCTCACACCACCTTATTTAGTGCTATTCTTGTAAGGTGAGAGGAATTGGTTCTCACCAATATAAAACCTAAGGTAAAGTACTGTATGAATATGTATTATAAATTTATTTTCAGGTTGTAGATAGAGTCAAAGGTAGAGGATTCTGAAAACATCTTGTTACAAAATAGTGTGTACTGTTATCTGCTCTGATGTGTGTGTGTGTTTGTGCATGCCCATTTGCACTTGTCATGTCACATTTGAACTGAACCTTTCTCTTGTTCCATGCCCACCCAAATTCATTTGTTGGACGTGCTTATGTTTGTTTTATTTCCTTTGATATTTATAATTCACCATATTTCAGGCTGGAAGTGCCCTTGGACGAGGCAACCACTATCATCCTTTAGGATACACAAAAGATTCATCAAAAATAGGACTACATTTTCGATCACCTCCTTAAGAATGCTTTTCCTAGTGTTGTATGTGCAGCAACTTATTATTGGGACATTAATCATTTAATATAATAAATTGCAACATCCTTTTGGTTTTGAGTTGATTGATGTGTTTTGTAGGGAATGTTTTATCTGCCTTTAACATTGGCCAACTTTGAAAAGTGTTTGTGAAAGTACACAAGTACAGTTAGCTTTGTCATGTTTATTGGCTTTTAAAAGTAATACCATCCAGTAACATACAATTGTCACACAGTTATATAAATCAAACTTTTATGTAATACAAACCAAAGACAAGAATGCAAATGAAGCATGTATGTGTAGGTAGTATACAGAATTATACAGTTACAATGAAACCCAGGTATGACATCCCAGCACTAAGAAGGTTTTCATGCCAAAAAATTTGGAAAAGTTGATAGCTACATGTGTCATAATGATTAACCTATACCTTTGAATGAGTTTCCCACTTAAAAAGATTTCATGCCTTGGAAGTACAAAAATGTTACAGTGCTCTCAGTTTATAAAGGTTCATCTATATCACAGTTTCCACAATACTTCAGGGGTACAGATATACAACTCAATGCTAATCTGTGGCAACGTGATGGTAAATGATGTCACATTCCGCATGCACTGCCATCTATTGCCGCACTTGCATTTCACACAGTGTGAGGCAGTGTTGTGGCTTGTGTGTAATTGACAATATGGATGAACATGGATTTAATGGATCACTTTGTGACTAACTGTTTTACTTTAATTTCAATAATCTGGAGTATTCTGTGTGTAAAATTTACATACTCTGTGTTCGCTTCAGATTGCTTGTGTGAGTACAGTTTTCGTTGTGTAGTGCCATTAATTACTGAACATATGAGTAGCATGACTACTTCCTCATACAGTAGCACAAAGCGTAAGCTCTGTCAGTTCAAGAAAAGCTGTGTATTATAAACACAAAGGATGCTGCTTAAAATTTTACTTGCAAAAGATCTAAGAAATTCACACTTTTTTGTCAAAATATGAGACACCATACAAAGTCTGTAAGTGTTCATCTGAGCCAGAAAAAGTGTGAAGATGGCAAAATGTAGTAAGGTGGAGTTGATATTTATAGAAGAGTTTGGCAAGAAGAAGCTTCTGATCTACTAGTAGTACTTATTAAACATAATCTTGCCTTATGTGCAAGTGTGTCACAACCAGTAAGTAAATCACTAAGACTTGTTTTTAGTTCAAGGAGGAAAGTGAATTATTTAACATGGCATTTATTATGCAGAATAATATTCTAGTAAAGGAAGTGTAAATTTCGGTACACAAGTACAAACAATATCATTTTTGGGCTACCATTTTAATACATTTTCCTACTTAATAAGCCATATTCACTTAATTTTTTTTAGAAACATCTTAAGAGAGTTTTACTGTCTTAATACCCTGTTAATTAGAAGCTAAAATTTTTGTCAACCCTACCGTACTTAACGAAGATTACTGTCTTCTGTCTTCAGGGTGTAATGTGAGGATGGAAGCAATATGTTCCTCCAAAATTTTGGTAACCAAGTACAATACTACAGGACATGACATCCCAGAAGACAGTGATCTTCAGTTTTAATTTTTTTTTTGTTGTGAAACCTTGTTTCTTAGAATGTGTAAAAAGTGGGTTTATAAATAATTTAATATACAAAGGTGCATGCTCTTTGTCTCACTTCAGAATTCTTGTGTTGTATTATGTTTAGGGCAGCATACTGTGATTGGTTGAGAAGAAAACTGAACCCTCTGTGCCTTTCAGAAAATACTATTCTAATTTGGAAGTTTTCAGTTGGAACTGTCCTCCGAAAACTATTTAAAAAATGTTTCTTTTATGAAATTATGAATTATACAGGGACTTATTTTATATGATAACTTGGTATCACTCCATTTATTCTTACAGTAGGCAGCAGAGCACTTAGTGCTGTTTCATTTTGCCTTGTGTCAGGGTCCATGTGTTTTAGTTTTAAGTAATGCGGTTAATATTAAGTTTTTACTCATCATATTTGAAGTGGGCTGGTATAGCGACTCGCTACAGGCTGGACGGACCAGGGATCGAATCCCAGTGGGGGCGAGATTTTGTGCACCCATCCAAACCGGCCCTGGGGCCTACCCAGCATCCTATACAATGGGTACCGGGTCTTTCCCGGGGGTAAAGCGGCCGGGGCTTGGCGTTGGCCACCCACCCCATCTAGCGCCGAGGTTAAAGAAAGAGTAGAGATATACCTCTACTCCCCCTATGGGCCTTTGTGGCCTGTTCTAGGGTGAACTTTACCTTCATCATATTTAAATAAGGTGCTGGAGACGTTTTCCTTTGGTTGCAGGTACACATCGAATCTAACAAACATTTTGTTCATTGCACATCAGAGTTTAATAATTGAAGTGAATCAGCAGGAAGTGATTAGAACAGTTGTCAAATAAAATAATGTTCCTGTATAATTTCATTCAATGTTATCTATTGCGTGATGGGTGACATAAGTGAGACATTTAATGTCTATGTAAAATTATTATCGTGGCTATTCATCCGTGCCATTGGCATGTAGAAATTATTTTTTGTAAAGCTGCATTTAGTAACACTAAAATCTAATGTGATATACCACATCTGAAGAGTTTAAATGCACTATGATATATTCTTTGCAACAAGAACTTGAAAAGTATTTTAATAATGTATTCGTTCCCTGATAAACCCTCTTATAATTGTGCCATACATTACTTGCAAGACAGATGAAATGTATTTTAGTTGTTTAAGTGTTAAAAGTTTATAAAGTATTTCTCTTGTGTAAAAGATTGGAAAGGAAAAATCGGCTGTGATAAACCTATATAAATTTATCTGTATGAGGCAAATCAAATATGTTTTTATTTTAATTTTCCTTTTATGCATCATTACTGTTTTCATCTGCTTTTATGGACGTAATATATTTTAGTCATTTCACTTTTCACTCATCCGTTGGCAGTATTTTCTCTACACCTTTGTCAGAAACATTTCTCATTCTATGAATAACTGAGTGAGATATTATTATATATGCACGTATGTCTTCATGCAAAGTACCTGTTATTCTTGTCAGATTTTAACCAAACTGGAATTTTCTTGAAAGATTTTTTTAAGAGTACTCAAATATCAACTTCCAGCATGAGCCAAGTTGTTCTATACAGATGGACAGATGTGACGAAGCTAGTAGTTGCTCTTTGCAATTTTGAAAATGCCCTTAAAAACACTTTAAAATTGTTGTAAAATATGTCATCCTAGGCAGCCACTTGGTATGCCTGTGTTAAAACTGGCCCTGTAAGCAATGTACTGATGTTATTGAACATTTCATAACATTTCTTGAAGGTTCTGAATGTATTTCAGTACTAACACCAGAATAGTGAAAAGAACATGCCATTCTGTTAAAAATATGAAACAACAAGGCATACCATCATCTGGAACACTTATTATTCTGAGTAGGCATTCTTTGTGTATGCAGTAGATGGCACATATTTTGGAGGTCCTCAGTACTTGATACTGATATCTAATTCCATTTTTAGGATGGTTGTACACTTTGTTGTTATCAAATTTGGGCAGTCTTGACCACTCTGGTGTACGAGCAGGATTGTAAATCCATTCATTATCTTGTGTTGAATAACAAACCTCTTCTTCTCGTTATTAGCCTAAACTTTTGCTGTATATGTAGAAGAAACATCAGCAGCACCATGACATTTTTATACAAATATCAAAAGATGTTACTTCATTGAGATCATAATATTTTATGTAATGAAATTTGTTTCTCTATCCCCTATGTTTGAGAAGCATGTGGCTGATACTCATGAAACTAGGAAGAGATGAGTAGTAGTAGGAAGGGTCTGACAGCTTAAGAATATGTCCACCAGCATCTTGTATTAAGAAGATGAAAGAATGTTGAGATTCTTGTTAAACATTTTCAGTTTCAAACAGTCTGTAACACATGTATGGCTTTAGATCGTCACCTGAAGAAGAAACACAAGTAGTTAGTCTCATTCTTGAGAATGTGACTGGACACTTGTCCTCTAATGAGGCAACAGTCAAGAATAATGGCACTGTCTGTTGGCATGTTTTGGTGTGGAGTGTAGAGTGTGCAGATCAAATGGTATTGAACAGAACGGCTGCGTTCTTTCCCCCACCCTCCAAAAGTAAGGTGCTTCTAGACTTATTACATTGCTTGCTGTAGTATGGGGTCATTCCATAATTCAGAGTTCATTGCATGCATATTTAGTGAAACTGTGTCATCAGAGCGGTCGTTAAATGTTGTGTGTATAGGGTATATGAACAAAAGGATTATGTGTGGAAACTTCAGAGATCAGATTTGGCATCATTTTCTGTTGCATATCAGTGGGTATTACAGTAACATCTTACACATACTTCTCTTTCTCTGTTTAATAGAACTGTATTTGATACATCTTCTGATTTCCCTTCCTTTATTGTCTCTTTAATACTGCAACTACAGTTTTTTGGGGGAGTGGGGCAGGGAGAGGGTACTGAAGGTACTTTAAAGACATTGAGCATTGTAGTCCACAGACTTTCCTTTGAAACATATGTAATTTTTGGAGTTGTGAACTACCTGTCTATTATGATAGCTTAGTTACTAATGTGTGGAATTCATGTCGCTATCAACATCCGAACCTCATTTGTCTTATTAGGCCTATTTGTTACATGTCTGACATTAATTATGCTATTGGGTATTTGTGAAGTGTTACTGCACTAACACCATTATGTCATGCTGAAAGTGAAAATGGAAATTTGTACCACATTGAAACACAGAATTGTTTTCTGGATGTCTGTGTCATCCTTTGGCAGTAGAGACTTTTTTTTTAATATCATCATCCCGTTGTGTTTGTGTAAACAGTGTGTGTGTGTTTATTGTCATAACGAACACAATTTTTACAACACTGTACATTCAGTTGTCTTCTACTACACATTTTGGCCATTTTTGGCCTTCATCAGGTAGATTTTGTAATAACACACACGGAAAATAATACATGGTGGAGGCCTCCCCTTCGCAGTTAATACATTTAGATACATAAAATTTAGACTGTTATTACCTTGTAGGGAATAATAGTCTAAATTTGATGTAAGGAATTTTACTTAGGGAGTAATAGTCTAAATTTCATGTACTTTAAGTATTAACTTTGAAGGGGGCCTCAACCTCAGTATTCTCTTCTCTTGTAAAATCTACCTGATGATGACCAAAAATGGCTGAAACATGTAGTAGATGAGAATTGAATGTATAGTGTTGTAAATGTTGTGTTTGCTCTGACAGTAAGTACAGACAATGAGTAGACTTTGTGTGGTGTACAAATAAATGAGGCATAGGATCTTAAATGCATATAAATGAGAAGAGAATTCTTTGTTTTTTGTTGGTTGCAATATTGTTCAGATATTAGAGTGGATGTGTTTTTAATGCTGATAAAGAATGCATGACTAAAACTCCAGCATTAATTTGTTTGAAATTATTATTCATAATCAGTGAATATATCTGGGTCCGATGTGACAGATGAAGTTCACATTCCACCGTGTACTTTGCATTTCTAAGGAAAGAGGTTGAGATATTTGTGTTCTAGATGTGAAAGTATTACAGGCTTTTGAATTATTTGTATAATGTACAAGAATTTTCATTATATTCAGAAGAATGGTGCTTTGTGCACATGTTTCATGGATGTAATTATGATTTTTGTATCTCTTCCAGAGACACCCCATTTTGTAGTTGTGGTAGAGTATCATGTTTGGTTGCATGTTGTGGTTGTATTCATTGTATTGCATGGAGTATGCAAGTGATGTGTTCATGGTTTTACTCAATTTTTAATTTTATTTATTTATCCTGATTTGTACCTAATTTCTGACATTATGTAATAAATCTCAATTTTGGCACAAGATATTGGATATGTTGTACCAGTGCTAGTGGAAAAGGCCCATTGAGATTCCTACAGAAAGTTCCTTGTAGATGAAAAAATATACATATTTACGTATAGTTTCATTAATCATCAGATGGCATGTTGGCCTACTGAGAGTCTCTAGTATGTAAGTACTGCCAAGGCTGTCTGACAGACAGTGCCATTTCCCAGCCATAGAGAGTGGTTACAGCCTATGTGAGTCAACAGTTCACACACATACACACACGCACGCATGCACTTGTAGTTAAGCAGTTATAAACCATATGCTGTTATACTGATATTTTGGACAGTGTTTTTGGTCTTTATAAGCTCAGCATTTCTAATGTTTGTTCCAATTCCATCTTCAGGTGAGTGATTGTTATTATTGTGAGATATATTTTTATTTTTGCTATTAGTATTGATGGTAAGGACTGATTCCAGGCCCTTTTGAATATTGGTTTACTGATACATTGAACATTACTGGAACATAAAAACAGGAGACATACAAGTCCAAAATTGCAGAACTCTACTGAATGAAGGTTATCATATAAAGCTAGATAAAGCAGAAGTCATCAATGAATAAGATTTTAAGATCACCAGGAACGTGGAAGATCTAGTATTCTACAAAAATAGAACATGTCCACATAAGCCAATCAGCCAAGATGTGATCGCCATATAGCTCCCTTACAGCAAGAGAGGAATTAACATAAGTGTGGTTGTAAGAACAACAATCACTGCAGATAATAAAAATGAAAAACAGTAATACAATATGTGTTGGTATAATAATGATGACCAGTCACCCTATTATGTTCAGTTTGTGGAAAGGTTATGCAAGCCTGACTAAACCTGTAACTTAAAGTAACCTTCTGTGATAATTCTTGTGTAGCTTATAAAGTGTGTGTATTACATTATTATGCAATAAAATTCTTCTTTCTTCATATCACTGTGTGGTGTTTATGTCCGAAATATTTCATGTATGTTTTTTATGTATGTTACATGTAAGAAGAACTAATTTGTGGAAACATCCCTTTTTTATTACTTTGTTACTGAACAGTCTGTGATTTCACCAAAATAATTCTTGGAGACACTGCAGTATTTCCACAGCTTAGTTAAGCTTTGTAACCACGTTGATTGATTTATTGATTGATTGCTGTGCTTGTACTGTCTGTTCATGTATGATGCAGTAATTATTGTTGCTATACCAAGAATCATATTGGTCAGTACATAGCAGTCCGTGTTACATATTTCATGTTACAAAAGAATGTCAGAGTTGTTTATCAGTTTATTTGACAATGATCCGCCGATATCCAAGGATGTGCGTCTTTGCTTTTGAGTACTTTGTTTTCCTTGGGAGGGTTACCAACCCATCCACAAAACCCCCATTCTTGGAGGACCAGTTTGTCTCTCTTAGTCTGGCCTCTCTCTTAATGCCTGTCCGGCTTGGGAACCCCTACCAGGAACATAAAGTTGTAGCTAGACCATCACTACTCTATGGTAGTGAAACATGGGTAACCACACAGAGAGACATGAATTGCCTAGAAGCTGCAGAGGTGCACTTTCTAAGAAGTGTTACAGGATACACAAGACTGGACAAAATAAGAAGCAAAGACATAAGACAAGAACTAGAGATCTCTGGGATACAAGATGTGAAACTCATATACAAAGAAAACTGGATCAACCACCTCGAAAGAATGGACAACACCAGACTCCCGAAACACACCCTTACCTACAAACCCCGAGGAAGAAGGGATCGCGGACGCCCCAGGAAAGAATGGCAACGTGTCAATGCTGGAACAGGTTAAACAACCTAATCCATGGAGGAGGAAGAAGAAGAAGAAGATGATGATGATGATTTTACAATGATATGTTAGCTGCATAAATTAATACAACATTGAAAACATGCAAGTGATGAATTGTGTAGGATGTGGAAAGAAGTGATTACTACCTTTTGGGTATTACCCCAACAACTCCTTCAAGGGTCTGAGGAAAGTCACAAAAGAACTCAGTGAGAGCAGGTGATCTCATTGCCAAGAATATAGCATGGGAACCCCTCAATACAAAAAAATGTTAACCACTATGTTGTTATGTTTCAGGCTCTCACAGCATTCCTCTGGAATGTGATGCCATGTAATTTGCTGGATATGTAACTGCCAAGCTACTTGGTGTCACATAACAGAAGACAGTAATCTTCATTGTTCTGTAATATTTGGTAACAGCATTGTACTGAGCAATTAATGCTGTTGACTTCAGATGCAGTATATATTTATAATTTTTCTTCTTCTAGAATAAACATTGTCCAAGTTAAAACATATTCTTTTTAATGGGTATCAGTTTAATGATTGTGTTAATACAAAATGTTACGAAGATTTTTGATAGAAACTGTATTGGGCATAGTTTTCCTGACTTCCTCTATATCCAAGGTATTAACCTGTTTTGAATTCATAAATACAAATAAATTCATTTCAGTTCAGTTAAATGGTTTTAAAAAAAGTGCACAGTTGAACCACAGCTGGCAAAAATTGTCTCTGAGACATGGTGCCAGTATTTAATCTTGCCTTGAACAGATGGAAGACGTGTGATTTTTTATGGGCTTTCTTTGTCCAAAGAATGCATTTTATTTATCAGCATTCGCCAAATAAGATGTAAAAATAATGTCACTGCAACATTTGAGACTTACTGCCATTTAAATATAGCTTGTACAGGCAAGCAGGATGCTATTTAAAGAAACCCCTTGAAGGGGTTTTAAGATCCAAGAACTTAAAATTGTTTGTTTGCATAGGCACATTCAGCAAAAATACTGTTACAAATGACTGTTTTTATGCTGTGTTATGGGGAGAAATTTATGAATAAATAGTATTTGACATTTTATTAAGCACATATCTCCTTAGTTCTCTGTGCATAATGCCTTTTTTTTTTCTGTTTGTTTTGTAGTTAAAGAAACAAGATGATGGAGCAGATATGGAAGAGCCATTGATTGCTGAAGATAACGATGAAACATCTTAGTATATGAAAATGTAAGTTGTTGTGTGTGCTTTACATAATTTTTCTCATTGTTTTTTTGTCCTTTGGCAAAAACCTGTGTGTATTCAGATTATTTAGTAAAATAAATTATGTTTACAGGAAGTTGTGGATGAAGGATGTGACTTTCCCATGTACAAAGGGCAGTAAATTACACTTGAAACAAATGTTAGATATTAATTCCATTGGTCTGTAGTGTCAAATATGTCTGGTGGATGTGTTTGGCTGTTTTAGTATACCTATTATGAATCCCCGTGGCCCTTAAAATAATTTAATTTCATGAAACAAATTAAGAACCAATAAACTGATTTTGATTAATTTTCATATTTGAGAATTTTATTAAAAATTGTCAAGTCATATCAATCTTCGGCTACATCTAACAACTTTGATGACAACTTCACATGCTAACCCTTCTTGCATTTCTGTTCACATTTCAAGCATAAGTCACGAAATATCTACTGGAGCAGGGAGTTTTTTTTAACAAACTTGTAGAAAAAGTGAAGCACAATTTTATTTCCAGTACTCTATTTTCTTAAGTCTAATGGTTTTTTATGTCAGTAAATACAAACCAGAGTTGTTATGCTGTGCATACATTTCTGAAATTGCATGTTCCACAACCAACACCAGTGTTCTGAACACACATGTACACAATTGAAGTGACTTTTTTCATTGGCATTTATTATTTTAGCTTTCTTTTGCTTTTGGTTCTAAAGGAACAACATTTAAAGTGAATTTGTCAGTGTTTCTGCATGAAATATCCCGTTAACATACTTTTTATGAGATCGTCAAAGTTCGCATTCATTTCCTGAGCATCTAGAGGAGCAACTGGAGTCAAAGAACAGAATTATAATGCTTACATATTGTGACTTGTGAGATTTTAGGCTTTGGCAGTGGTGACATTACGGTCTTTGTCTGGGGTATGGTACTGCAT
>Ga0131853_10009466_pt1 | contig 17830 bp, 16 predicted proteins | sample TergutLab28metaG_FD_92764 | JGI IMG/M metagenome (GOLD analysis project Ga0131853, IMG submission 92764) | Labiotermes labralis P1 segment gut microbial communities from Petit-Saut dam, French Guiana - Lab288 P1 (version 2) (version 2) | ecosystem: Host-associated > Arthropoda: Insects >... | reverse complement strand
TTCAGAAGAGGTCTATTCTATCAGAGAAGTATAGGAATAGACGCAAAAGGTTTGCTTTGAGATTCAATCTTATTGCTGGCATTTGTAATTATGAGCTTTGTTTTTGATTTCGCAAGAGGTCTAATGAATTTGGTGCAGACATGGGCTTATCCACAATGGACTGGCGCGCCAAGACCAAAGAAAAGCGAGAGCGGAGCAAATCAGGCGAAGCCATCACCGCCGACAGCAAATATTTATCCTCTATCGAGCTGAACATGGCGAAGAATGGCGATTTACGCACAGCCAGTTGGAAAGAAGCTTTGCGCCAAGCAATTGATGAAGCCAAAGTCCACACAACAGACCGTGCCGAGTTTCAAAGTTACTTGCAGGATAATTTTGGCGTAACCATGCCACGAAACACCGCCAAGACTGTATCATTCGTATATCCAGCAGTTGGCGAAAAATACTCCGTGCGCGGCAATAAGTTGGGCAACAACTACACCGCCGCCAGTATAGATGAAGCATTGCAACAAAATCAATCCAAAATCCATAACGACAGGAGTGTGTTAGATGCGAGATTATTCGCTACAGCGGAATACCCCGCCACCGAACAAGCAAACACCGACACAGCAACAGCACCAACATGGGCAACCCCAAGCACCGCCACCCATACAACACCAAGACCCCATGACCCAATTAGCCCAAGCCAGCGACAACGCCAAGAAGGACGCGGAAAACGCACTGTTGCGAGAAGCGTTAGCGACATCAGCGCAGAACTCAGAAGCATTGATAGGTCAGTTGGTGAAATCGCAGGGCGAGGTTACGAAGTGCATCCAGAGCCAAGTAACCGAAATATCGCAACAATTCAATCAGTTGCAGCAGACCATGAAAAACTGCATAGATATACTGGACGAACAAAACCTGAGCCACCTCTTGAGCCAACAGAACCAGTTAGAGAACTACAACAAGAACCACCAAAGCCATCTCTACCAACTCAAGAACCAAAACGAGCTATTCAGCAAAAGCCTAAACGACGCAGTGACAAAGACAGCAGATAAAGTCGCTGATATGTCGGCAACATACATTGATACAGCCCTTGAGTCGCATACAAAGGTTATTGACGGAATTATAAACAAGTACGAGTCCACCTTTGAAGCTCTTGCAGACCATGTAGACGATAATAGTGATAAACTGAAAAAATATGGCGAGATGTTGCAATCACGGCTTGATAAGAGTGCGAAGTCTTACAACTCGTCTATTGAAAACCTGTTTATAGTAAACAGTAAGCAAAAGTTATTTTTCGTACTTGGTATATTCGGCGGTATTGCAACGCCGATTGTGCTGTTGGTTCGTGAGGTTGCAAATGCACTATCGGGCATTTTTGGCTAAATTGTTATTGAACAATATAATAGCAAAATGACCAAACCGTCAAGCAAGCAAAAACCCAATGCACAACCTAAAAATCCAGCAAAGGAAGTGATTTCTGAGGAAAGAAACCAAAATCGGAAGAACAACTTACATCATCAACGGAAGCTATAAAAATACAGGGGTAGGCCTCGACCTGCCTTCCGTACTGCTCCGTTTGATGGAAAAGATTTACAAAACAACGCAATAACGGCGCATTCAATACCTGAAAATAATTTCGATGAATTTGGCCAAAACGCTGGCTTTAAGCACGAAATATGTTATAATTATATTAAATCTCAAAACGATTTGGGCTGTGAGTTACAAGCGAAGGAAGGTGTGCTTGTATGATTACAGAACAAAGAAAAACACAGGCAACAACACAGACCGCAACACCATATGCAGGGCGAAAAACCGCCCTGTATATGCGCCTCTCGGCTGACGATGGAAATGCAGGTGATTCGGACAGCATAGTGCATCAACGGCAAATGCTCCACAAATATGCGCACGAGCAAGGCTTTAACCAACATCACAGAGTTCGTTGATGACGGCTATTCCGGCGCAAACTTCACCAATCGCCCGCAATTTCAGCAGATGTTGCATATGGTTGAAAATGGCGAAACCGGGATTGTCGTAGTCAAAGATCTCTCAAGGTTGGGCAGGGAGTATATCCAGATGGGTATGTTCACCGAAATAATCTTCCCGAAGAACAATGTGCGTTTCATAGCCATTGGTGATGGAGTCGATAGCAACAAGGGCGAAAACGACATAGCCGTATTCAGAAATTTATTCAACGACTTCCATGTCAGGGATACATCCCGCAAGGTGCGAGCGGTCAAAGATATGCAAGCCAAACGGGGCAAGCGTGTCAATGGTGCATTAACTCCATATGGTTACGATTACTGCTGTGATACCGAAAAGCTCATCATCAATGGGAAACAGGCACAAGTTATCAAGCGAATGTTTGAACTCTGTGCAAGCGGATTGGGTCCCGCCAAAATCGGACGCATTTTCACTACCGAGGGCATACCAACCCCTTACGAGGAAAAAGGCTCAACCACAGGCGGCACATCAAAGTATCACAACCGCTGGAGCGAAGCCACGATTGCACGAATGTTGGAACGAAAAGAATATATTGGGCATACGGAAAACAAGAAAACTTATGTCCTTTCGTACAAAAACAAAAAGCGTATCTTCAATGATGAAGCAGACAGTCTGCTGTTCCTTAACACACACGAGCCAATAGTGGACGAACAAACCTTTGAAATTGTGCAGAAGATACGCCATAACCGCAAGCGTCCAACGAAAATGGGTGAACAGCCAATGTTTAGCGGTTTAGTCTACTGCTACGACTGCGGAAGTGCGGAATACCTTTTCAGAGGGACAACCATTGACCACAGCCAGTCTACCTATAATTGTGGAACTTACAGGGGTAAGCAACGGCATAAATGCACTCCGCATGGCATTAGGGTTGTGGTGCTTGAACAACTGGTGATGGAACACATCAACATGGTAACGAGCTATGTATCCGAAAATGAAAAAACATCTGCAGAATCGTTGATGAAGAAAAGCCAATCCGCTAAAAAGTCCGAAACAGCAAGTAAGAAGCGTGATTATGACAAAGCCAAACGGCGAATTGTCGAACTTGATAAGCTATTCATGCAACTTTACGAAGACAGGACACTCGGATCTTTATCAGAGGGACGTTTCGCAAAAATGACTGCCACTTATGAGCAGGAACAATCCACACTCACCACATCCATCACAGCCTACGAAAAAGAACAATCCGAGGTAGCCGAAACATTTTTAGGCATCGACAAGTTCTTCAAGATAGCAAGGAAGTATCTGCGCCTACAAGAACTAAACGGCACAATTCTCCGTGAACTTGTAGAAAAAATAGTCGTGCATGAAAAAGTTAAGGGCAACGGCAAAACCACGCAGCAGATTGACATTCATTACAATTTTGTGGGTGTCGTGGAGGTTGAATGAATGGCAGCACCTGCAACAACAAGAACAAGAAGCATTAGAACAACAAAAACACGGTGGGGATTTAATTTCCCCGCCTGTGATTCAATATATCGTTATTGAGCGTCTTATAAGGAAGGCGGAGCAATATGTGGACAATGTCGGCGGCATTACCATTGTCTATGACTTTGGCGAAATGCCTGACATATTCCTATGGGGTCATATCACAGATAAACTTGCTGATGAAGGCTTGTTTGCAGAGGTGCAGGAGGAAAATTGCATCTTCATATCATGGGCATAACACCATCAACATAGGCGGCCTAAGCCAAAAACCAAATAAACGATGCGGATTAAGCGTAAGACCTAAACTCCGCATAGGGGCAAGCTGCTTGTAGAGGATTTCTATGGCGAAGAAAAAAATGAGCATGTATCAGACTTTTAAAACCGCTGTTTTTAACCCGATAATTGTGGGCGGCAAAGAAATTTCTGTTATGAATATTGTTAATGACCGTCTTTTTATCAACGGTGAATATTGCGATCTGCGTATTATTAAAGAGCGGCATAACCCGGAAATAAGGTAACTTGACCCGTCTGTGGTGGATTGCATTTCCAGCGGTGAGTCTGTTTTGGCTATGCACTATGCAAGCTCACAGCAAACCATGTGGCCGACCTGTCCGATATTACGGGCGTGGCAACGGAAAACATGACAGGAGACAGCGCTGCTTTGGAGCGCAACACCCTCTATGATTTCATTACCGTGGACTGCTCCGGCGGCAATGATGCTGACCCTGTAGTGACCCAAACAAAGGAATTGCTATGTTTTGACGGCTTAGATATTCCGCTTTCAAAACTTTTGGCTGTGGGTTATGTTCCCCACGATGAAGCCCGGATTGTGGAAATAGCCGGTGTGGAGTATGTACGATACCGTGCAGCTATGCAGAGTGCGTCTGAAAACAGGCAATGCAAGCTAACCATGACAACCTACAAATGGGATAGCTTTGCAAAAACCATCAGCGGTGATGTTTTATAAATGTGGGATATGGGTATTAGGGATAAAAGCCTAATCAGTATAATTGGCAGGATACTAAAATCAGACATCAAGGGAATAGGGATACCTGAAAAGGGAACCCCGCAAGGAGGAATTATGCCCATTACTGTGTATGGCAGACAGCAGATAATGGCTTGCAACAAAAATAGGACTAACGCAGAAACCCTGATGTTTACTGGATTTTTTCTGGTTGTCCCATTATGGCACATTCCTATATTCAAATGTGAAAAAACTACTGTAGCAAGCTTCAAAATCTATTTGTATATGTAAAAACTTCAAGATTTTTTATAATTATCGCTTATTTATTATGAAGGTATATGTAAGTTATTCTTTTACCCCGGAATCAGATTCTTCCTTCTCTATTTCATCCAATATGTCTTTAAGCGCATCAAAAACTTTATCTTCAAGATTATCTTCCAATCTAGCATCTATTCTTCGCAATAGCGCGTCATTAATATCTTTAGAGGGAGACATTTCTTTAGTGTGCAAAGAAAAGGCATGTGCCAAAGCAACCACCCTTAACTCCTCATTTTCTATTTCATCTATGCAACGCAATACCAACGAGGAAATTTCATTTTTAAATCTGAATCCTATTTCAAAAATGTAGTTAATTTTATTAAAAATACTCTTGCTTTCTTCAATTTTTTTTGCATATGTTTCTTTATCCATATACAGCGGTATGCCTATATGTTGATAAGGTATTCTACGGTCATTGAGTATATAATAAAAAGCGAATGCCTTATCTTTAAGTGTTATTAATAAAGCAGATACACCTTGCCATAGGGTTTTGTAAAAATCTTTTTCATCCACTATGCCATAAGCGCAATTTTTAACAGCGCTTCCCAATATACCTCGCACGGTAGCACCATGAATAAATATGTACGTGGCAATTTCTTCTTCAGTAAAATAGTTCTCTATGACTATTCTGTCATCTGATAGTTCATTTTTTCTTAATTCAAGGTGATTTTCACAAGCATATTGAAAAACTTCTAACATGTTATGCTCATTCTCAGACAAAAGCTTATAGCACACATCATAAGTTTTTCCGTCAGCTTTTTTAAGTAATTCTCTAATTTCTCTAATTTCTTTCATTTTGTCCTCCCTGATCATTTGTCTATGTATGTATTAATCCAGTCGAGAATGAACTTTTGCGGCAAACTGAGAAACAACGTACAAAGTGTAATTATATCTAACACTATAGTGTTACTCAACCATGATATGCTATTTATAATGTTAATTATTGCAAAAACAAATCCTAATAAAAATATTAAACTCATAAGAGAAAAAAAGTATACAAGCCGCTTTTTTTTCCTAGCCATTTTAATAAGCTTATTTTCATCAAGAACATTAAAAATCAAATTGCTCCAAGCAACAAGAAACCCAAATACAACAACCGAACCGAACCAATGCCCTGGTGAAGCCAATCGCATGAATATAAGAACAACTATTACTACAATTATGAGTATATCTTTTATGTGTTTTTTCATCTTTTAGGCCTCTTTTATGAATACAAATACTCTATATTTGACGAACTTGTAAATGTTCGAAAATATTTTTCAGAGTAGTTACTGTTAGAAACAAATACCTGTTCGCCTTTAAGTACTGTGTGTAAATACTCGCTTATTTTGCACTTCCATTCAGAATTCTTATTAAATACATTCACAACAATCATTTTATCAATAATTTTAATATACATATAATCCAACCAGATAGAATCATCATACATCTCTGCACCACTATAATCAGAAAAATGCATTTTTGTTTTTTCAATCACTCTTTCGACCGACTCTTTGCTATATAAAACTAAGCTAATCATCATTACTTTTACCTCCGAAATCCCTGATAAGCCAATCTGCGAGACGAATTACAATGTCTTTCGATGTTTTATCTTTATTATATGTAGAGGCTGATGATTTATTTATCTGTTGTAACTTGATTTCATCTTGCTCAAGTTTATTCTCAAAGTCAAAGAGTATCTGTATTTGGTCGACAAAAGTGTCGCTACTACTTTTATTTTTCATTTCCTCTCTTATTTCTATGAATTCTTTGAATTTCTTATTGTCCTTATTGTAAATATTTGTCCCTCTGTTATTGATGTCGTCAAACCACTCATCAGTATATTGTTTTCTAGCAAATATGTGAATTTCATCGTCAATAGATTCTTCTCTTCTAAAGGATTCGGCGCGGATATTTATTTCTCTTCTTCTTTTTAGAAGAAGTTCGTTTATTCTCTCATTATAGTTATCCTTGCTGTTGTTTTTATCCATATTTTCCTCTGCTTATAATATGATTTTAAGCACGGTTTATCCAAAAAGAGCAATGTTTTGCTACAGTGTATACTAGCTAAATATACTTGTCAAGGTGATTAATTATTATTTGGTGGCTCTTTATTTATAAAGCGTTACATAAATAAAAGATACTTCCAACTGATAATGTTTTTTAAGAATTTATTAGTTTTATAGACAGTTCTAAAAGTAAGCTACCGTTTCGCTGTGTGCCTCAAGGGTTTAAACCTCCCCACTATCAACTCCTATTCCCAGAAAAACCTCTGTCAGCTCTGCAATGTCACCTGCCGAAAGCTCCTTTTTAAGCCTGTAAGTAATAAACGGGTTGTTAGCCACTGTAAAGCTGAACCGGTTTGCTGAGGAGCAGATAGCGGCAATTTTAACAGGGTCGGCCTGAGCGTCGTTTTTAAAGGTAATCACAATGCTTTTCTCTTTGCCTGCATTTTTGCCGGTTATAGAAATAACGCCTACTTTGTTTGCTCCTGCCTTCATAAAAGCAATATCCATAAGGCCCATAACAGCCTTTGGCAAGTCACCAAAGCGGTCTAAGAGTTCTTCTTGCACATCCAAATAATCATTTTTATCACGTATAAGTGAAATTTTCTTGTATATCTCAAGCCGCTGTTCTTCATTAGGAATATAATCAGCCGGTATGTAGGCTGTAAACTCCAGGTCTATATAAGTTTCAAAAACCTCTTCCGGGGTGAAACCTTTAAGCCGCTGAATTTCATCACTTAAAAGGCGGCAGTACATATCATACCCCACACTGTCCATATGGCCGTGCTGTGACTCGCCTAATAAATTGCCTGCACCGCGTATTTCCAAGTCACGCATGGATATTTTAAACCCTGAGCCAAACTCGGTAAAATCCCTTATGGTTTGCAGCCGCTTCTCTGCCAGCTCGCTCAGTACCTTATCTTTTCTATACATCAAGTAGCAGTAGGCTATGCGGCCGCTTCGCCCAACCCTGCCCCTTAACTGATAGAGCTGAGCAAGGCCGTAGGTGTCGGAGTCGTGTATGATTATTGTATTTACATTGGGTATGTCCAAACCGGTTTCTATAATAGTAGTACACACAAGCACGTTTATGTCACCGTTTATAAAGTCCATCATAATACTTTCAAGCTCTTTTTCAGACATTTGGCCGTGGGCATAAGCTACAGAAGCCTCGGGCACAAGGTTTTGTATACGCGCCGCCATTTCCGAAATATTTCTAACCCTGTTATACAAATAATAAACCTGGCCGCCGCGGGCAAGCTCACGAAAAATAGCATCTTTTATAAACTCCTGGTTATACTCCATTACATAGGTTTGTATAGGCTTTCTCTCTGACGGCGGCTCGTCTAAAAGGCTCATATCCCTTATCCCTGCAAGGCTCATGTGAAGTGTGCGCGGTATTGGTGTTGCCGTTAAGGTAAGCACATCAACATTTTCTCTAAGCTGTTTCAGCTTTTCCTTATGTCCAACGCCGAACCTCTGCTCCTCATCTACTATTACAAGGCCAATATTTTTAAACTTCACATCTTTTGAAAGCAGCCTGTGAGTGCCTATTACAATGTCAACAGAGCCTTTAGCTAAATTGTCTGAGGCGGCTTTAAGTTCTTTTTGTGAACGAAAACGGCTCATCATATCTATGGTAATGGGAAAGTCCGACATGCGCTGAACAAAGGTGTTATAGTGCTGCTGGGCAAGTATTGTTGTGGGCACAAGATAGGCCACCTGCTTGCCGTCAGACACGGCCTTAAAGGCGGCGCGCAGGGCTATTTCAGTTTTGCCGTAACCTACATCACCGCAAATGAGCCTATCCATTACTTTTACAGACTCCATATCATGCTTAACATCTTCTATGGCTGAAAGCTGGTCGTCTGTTTCTTCAAAGGGAAAAGTCTCCTCAAACTCCTGCTGCCATACGGTGTCTTTGCTGTATTTAAAGCCTACGGCTGCCTCACGCTTGGCGTATAGCTCTATCAGGTCTTTTGCAAGTATTTCTACGGCGCCTTTTGCCCGTGATTTTGCCTTTGTCCAGTCGGCGCCGCCTAAGCGGCTCATTCTTGGCTTTGCATCTTCACCACCGATGTATTTTTGTATCATATCCATCTGGCTTGTGGGAATGTATAAATTGCCACCGTCGGCATAGGTCAGCTTTATATAGTCCCTGCGAATCTGGTCGGCTATAATGTTTTCAACCCCGGCAAATATACCTATCCCGTGGTTTTCGTGCACTATATAATCGCCCACTTTAAGCTCCATAAAACTGTTTATTTTACGGGCATTTTTATCTTTTTTATAGCGCCTTACTTTCTTTTTTTCGTTTATAAACTCTTTGTCTGATATAAAAGCAAGTTTTATTTCATCATAACTAAAGCCGCGCTTTAAGCTGCCGGAAACTACAGACACATAAGCGCTGTCAAGAACAACCTCAGAAGGGCGCTCAAAAAAACGGGCTGATATGCCGTGCTCTGTAAGCTCGCTAACCATACGCTCGCCCCTTGCTCTGTTGCCGGACAGCATTACTATCCTGTATCCGCCTGATTTCATATAGTTAATATCTTGTATTAAAAGGTCAATCTGGTTACCTAAGGCCGCAACCCCTTTAACGGCAACAGAGGCAATCTCTTTCGGTTTAAATTCCCGCACTGTTCCCAGCATGGAGTTCATTATAACCTGCGGAAACTTTGCGCACATGGAAACAATTTGACCGTAAGAAAATATCATATGGGCCTGCTGCGGCAAAAGATAGCCCTTAAGCAGCCTGTTTTGTACGCTCTCTGAAAACTCTAAAGAAGCAGTTTCAGACTTTTGGCTAAGGCGGGCGCTTTCATCAAAAAATATATAGCTGTCTTTCGGCAGATAATTTAACAGAGAGACATCTTTCTCGTAGAAGTATTGTATGAACCTATCAACATCCCTTGAGTTTTTCTCTGTTTTAAGCTGGTCTATACAAACGCCTACAGAGTGTTTAAGCTGGGCGGCTTCTTCGTAAAGCCCTTTTTTCTCATAGCTTTTTAAGGTTTTTAAATACTCTGATTCAATTTTTACAAGAGCCTCACTGAGAGTATGTTCGTCATAAACAAGTTCTTTCATGGGAAAAATTTCCATAGACTCTCTTTTAGAAATTGAACGCTGGCTTTGGGCGTCTATAACCCTTATAGAGTCAACCTCATCGTCAAAAAACTCTATGCGCATAGGGTTTTCGTAAATGGCGGTGAAAACATCAAGTATGCCGCCGCGCATGGAAAACTGTCCGGCGGCCTCTGCAACATCTCTGCGCTCATATCCCATTAGAATCAACTTTTTCACAAGTTCTGAAAGGTCAAAAGTATCGCCGGGAGTAAGGTTTATTATATGGTCACTAAAAACATCAGGAGGGGAGAGCCTGTCGAATAAAGCTTCAACAGAGGCCACAATTACGGGGCTCCCACCTTTTAAAAGTGCGTTTAGGGCGGCAAAGCGCTCCTTTATTATAAGCGAGCTTTTAACATCAGCCGCATAAAAAACAATATCCTTTGAGGGATAAAGAAATAAATTGTTTTCGCCCTTAATAAAAAAGGCCAAGTCCTCATAAATTTCTTTAGCCTTAAGCTCTGAGTGAGTAATTACAAGGGCGGCAGTGCCTTTAGCCTCTTTTACAGCGGCAATTATGTGACATTTTTGAGAATCCATCACCCCTGAAAGAATTAAAGGAGAAACGCTGCTTTTATCTGCTCGAAGGGCAAGGTGAAAGGCCCTTAAAGAGCTTAAGGGCTCATACAATCCATTCCCGGTATAAGTGTTACTCATTTATTTCCTCCATTTTTTTAGATGGTTTTCTCTGCTCGTCTAATTCGTCGTCTTGGGGCTGCGGTTTCCTTTTGTTGAATTTATTCATAGCCGAATCCACCGAGTCTTTAAGTATAATCTCCAAAGCCTCTGTTGCCTTTGTCACGCCTTCTACCATAGCTTCAACTTCATTTTTGGCAAACCGGCTTAAAACATAATCAGATAAAGTATATCCCTTAGGTTTTGCCCCTATGCCTACTCTTATGCGGGTAAAGCTGTCACTTTCCAAAAGATAAATTATATTTTTCATACCGTTGTGAGAGCCTGCCGAGCCTTGTTTTCTAACTCGTATGTCGCCAACGTCAAGGGCAATGTCATCATAAACCACTATCAAATTTTCAGGCCCAAGCTTATAAAACAAAAGCGCATCACGCACAGCCTCGCCGCTTAAGTTCATGTAGGTTTGAGGTTTTAACAGGAGAATTTTTTGGCCAAATATCATACCTTCTGCTATATGCGAACGGAATTTGGCTTTATTAAAAGCCAAATTATGGTCGTAGACAAATTTATTAAGCGCCTCAAAGCCTATGTTGTGGCGGGTGTTCCTGTAATCTTTTTCCGGGTTTCCAAGACCCACAATTAATAGCATAAAAAATGATTCCTTCCACAACGGAGTAGCCCCGTTTTTATAACGGGGCTTAAGAATTTTGGAAAATTGGCAATGTAGCTTTTATCTCAGGGGCTTTACATTTTCTACGAGAATATAAAGCATTGACCAAAACTTATTGATACTTAATATTCTCACTAAAGAACATATCGGATACAGGGGCTTCTCTATGTATACGCTCTATGGCCCATGCAAAACTTTTTGCTGTTGACAGATATTTTATTTTATTAGTACTCAGCTTTCTTTTAGCTATTGTATCCAAAACAATCATTTCAGATACGTTGGAATTCTCAATTAATTCTATCGCTTTGCCGGAGAAAACACCGTGGGTGCAGCAAATATGAACCTCTTTAGCGCCGCCGTCTAAAACAGCATTAGCAGCGTTTATAATTGAACCGCCTGTATCAATTATATCATCTACCAAAACAGCACGCTTACCCTTAACGTCTCCTATTAAATTCATAACCACACTCTCATTTGGTTTTTCTCTTTTTTTCTCAACAATTGCGACAGGAGAACCTATAGCGTGCGACAAAGCTCTGGCTCTTGTGGTAGAGCCTAAATCGGGCGCAACCACAACCACATTATCTGAGTCTTTAAATTTTTCCCTGTAATAGTCCCTAAACATGTGAATACCTACAAGATGGTCCACCGGTATATCAAAAAAGCCTTGAAGCTGTGGGCAGTGGAAGTCCATTGTAATCAGCCTGTTAGCCCCTGCTGTGGTAAGTAAATTAGCAACAAGCTTAGCACTTATCGGGTCTCTGGCTTTTGCTTTTCTATCCTGCCTTGCATAGCCGTAATAGGGCATTACCACGTTTATCCGGCCGGCTGATGCCCGCTTCATAGCGTCAATAATTATCAAAAGTTCCATAAGATGGTCATTAGCCGGCCTGGAGGTGGATTGGATAATAAAAACATCACAGCCCCTTACCGTTTCATAAATATTGACAGAAATTTCATCATCACTAAATTTTCCTATGTCTGCCTCAACAAGATTAACGCCAAGCAAGGAAGATATAGACTGTGCCAGTTCAGGATTGGAGTTACCGCTTATGATTTTTATGCTGCCACTGCATCTCATTTAAAAACGCCCCCCGGTTAGGTTGTCCCATCGCTTAAGCCTATTTTTAGCTTAAACGATTATGCATAGACAAGTATACCATGCCAAGCAACTGCCTTCAACAAAACATGGAAAAAAAATAAAGAAAAATATCATTTGCAGAGATAGGCCGGGTAGCTTATGCGCTGCCTAACTTACCTTTGAAACAGTAATATACTTAAATCCTTGCAAAATAGTACCATGACCGGTACTATTTTGCAAGGATAAGCCGCGCAGCTTGCGCGCGCAGCCTACTTTTAAAACAGTATCAAATTAATTACAAGTAATTAATTTGATACTGTTTTAAAAGAATTTAAGTATAAAATTTTAGCAAGCTAAATTTTATTACTGTTTCAAAGGAATTCCACTATATTTTGTACTGCGTCCGGCCGATAGAATAAGCGATAGGGGTGTGATGTTTAATATGAATACAATTGCAATGAGGGCTCAGAGCGGCCGTATGGCAACAATGCGCCAAGAAAGCGGTCCTTCTTTTAATTTTCAAATAGGCCAAGTATATAGCGGCACCATAACCGGAATTAATAATGGAAGAATAAATATAATGCTCGAGGGCGGGTGTGAGCTTTCTCTTTCGGCCAGAGGTTCGCTAGACAGGCCCGTAGGCTCAAAAGTTGATTTTTTTGCGAAAGACAACGGTAGCGGCGGTATAATGCTGCAAATGCTTTCAGAAGTTAATTTGCCAAGCGGTCAGCTTGACCCGCTTCAAACAAAGGATCTGTTTAAGCAGAGTGGTTTTATATCTGAGGAGAACGTGTTTGAATCCGGCTCTGTTTGGGAAGTAGATGAAGAGGCAGAGAATACCCGTTTGGCAATAGCAAGAATACAGTCACGTTTAGCTTATGCCGCTGACAACCTAACTGTAAGTGCCATAAATGAAATTTTGGCCAGTGGTATATCTATACAGAAGCTTAACTTATCTATGCTTAATTCTGTTCTTAAAGAAGTTAAACTAACCTCTGAAACTATTTCCGAGAGCCAGATGGATGAGATTGTAAACCGTGCAATGCAGGAGCTTGGCCTTGATAAAGGCGGCCTTGAAAACAAAGCTGAGATAATAAAAGCCCTGTCGACGGCTTCTTTATCTGTTACAGAACACAACATTGAATCTGTGGAAAAAAGCCTGAATTTGTTTTTGAAAGCAAGCCCGCTAAGTGACGGCGGCTTGGCTCATCTTATACAATCAAACAGTACAGGCAGCCTGGCAGATTATTACAGCGCAAGCTTTACAAAGGCAGCAAAAAATGATAGCGCCGATATGGGGCTTTTAAATAAGCAGCTAGACGGCATATTATCTGCTGAGGGTATTGAGCTTACAGACGAAAACAGAAAACACGCAACTCTTTTATATGAATACGATTTGCCTATTACTAAGGAAAATATGGCAAAAGCGGCTCATATCCGTTCTTTAGAAGCGGAAAACAGTGCAGAATATATTATAGCAAAAGCCGTTGAAGCCATAAAAGACGGTATTAAACCTGAGGAAGTAATAATTGCAAACCTGGAGAGCAAAAATGAGCTGACATCAACCTATAAAGAAATAATAGACTTTCTGCCGAATGCCACAGGGCTGGAGCTTAATTACCTGTTAAGCCGCAAGATTCCTGTGAATCTTTTTAACATTAGAAACACCAAGATTCCTGAGAGTTTTGTTCCTGAGGGGCCTTTGGCTTCGCGCCATATGCTTCTTCAAATACAGCATAAACTGACACACCAAGTAGCTTCTCTGCTTGTAAGTAAAGGCATAAATATTGACTTTATGCCGCTTAACCGCGCTTTTAACGAAATTTCGAAAGCCGAAACAGAAATTTTTACGGGAGACTTAAAAGATGCAGGGGCATCTGCATCTCACAGTAATTTAGGAAAAATGGGTGATGTTTTTGGCGCTCTGGGTTATTTGAAGTCGGTTTCTGCCGGAGTTTATTCCTCTGTTACTGAGGGTAAAATTCCTTTTACCATCGAAGCTATGGCTTCTGAAAACCGTAAAAATGAATCCATCGCAGAGTTTGAAAAACATGCCGCCAAGCCAAGCGCGAACTTTGGGGATTCTTTTGAAAAAGCTTCCTACTCTCTGGGAAAAATATTAGAAGGCATAGGCGCTAAACCTACCGCTGAAAATCTGCGCCAGGCAGAAATTTTGGCAAAAAGCGGCATGGATATATCTTATGAAAACTTGCTTAAAGTTAAAATAATTGACACTAAAGTCAGTAAAATACAGGAAACCCTAACGCCCAGAATAGCCGCTGAAATGATTAAAAGTGGTTTCGACCCTCTCAATTCTCATATTGATACGGTGCTTAATTATGTAAACGACTATTACTTAAACCACGGAGAAAGCCCCCAGGACAGTATTGCCGAGGCTATTTATCAAATGGATAAAATGGGCGTGCTTAAAAAGGACGAAAGAGAGTCTTTAATATCCATGTACAGGTTATTTAACCAGCTTGAAAAAAGCAACTATGCCGCCATTGGCCTTAATTTAAAGGCAGGCAGAATGCCTACTTTAAAAAGCCTGCTTGATATGGCCGGCTCTGCAAACAGCGGGCTAAACGGAGAGGTTTCAGATAGTGGATATACACAGCAGTTAACTACAAAAACCGAGGATGCGCTTAATCGTATTTCCGGTGCCGGAAGGTCTGCAGAAGATGAGTTCTCCACCCTGATAATGAGGAGTTTTGCCGATAATATCAATATAGATAATTTGAATAAAATTATGGCCGACCCGGCTCTTATGACACAGCCGCTTGATGAACTTATGGAGCAGCTTGCAAGCGAACAAACTTCAAAGCGCGAAATAAGTGAGACCGAAGCCAGGGAAGCCTATGACAATGTTAAAACCATACTCTCACAAAAGGGGGAAGTGTTTACATTTCTCGAAAGTATTGGCCTGCCTGCTACAGTGGCCAACATAAAGTCTTACATAGAACTGTCACGGCCGAGATATTTTTCGGGAACTATTACAAATATTGCCGAAGAAGTTGACGGGGAGGCTTCTGATTACTTGGTAGATTCTGCTGAGTTAGACGCTTCTGACGAAACCCAGCCGGATGCGGCTCTAAACCAAGCCGCAAATAAGCTGGAGGAAAAAGTTTTGGATTCGGGCAAAGCCGTTTTGCTTAGAGAAGTTAAACTTTTGCAAAATGCGGTTAAGGTGCAAAACGCCCTTTCAAGACGGACAAATAACTATAAAATTCCTGTTAGCATTGCAGGAGAGGCTGCCCAGCTCAACATATTCATGCCAAAGGGTTATATGCCGGGCGGTGAGCTTAATATAGCGGTGAATATAGACCTGCCCGAAGGTTCTGTTATGGCAGCCTGTGTGCTTAATGGGGCGGAAGTTTCCGTAGCCCTTAATTTGGACATAGAGCTTAGAGGTGCAAATGAGCCAAACAAACTGCTTTTAGATACTTTAGCAGAATTTGGCTTGAAAGGAAAAATTACAGATTTTTCTGGGAGTAGTGCAGCCCCTGAAATTCCCGAAATTACAGAGTCACTTACCAAAGACCATAAGGAGTTGGTTTTCAACTTAGGTAAAGCTATTATGAAATTTGCCGATAATATATACAGCAATTAAAGAAATAGCCATAACAACATTAAATAAATCAGAGGTGTGTATATGAGAATAAACAACAATATTCCGGCCTTGCAGGTATTTGATTCGGTAAGGAGCGCTAACAGGCTTGTAAGCGGTTCCATGCTTCGTCTTTCCAGCGGTTACAGAATAAACTCAGCCAGGGATGATGCGGCCGGTCTTGCAATATCCAACAGAATGCGCAGGCAGATAGATGGCCTTGAAATGGCCAGCAGAAACGCAATGGACGGTATATCAATGGTGCAAACTGCCGAGGGAGCGCTTACTGAGGTACATAATATGATACAGCGTATGCGTGAGCTTGCTGTTATGGCAGCAAACGGCCACATGACAGACGCTGACAGGCAATTAGTTCAGGATGAGGTTGACCAGCTTTTACATGAAATAAACGAAATATCCATGCGCACAGAGTTTAACGGCAACAAGCTTTTTGGGCCTAAGGCTAACCAGGCTAACGGCTTTACTTTCCTTACCGCTCCCAGCGGCACCGCCGATGCCGCTCTATCAAGAGTAATGAGTGGCATTAGTGTAAGTGACGGCTTTCCGCAGGGAGATTTTACTAACTTAACGCTAACCAGTCTGGTACCAAATATATTAGTTGCCGGAGCCGGAGCGCCTCCTATAGCAGGAGCTCCTTCATTTAACTTAGCAGGCGGCGGTAATGTTGATATCCTTTCTGTCAGTGTAGTAAATGACACCCAAATAAGGATAGAGCTTGGTGGAGCACATGTAGGTGAATATGCTATAATGAATGTTGACCGCAGAGAAGTTAGCCCCGGTAATTTCGAGGTCATCGTTCCTGACCCAAGCGGCGGTTGGCAATCAGTGGATGCAACTACTGTTACTCCCTTAAACTTAAACATATCCTACAGAGACCACTCAGACATGGTGCTGCAAATAGGCCCAAGCAGCGGCATGGAGATGATTATAAGAATACCACAGCTAAACGCTGACACATTAGGGCTTACGGGTTTGGACCTTACTTTACAGGAGTTTTTCCTGCCCGGTTCTGCAGCTAACCCTATTGATGTGCTTGAAAGTGCCCTGCGTGATGTTTCTACCGTGCGCTCCCGTTTGGGTGCCTATCAAAACAGGCTTGAGTCAACTGTAGCCAGTGTTGATGTTACAAGTGAAAATACTACCATAGCTTTAAGCCGCATTAGGGATACTGATATGGCAAGAGAAATGACCAGATACACTACAAACAGTGTGCTAAGCCAAGCAGGTATATCTATAATGGCTCAGGCCAATCAAAGGCCACAGCAGATATTGGCGCTTGTTGGCCAATAATATTGAATATTGAAATCCATTGAATGGAGATAACGGCTTTGGATAATAGAAATTATGCAGCAAAAATAACTAATGCTGACCCTTTAGGGCTTGTTATAATCACATATGAGCTTATTTTGACAAACATATCAGAAGCGTTAGAGGCGAAAGATTCTGCTGCCGCAAAAAAAAGCCTGTTAAAGGCCAGGCAGTTCTTAGCGGAGCTTATAGCCGCACTTGATGCCGGCCATGATATATCAAAAAACCTAATGTCCATATACATTTACATTAACAGGCTTTTAATTGAAGCAGACCTTAAGGCTAATGGCTCTAAGTTCGCCGAAATGAAAAAACCATTAGGCGAAGTATCATCTATACTTAATGATTTACTAAAGAGCTGGAAGGCTCTTGCGGAAAATGAAGATATAGACAAGGGCGAAAAAATTATGCCCGGCGCGCTCAAGCTTTATGCCGGCTTAACCTACAAAGGCGGCGAACTTGCCGAATTTGTGGACTATGATGAAAAAAGAGGATATAAGGCATAGCAGATGGCTATTATAAAAAGGCCGCGGGGTTAATCCCGCGGCCTTTTTATAATGGGTTTCTTTTAGATGATTATAGTGAAATGAATTTAAAACTGCAACGCCTAGCGTTGTGGGTTTTATAGTGGAAGTTCTACAAAATAGTTACATATGTAACTATTTTGTAGAACTAGGCCGGGACGCTAACGCGCCCGTAGCCT
>Ga0131853_10009463_pt1 | contig 17831 bp, 13 predicted proteins | sample TergutLab28metaG_FD_92764 | JGI IMG/M metagenome (GOLD analysis project Ga0131853, IMG submission 92764) | Labiotermes labralis P1 segment gut microbial communities from Petit-Saut dam, French Guiana - Lab288 P1 (version 2) (version 2) | ecosystem: Host-associated > Arthropoda: Insects >... | reverse complement strand
GGACGCTTGTGAGTGCGGTAATGAACCTTCGGGTTGCGTGAAATGCGGGGAATTTCTTGACTAGCTGCAAACCAGTTAGCTTCTCAAGAAGGACTCTGCACCATGGAGTAAGTAAGTAAGTAATGAATATATTCCGTCTATACACAACCGTATATCAGTATAGTGATATTTCTTTATGTATACACTCAGTACAAATTATGGCAACTTATTTCGACCGTAAGATGGTCATCATCAGGTCAATAAAGAACATTATGAAGGTACAATAAAATGAACTCAAATGGGATCCCATTTCGTTTATAATAAAAGTTAAAATAGCGTATGACGAACTCTTATTTGAAACTAAAACTTTAAAATAATAAGGTAATTAAAGTAAAGTAATTCTCAGTCTAGCTGCTATATTGTTGCGGGTCTCTATGTGATTATTAATTCACTGAGTAAAGGTAAAGAAAGGTAAAGCAGTCCCGTTACAGGCCTGGACAGACCCAGAAGGTTCCCAGATTTCGTGACAACGGCACAGGATGGTGGTAAGGTTGTCAGCCTTAGGTACCGGCCGCCTTTATCCCCAGGAAATACTCCTGGTACTCATTTCTGTTAGAGGTTGAGTCGACCCCCAGGGCCATAGTGCGATCGGAAGGATTTTATGTCAATAAAAAATCCACTGACACCAGCTGGGATCGAACCAGCGATCTTCCGATTTGTAGCACAGCACCTTAACCACTGTGCTGCCGTGGTCCCCAATTCATTGAGTACTGTATCTGTTCAACCAATAACCAAGTGAAGAACATGTCGTTAGAACTGTTAGTTGAAGTACATAACCGCTATGTTTCATATGTTTTATGCCGTCAATCGGTTGCGTTGCGTTGTGAAACTCTTATTATTTATGTATTGTTTGAATTATGTCGACAGATTTTCAAGAAATCCTCAAATATCAAATTTCATGAACATCCGTTTGGTGGGAGCCGAGTTGTTCCATTCAGACATACGGACAGGCAGATATTACGAAACTAATAGTCGCCTTTCGCGATTTCGCGAGCGCGCCTAAAACTGTAGAGAATACTGGCAAAATTTCTTGGAACCCTTAAATAAAGTATGACTGTCGCTGTGCTGATTTTCATGAAATTCGTACTTGCTCTACAGCTATTTATATTCTTACGTTTATGTATTCTTATTATTATGTATGTTCTTGTTCTGTATATTCTGTTTTCATCCTGCCATCTGGCACTCTTCGGCTACCCTGACTGAGGTTCCTCTGTGCTTTTTCCTTAGTTGTAAGGTAAATGCCAGTTATACTCTGTGTAACTCGCAAAGACGGGACACGGCCCGCACTCTTCCCATTAGGCGATAATTTTTACGCAGTTCATCGTTAATCTTTCTTTGACCACTCTGGGTTCGAATCCCAGAAAACCTTCCAACCAAAGTTGTTAATTGTGTTGTTCTATGTATTGTTTATGTGTAAATGTGTATTGTACTACTGCCAGCGGGTGTCAACCCAATTGCAGTTAACAAATATATCAATATCAATGGAACTTCTATTCCGAATTTTATGAAATTCCAACAAACGGTTTAGTCGCTGTTATTAGGCGGACGGCTGGAAAGACAGACGTGGCGTCAACCTAAGTCTTTCTTCCATTCCTTCGTAAGTACCGCCATAAATTATACTTTGTGCACACATTGCGTAATATTCGACTGTATGTCGCCCAACACCGACATGCGCCTTATCATAGAGTGTTTCAAATACGAGTCATAATTGTCAGTGCATAACGCAGCTTGTAGCCGTCTGTTTCTAAGTGCGAGGGACGAAGTATTAGGTGACTTCCCGAATTTATTAAATGCGGAGTTTCGTTTTGGATTACTCACCAAATATTATTAGGATTATCAAGACGGGTGGACATGCAGCACGGATGACAGGTGAGAAATGCCTACAAGATTTAGTCTAAGGGTGATGTAAAGAGAGCACTTGGTAAACCTACGTGTAGATGGAACGATAACAATAAACTAGATATAAAAGAAATAGGGTGGGAGGGCGCAGAGTAGATTGGTTTGGCTGAAGACAGGGACAGGTGGCGGGCTCTTGTGATCACGGTAATGAACATTCGAGGTCCATAAAATGCGGGGAATTTGATAGCTGAGGAACTGTTAGCTTATCAAGAAGGGCTCTGCTCTTTGGAATTACGTATTATTACCCTTTTAAGCCCGAAAAGCAGTTATCCATTGCTTATAAGTTTGTGAAAAAGCGTTGTAGTTTGGAAGGTTCCCAGGCTTCGCCCGTTTGTACCTAATGTAAGAACGACATGTAGATGGAATGACTACGGAGCTTTGGTGAAATGATAATGATAGGTGAAAACCGAGGCAGGATTACTCGGAGAAAAGCCTGTCCCAGTGTCACTTTATCCATCACATATCTCGCACGGACTGACCTGGTATCGAACCAGGTCCTTCGTGGTGACAGGCCAGCGACTACCGGCCTGATCCATGGAACGGCCTTCGAAGTTCGAAGATTGTGTAAATGGTATTTAAATTCCACGTCCTCCCTCACTGAAGACACTGCAGTTCCTCTAATACAAACCAACCCACTACCGCTGTTTGTGCAAATAATTTTGTAGTGATCATAAGAAACACGTAAACACTGCGTGGGAGGAAAGTGTGCGAAAATTGAATATTAGCTTCGTCATTTCTGTCTGTCTGTCCTTCCGTCCTCATGCAACAACTTGGCTCCCACTCAAGGATTTTCACGAAGTTTCATATTTAAGTATTTTTCGAAAATCTGTCGTGAAAATCCAAGATTCATCACGAGCTAATAAGAATAGCGGGTACTTTACATGAAGACCTGTGAACATTTATGATAATATTTCTCTGAATTCTTCTTCGAATGAGAAATGTTTCACGCAAAATTTGTAGATAAACTTAAAACACACATATTTGTTCAGTAACATTTTTTCCTGAAAATCGTGCCGTTTATGAGATAATGGGGAAAAATATGGTAGAGCTGGACAGGCCACAGACGACATGTTCTGTCCAAGATTTGACAATCCGCTCAACTTCCTGTACCGCTTTTATTCTGGTTTCATGAGGTAATCGGTAAATATATTCATTTCTACGTAATAATAACAAACAAAATGCACACTTTTTCATTAATGATTTAATTCAATTATATTGTTTTCGACATGTTTCGAACAACAAAGTGTTCATCCTCAGGAAGACTGACAGTCTGGGACAGTCTGACATCGACAAGACTGCTTCTACAGATGCAAGAAAAAATACCGTATAACTGCATGTGCAAGTCTACCTGAGGAAAAACTTTTGATTGTTCGAAACTTGTCGAAGACACTTTAATTAAATTAAATTATTAATGAAAAAGTGTACATTTTGTTTGTTCTTACTACATATGTATATCACAATGCACGGCTCAAAAACCGTAAATTTTGCTAATGCCCAATAGGCAAAACAAATATATGCAAATCTGTTAAAGCAATACGTATTTCTTCTGTCTTACTGTTATACTAAAATACTGTGTCATGCGCGGTTTTAGACACGTAGACCCACAGTAGCACGGACTATTGGTAGAGTATTATTTGTCACGTCATATTCCTGACCTTTACTGTCAAAATTGTGTGACTGATGGCCTTCGGCACTGCAGTTTTCAGACAGTCGATGTGTTCCAAGAAATCTGATCTGTGTGTGTATTTGCACACATTTACACAGGTTTGAAAGCCGGGATGAATAACAAATTATGTTATTCCTTTGTTATTAGCCTTCTTCTTCTATCATTTGCACTACAGCCCACTGTGGGCTTTGGCCTGTCGAACAATGTCCTTCCATTTTTTCCTATCTGCCACCAACTCTCTCCATCTTCTCACTCCCAGCACTTGAATATCTCTTTCTACTTCCTCTTTCCATCTTTTCCTGGATCCTCCCCTTCTTCTCGTCCCTTCCAGTTCTTGAGTGAAGAACTTTTTGGGCATCCTATCTTCCTCCACTCTCTCTAGGTGACCTAACCAGCTTATCCTTTGCCTTTTATCCATTTTACTATATTTTCTCATTTGCTCATCTCTTCTAGTTCTCGATTCGTCCGACTTTTCCATTCCCCGTTTTCATATTTAGGACCATATATTCTTCTAAATATTTTCCTCTCAAAAATTAGCAGAGCTTGTTCTTCTTTCTTCGTCAACATCCACGCTTCCGCTCCACACGACACTACCGGTCTTATTGGTGTCTTATATAATATAATTTTAGTAGCTCTGGATAAAAGTCGACTCCTGAGTTATTAGCCTTCACAAGAATTAATTTTCCATGAAAATCTACACCGCATTATTCTTGAATTGTTCTGAGTATTTTAGCATATTCGATGTCATGACGTTGATTATGCTTCTGGAGCTTCGTAATGAAAACACGTCGGTGAAGATCTCAGATCAGTAGGAAGACCTCGGCGTACATGTGAGGATAATATTAAAACGGATCCTAGAATTATAGCAAGTGAAAGTGCAAACTAAATTAAACTGGTTGAACATATGATCAGTGAAGGGAATTTATGATTGGTCCAGGTAATGGAATTTATTGCTGTTAGTATGTGTTAAATTTTATATGTTTGAGCGTGGGTGCGGCATGAAGAGATGTTTCCTTTTGTGTAAGCCGATGATGCGTGTTTGAGAGTGCTGGGATTGGCTGCAAACATTATCACACCTTTTCATTATATACTCGTCTCTGCAAGTATCGGAATGGAATTGACCAACAACTTACATAACCACTGGTCCAATGTTTTTTGTTTGTACACGCCTCTGGATATTGACAGCGCTATAAAAGAACGTCTGTTGCTTTCATTTTACTGTCTGGCAGGAAGCAGAGTGGCCGTACCGTTGAGAATTTATATACATTAGAAGGCACGACTTAACATTCAGGAAGCCAAATCCTGACAGCATATCTTAAGATAACACAAATTTATGTACATTTCGATCTTAACTCGAATTTCTCATAGTCTCTACTACCGTGTAGTTACGTATAGTACGTACGTAGTGGAGTAGATAAGGGCCTGAAGACCCCGCGGTGTGGGGGACCCCGAACATATGAAATACTAACGTCTGTTATGGATTGTTTGCGGCAGGATTTCGTTCTTGTGATAGAAGGCAGTATTGTGGATCCCTGTTACGAGATCTGGGACAAACATCGCTAATAGTAGAAGAACTTTGCTAATAATCATAAGGATGCCCCTGAAATCTAGGAGGAACTTCGCTGATAATCATAAGGAGGCCCCTGAAATCTGGGAGGAAATTCGCTGATAATCATAAGGAGGTCCATGAAATCTGGGGGGAAACTTCGCTGATAATCATGAGGAGGTCCATGAAATCTGGGAGGAATTTCGTTGATAATCATATGGAGGCCCCTGAAATCTGGGAGGAACTTCGCTGATAATCAGCCTAAACCCACGAAATCTGAGAGGTTCTTTTCTGATAGCCATAAGAAGGCCCGTGAAATCTGGGAGGAACTTCGCTGATAATCATAAGGAGGTCCATGAAATCTGGGGGAGAACTTCGCTGATAATCATGTGGAGGCCCATTAAATCTGGTAGGAACTTCGCTGATAATCATAAGGAGGTCCATGAAAACTGGGGGGAACTTCGCTGATAATCATAAGGAGACCCATGAAATATGGGAGGAGCTTCGGTAACATCCATAAAGGGCCTGCGACCGTTTATTAACTCCACAGGCCGTACGTCCCTTTCACTCTGACGCTACTAGTGGCCCAGCGCCCCCCAGTTTCGTCGCAAGCCTTCTCCTAAAAACGACAACACAAACACAGACAACCCGCAGACGTACGTGGATGGCCTGAATGAGATTCCAACCCACATTTCCAACGTTCGAAGGACATAAGGCGGTGGCGGTGTTCACGCACGTGCAGGGATTCCTCGCGCCCCGCACTTGCGCTGACAAACAATAGACAGAGCGGCAACCGTCAGCGACGTACGTGTTCACAGTGGTTGAAAATGTTGCAGTTTTTACCGTTTCTTTAACGACGTCGTTAGTAGCATTGATGGTGGATGATTAAAAGACAATGAATTGGAAAGGCTATTGCAGACGAGGTCGTGGCCGGATGTACGGTGCTGTCAAGGCATTCAATTTAAGGAGATGAGGAAAGCGACAAAATACGTCACCCACGGCAGTCTACTCAGGCCGACATTCGAACCTAGGACCTCCAGAAAAAAATTCAGGAGTGCTGTCCTCTTTTCTCACCGCGACGTCCCATTGACAACAAAGTAGAAATTTTTGGCCTGTAGTTAAAAATTCGAAGACTTGCGTTTCTGCCGTCTCGGTCTTCATTACTTGTTGAATGCAGACGCGTCTTTTTACTCTTTCATTAAGCCTTAGTGAGAAGAAGCCTATATTCATACGTATACACAGCGCAACGGTTCTGGTCCATTCACGTTTCTTGTTTAATTATCTCGGAAATTATGAAGAAGTAGTCTACATTCATATGTATACACAGCACAACAGTTCTGGTCCATTCACGTTTCTTATTTAATTATCTCAGAAATTATGAAGAAGTAGTCTAAATTCATATGTATACACAGCACAACAGTTCTGGTCCATTCACGTTTCTTTTTTAATTATCTCGGAAATTATGAAGAAGTAGTCTACATTCATATGTATACACAGCACAACAGTTCTGGTCCATTCACGTTTCTTGTTTAATTATCTCGGAAATTATGAAGAAGTAGTCTGCATTCATATGTAGACACAGCACAATATTTCTGGTCCATTCACGTTTCTTGTTTAATTATCTCAGAAATTATCAGGAAGTTGTCTACATTCATATGTATACACAGCGCGACAGTTCTGGCCCATTCAATCCTTTGTTTAATTATCTCAGAAACTATGAGGAAGTAGCCTAGATTCATCTGCATTTATAGCGCAACATTTCTAGTGTATAGATTGTTTTGTTTTATTTTTTTCGTCGTAAATCAGTCCTGTTAGGATCTAGGAAGCCTCATTTTTGAGGTTTCGAGATGACAGAGACGCCAAACTCGGTAACACTCCTCTAGACGGGGGAATGACCCGTCGCAAAAAAAATAATTAACTTAGAAATGATAAGGAAGTAGCCCACGACAGTACGTATACACAGCGCAACAGTTCTGACACATTTAATCTTTGTTTTGTTATCTCAGAAATTAAGAGGAATATTTTAGGTTTCTGTGACCGTGCATCGTGAGCAAATTGTGGAGTGAGAGAGAAACCCAACAAGATGCAACAGTTAGATGTTTGAGAAATTGTTAAAAATAAACATCTAACTGTTGCATCTTGTTGGTTTTCTCTCTCACTCCACAATAAGAGGAATATCTTATATTCTTATGTATATGTAGCGCAACAGTTCTGGCCCATTCACGGTTTCGTTTAATTACCTCAGAAATTACAGACTTTAAGAAAATAGGGTGCTGGACATCAAATCTGTGTTTCAGTTTTTTGTACAGCCTTTATACGAAATATTTTTTTTTTGTTTAGACGAGCATTTGGCGAGTTAGGCTCCAGATGACCGTGAAATCCCCTTTTCATGTAAAGCCTTTATTATTTTCTCTGATTTCAATGAAAATTAAAGGTTGCCGACAGCTCTTAATACTCCGACACCGAAGATGGAGACAGCACATTCCTTCTAAAATTCTGTTATACGGCTTTTGTCCACACGGTGCCAGAACCCAACCATCAATTTAATGCAGCAGCACTCTGAAAGCTTGGAAGTAATTTTATTAAAACTCGCAGATATAAAATTTCGTGAAAATCTCTTCAGCGTTTCTCGAGTCGTCACATGCGTACAGGCAGGCAGACACAGCTCGGACAGTGGGCGCACTTGTGTGTCACTGTAAATTGTTGGAGTAGAAGTATTCGGGGCCGACTGACTTCCTCCGCTCTGTACATCGACCACACCTGTTACTATAAAATGCCGAAAAATTACATAAAGAATTATCATCGAAACAGAATCTACTGGGTGCTGATAAGTATTTAGCCGGACCAGGAAGGAAACAAGCTCGGAAGCATATCAGGGACGTGCGCGATTTCAACAACATCGAGGCGCGAGCTGTCATCAAGTTTTTTTTTTCCTGCAAGGCAAGGCGCCGAAGAAAATTCACGCCATTCTGACAGAAACATTAGCTTGTTTTCTTCCTGGTCGGACTAAGGACTTATCAGCACCCCTATATTCTGTTGTATTCTTTTTGGGGCTGGGGGGGGGGAGGTGGGTGATACCCCGGTGTCTGAATGGCGACATGGGAGCTCTCGGTTCCAACTTCATGGGTGATGTCAGCAGGCTTACTCCACCTACAAAGATGGAACAGGATGTTGCGAAACTTCGGAAAAATAAAATTCAGAAGCCGGGGAATCGCCCAAAAGAAAGAATACAACATTCAGAACACGGCGAAAGTTTGAAATCAAGAAGAATTTATTTTGTTCTGGAGGCACAAAATATTACGTAATGTCTGCATAAGGTGCGGAAACCCGCCTTGAGAGTCTAAGCAGAACACACAGTGTTCTTGAATTACTAGAATGTCAAGGGTAAATGTAATGACAACAGCAAACTTCGGCAGGCGCAGTGCTGTGCGAACTGGCTTTACCAGAATGGCTTCCATGCGTGATGGGCAGGCGCGATCGGCTGACTGTCCAGAAATTTCGCTTGATTTTGATTGCTTTTGGATTTTAGCAGGAAACAAAATACCTATAAACTGGCGGCGAACTTCTGTGTCGGGCAGTGGCGGCAGATGAACGGAGCAAGACTGGAATGTGGTTGGACATCTGTAGAAATTAGGGTTAATGCTGCCCTGTCCAGCCCTCTGTGAACACATCCCTACGCTGAAATCCTTTGTTAGTTTACAGCCACGTGACAATCGCATGCAGCTGTCTCCAACCAAGACAGGCAATGTACGTGTAACGTAACATTGAGGCGCGTTCGTGCAACCATTGCTGCAGTGGAAAAGCAATAGGTATTACATATTCTGAGTGTGTGTTTGTAGCCTTAGATATGCAGCATGCATTGCGCATGCACCATATTGTCATCTGTGGCCTGTCCGGCTCTACAATATTTTTTCACATTATCTCATAAACGGCACGATTTCCGAAAAAGTAAAGTTATTGAACATAAAATGTGTCTTTTGATTTTCTCTGTAACTTTTTGTCTATATCTAATTCTAAGGAGAAATGATCGAGATAAGATAAAAAACGTATATTGATCCTCATGTGCAGTGCCCGTTATTCTTGTCAGATTTTAATGAAACTTGAATTTTCTGGACAGATTTTCGAAAAATGCTCAAATATCAAGTTTCATGGAAATCCGTCCAGTGGGAGCCGAGTTGTTTAACGCGGACGGACAGACATGATAAAACTAATAGTCGCTTTTCGCAAATTTGCGAAGGCGCCCAAAAAAACCTAAAGTTCTCTCTGTCCACTCAATAGAGTCATATAGGGGGCGTAGAGGTATAGCTCTTAACTTGCGCCCTAGGTGGAAGTGAGCGGTCAGCATCATGCCTCGGCCAGCTTACCCCCGGTAGCGCACCCCGGAACCCACTAAATGTGAGGCTGGTTAGGCGCCAGAGCCGGTCTGGACTTTTGGGAAGGAGAATAATCTCTTGCCTCTGCCGGTAATCGAAACCAGGGCCGCACATTCCGTAGCTTAGTCACTATACTGAGCTATCTCGGCTCTCTACGTGGTCATCCTGTGTATCCTATAAAATTAGTTAACTCCACAATAAATGTTAATTGATGGAACATTATTAGTCGTACCTACTCACTGCAGGTGTAGAGAGATACTGCTGCACCTGATTACACTCAATGCCACACTCACACACTCGATAGGACACTTCTGGACGAATAATCGGCCCGTCGCAGAGACCACTACCTGTACAATACACAACATTCACAAGAGACAGACATCCATGTCTCTCGCTGGATTCGAACCCGCGGTCCCAGCAAGCAAGTGGCCGCAGACCCACGCGGCCACCGGGATGGGCTGTTGGAACATATGAAACAAGTGTTTAAGAGATTATAGATGGGATGTGTGTCTTACAGCTGAAAAGCGCGAATGTTTCGAAGAGGTATGCTGTTTCCATCTTCAGGGTGGAAATTGATGACCTCAATTTTTTTTACCGCTGAATGATCATAATTACGCCAGAAGTGTTTGTGTTGTGTTTCTGTGACTGACAACAGCGAACAGTTTAGCGCTTGCACAGGATTATGGTCATAGTGACATAGGAACTTGCTGAGGTGTTGATTTTGGAGTGCCGTACAAAATGTGTTTCTGCTTATAAATCGAGCGTTATACACGTAAGTCTGTTTGTCGAATTTAATTGTGGTTCGTCCATTATCGGCGCACCTTAGATCAATCTACTGAGTCCCGACTATTATACACGAATCTCAAACACAGGGTGAGCGAAGACATCCTCTACCTGTCGCAAGTAGGATATAGGTTAGAGTTGAAGGAACAGTGATTGTGCAATACTGACAGTTAGTGGCGTACCCAGGAATTTTGTTCGGGGGGGGGGGAGGTTCAACACATTCAGTCGAGGACAGAGGACAAAGAGAATGGGGATCTGGGGGAGGTAGCCCCCTAGTCAGGGGTTCTGGAGGCAGATGTAATTTAGTACAAGAAATTTCATTTCATATAGTAAAATTTTCTTAATTTTTGACACTTTAAGACTATTTATGATGACAACCAATTTATTTGTCCTTGCTAATGTAAAACAATTGCGAACCGGCGGTAGTCTTAGAATTTTACTGCCTTTTTTTCCGAACATCTTGGGGTGTTGGCGGCCTAAATTCGGCAATTTTTAACAGTTTTTACAATCGGGTTGCATTTGGCGCAATTTTGGGGGACCTTCGGATTTTCGCAGGGGAGTTGAACCCCCCCAACCTTACCTCCCCTCGGTACGCCACTGCTGACAGTTACAAGTTTTGGAACTAACCTCCACGGACACTCTACAGAGGCCACGTACGCCACCTGAAGTGATTTTATCACTTCCCTCACAGTGCATCACCCTTCATGCACAGGTGCACTGGGACTTTTGGCTCACCCTGTATAACTCAAAACTCTCAAAGTTGTACGCGGGACAGACAATAGAAACTGTGCTCTGTTTGGAGTAATTATGTTTCCGTAATATGTTCTTGCCCCAATCGCAGTGCCCGTACGGTCTAAGGTGTAGGTCTGCGGCCGATCGATTTCTGGTATCGCGGGTTCGAATTCCGCTGAGGGCATGGATGTTCGTCCCCTATGTTTGTCGTTTGTTGTATAGGTAGTGGCATATGTGAGGAGCTGATCACTCGTTAGAGGAGTTCTATCCGGACGTGTGTGTTATAACCTAACTCAGCTCATCAGTCGTTTCGCATGTCTTAATCTCAGGGAATCTAATGGTTCTAAGTAGCAAATCGAGAATAAATAACTGTACACCTTGAAGAATTCTTCGTATTATTTCACCAGGTTATTAAAGTTTACAGATGTTTGCGTGTATGGAGGCGCCGTTGAAAATCTATGCACTATTAGCCTCGATATCATGTACACAACTTCTCACATCCTCGGTAGGAAACGGACTACTTACTTACGTTCAGGTTTCAAACTCACACAGTTCAAATCCATCCCCCCTTATACATATATATATATATATATGCCGGTCCCAGTGGCCGCGCGGTCTAAGGCGTAGGTCTGCGGCCGCTCACCTGCTGTGATCGTGGGTTCGAATCCCACCCGGGGCACGGATGTTTGTCTGTTGTGAGTGTTGTGTGTTGTCAGGTAGAGGTCTCTGCGACGAGCTGATCACTCGTCCAGAGGAGTCCTACCGACTGTGATATGTCGTTGTGTGTGATCTAGAAACCTCACGAATGAGGAGGCCATGGCCCGCGTTGGGCCGCAGCGCCATAAAAAAAATATATATATATATATATATATATATATACTTATATATACTGACGCTTCTCAATTGGCTAACTGTTCAAATCCCACTACTCCCTAATAAAATCAACGCTGTTCCCGTATCGAACTAGCATAATCTCCCCGTGTCTTACTGGTCTTCTCTCTCTCTCCCCCCTCTCTGTCACCCTCTCACTCTCTCTAACCCTCTATCCCTGTAAGCTGCTATACAAATCCGTTCCACTCGTCATTTCACACAAACTAAATTACTAATGAAGCAAATCCACCCAGTCTATCAAATATAAAACTTTAACACCTCATAAAATTTAAACTAACGATGACGGTTATAGTGTTAATATGGGTGTGTTCTAGAAACTCCAAAAGAGGCGACCTAGGCCCGGGTTGGGCTGTTGCACCATTAAAAAAAGAGCAGGCCCTTTGATGCTCTAAAGTGAATTGTGCTCTATCGTCTGCGTGAGATACTATGTTTGATGTAATAAACACTGATGTTCTTTTATACTGGTTTAAATGACACCCTCTTTGTGAAAACTGCGACAAGCTCTGGTTGAGAAGGCGGTCACCAGGTATACGATTACGTGTGTTCCAGTGGCAACCGTAAGAGCTTACGTGACTTCAGTCTATACCGAATATGTTATGTATTAGAATATTCCAAAATCACAGTATAATGTTATGTCTGAAAATGTATTGTGTATTTATTTTAATTAATTGGCAAATAAATAATTATGCCGGTCCCAGTGGCCACGCTGTCTAAGGCGTGGGTCTGTGGCCGCTCGTTTGCTGGGATTGTGGGTTCGAATCCCACCCGAGGCATGGATGTCTGTCTGTTGTGAGTGTTGTTTGTTGTCAGATAGAGATCTCTGTGTAGGGCTGATCACTCTTCCAGAGGAGTCCTACGGCGTGTGTTGTGTCCAATGAGTGTAATCGTGGAGCCCCGTAAGAGGAGACCATAATCCGGAATCGCGTCGAAGCGCCACAAAAAAAAAATATATACTTATATGTATCCAAATTTTAGAGTTTAAATTTTAGTACACCTTGATTTAAATGAGATTGTTTTGGTTAAAATGGTAGAAGTAAAGCTGTCCCTGTACAGGCCTATTACAGGGCCATAAGGTTCAAGGAAGTTAAGACTCGTCGATTTCTAGAAAATCGCCACATGGAAGTGTTATGTTTGTCAGCCTTACATTCCGTCCGCCTTTACCACCGGGAAATGTTCCTGGTTCCCATTTGTTAGACGCTGAGTCGACCCCAGGGCCACAGTGCGGCCGGAAGGATTATGTCACACGATCGGGAATCGAACCCGCGACTTTCTGGTTTGTAGTGCATTGCCTCAACCAACAGCATGGCCGCGTGTCTCGTGTTGGTTAAAATGCTTAGTTAAAATATCGTAAGATCTTCCATAGTTACTAGGAGAACCTTCATGGTATGTGTGATTAGTTATGACCGTAACACCAACATAAAATACACTACACGTCCTTATTTCAAATGTAAACAGGTGTTTAGCACAGTACAGTTTGGTGACTGTGTTATTTTGTATTGTATGTTGTGATTTATCACGCTGTGTGAAATTTAACATTACCGATATAAGTGGATTCAAGTTGTAGGTGTCTTAAGTGAGTCTGTTGTGTTGCCGATGGTTGTGTTTCCTGTCAGATTTCACCAGTCACACAAAGCGGTAGAAGTTGTAACGGTGACAGAATTAAGTAAAGCGTTCTAAGTCTGACAGTCGCATCAAATAATAGCAATTAATTAATGTGAATTTAAAATGGGAAGTAAAAATGATCCAGTGTATGGCAGGATTACATCCACAAAGTCCCCATCATTATGCATTGCAACCTTCAGCGCGAGTCTCACAACATTCCTCCTAACCCAGTCACATGACCGCAGCTGCAGCATCAGTAGACCAACACTGGGACATCCAAGGCTCTGACTTAGGAAACACACCGATCTCCGCGCACACGACTCCTAGCACTTTCCTGACTTGTGACATCAGCCTAGCTAACGTTACCTGTGCCTCAAGCTGGAGACTTTGTGAAATTAACCCTGCTATAGTAGTTTTAAATTATACAAATCCAAATGATGAAACTACTAGCTCAGACATATTTTGTAGAACCGTAAATTGTAGAAAGTAAAGCTGTAAGATGTGAGATTTCCTGGTGACATGAAAATGGTTTTATGTTTTATTTTCTTGCTTTTGCAAATTTCCTTATACTTGGCCTGCTGTGTCTCGAGCAAGAGACTTTGTGTAATTAACCCTGCTATAGTAATTTTAAATTATACAACTTCAAAATGATGAAGCTATTGGCACAGACATCTTTTATAGAACCACAAATTGTAAAAAGTAAAACTGCAAGTTGTAACATTTCCCAGTGACGTGTAAATGGTTTCATGTTTAATTTCCTTGCTTCTGCTAATTTCCTTTTACTTGGCCTGATGGTCTCTTAATACTGAAACGTGTAGCTTCGTACTACACAGTAAATGTACAGTTGTGCTAATGGCATTTCTATTGATTACTTACACTTTAGCTTATCCCATTTGTAAGTTTGACACTGGATGGTGGGGAGTGATCACCTTTCCCCCTAGCAAAGAACCGCTTTAGGGCTGGCCCAAGACACAGACTGGACACACGTGTCAAGTAAACGATCTGTCTCCTCTCCCCGGAAGGGGACACCTCTTGTACCACCCGTCGTCCTTTTACGACCTACCGCGGCTGTTTATCTTATCTTAGTAACTCCTTGAACCTTTCTTTGACAAGTTGGTAATCAAATAAGTACCCAAGTTATTCCTGTCTCTTACGTGATCCTAAGCTCTGTTACCGTGTAGTGTCATATTTATACCTGCAGGCCTGTTTTGTATCTACATTTATCCACCGAGGCAAGACAACGTTTACTAAACTTTGCGCGCGTAATGATGGAATTATATATGTACATGCGTACTGAGGTTATTGTGACGTCATGTTGTCTAGTTATATTGCGCAAACTATAAACAGTGCTTAGTTCTGCCTTGTGCGTAGACAACCGGATGGCTGATAATGACTTACCACTTAGCGCTTATCTGTCAATTGTCGATGTTATATTATCAGTAGCACTGCGTCCGGACCGCCGTAGTACTGCTTGAGACAAGCGCCACTCTATGTCTGCCATTGTGGTTTGACCTGCGCAGTGTTCGACGTGGTTTCCTTTAACGTCAAGAGACCCGAACAATATGAAGCCCCAGTGTTGCGGCGGGCAGTCGGTGTGTAGGTCAACTCAGATGCCGAAAGAAGTGGGAAGACAGACCAATCGTATTTGGTTGTGCTTGTGCGGAAAGCAAGCCTGCACAAACCAGTGGATGGTGGGTCTTCAGACTCACAATCGTAGGACTGCCCTTACTGGAAACTCGGTGGGGGCAGATCTGCCGTCATGTCTGACGAGCAATACGAATTACGAAGCTCGACGTTACGCAGTTTTGTCCACCCTCTTTCCAACGTCTTAGTTCAAAATATTTTCGACTCATCAAACACACGCACCTTGTCTTATTCCATTTATGACAAACACCAAGTTTAATTTCTTTTCCAGTGGCACAATAGTCCCAGTGGGGCCCAGGCCGCCTCAATGTTGAGGTTTCTAGGTCACACACAATTAGACACACACACACACACAAGGTAGGACTCCTCTGAACGAGTGATCAGCCCGTCGCAGAGGCCGCTACCTACACAACACACTACAAACACAAGAGACGAATATCGTTGCCCTCAGTGGGATTCGAACCCGCGATCCCAGCAATCGAGCGGCCACAGGCCACTTGAATCGGCACACCAAACTTAGTACTCATACAGTTTAAATGTTAGTTATAGGGCCGCCGACATTGGGTTCGGTCCCCCTCCACTCACAGCAAGGGCGGACCAATTAAAAATCTTTACACTAAATCTGCAGAGTGACTTGGGCTTGGTCCGAAAGAGTTAATTTGTACAGTCGACAGACATTGATACTACCGAGAATGCAAAATGCTCTGACCCCAGCCCCCATGCGGACCCCTGGGCCCCGGTAATTTGTACCGGCTCCTCCCCGCACCCCAGTCGGTACTGGTTAGTTATAATGATAAGTTCCATGTGTATTTTACATCATGGCACCTTCTTGCATGCGAGGAACCCCCCCACCATTCAATGCTAAGTGGTGACATTGTGGTTGGCAAGACGGGTGGCCATTTTACAGAGCTTTTCCATGCCAGTGGTCAAAGTAATTGTCTCCTTTCGTGGTCACTGTGGTGTTTCGGACACTTCATTATCGTTTATGGTACATCGTTTACGGACACCCGGCAAACAAGTGTTCACTGTCGAATCTCTGACCAGCATTTCCGTCTCTCTGCATTATGAACGTGTGTTTCAGTTCGCTGAATCATATGCAACCAGTCAGAAGCTAAATACATGAGTACCACAGAGAGAGAACAGCTTTATTTACCAGCCCAGAATGAATATGTTCCCACTGGGGGCCCATCGGCACGGCGTGACCTGCCATTGGACGAAGAGATTAAAAGGTAAGGTAAAGTTCATTTATATCTGTAGTAAAGCTGAAGCCGTGCCTGTACGCGCGATAAAGGCAGAGAAGAAGAGTGGAGATACAGATCCAACTGTTCTTAACGTTGGCACTGTATGGAGGTTAGTGGTCAGCCTCATGCTCCGGCTACTTTACCGCCGGAGTAAGAGCTCCCGGGGTGGGGGTCCCGTGCCGGTCTTGACGTTCTGGGGACAAGAGAAAAAAAAAGTCGTGTATTGCGGTGCGCCGTGTGGCAATTATGGGCTAGTTCCTTTGCGGTAACCTGATGAGACAGTGTACTGAGTGCTGACAGGTGACAAGTACCAGTGTCACGCTTGCGTTTATCGTTTCCTTTAAGAACTGTCACTGAGTCAGGTCTTTGGACCCGCGCTTGTTTGTTGTTATTATAATTTTTTTGATATTTGCCATCGCCTTGATGAAGGGTATTTGCAATTATACACCTGAACCATGTTCCTAGGGTATATAGTGTTGCAGCTCTTCTGTATTTACAATTTGTGGTACCTTCAATGTTATTTCGCTTGTTAAATGTTTTGTAACTTTACATTTGCTCTTCCCGCAGTATGCGTGCAGTGCAAAATATGAATGTTTTCTGTAGTTCCTTGATGTGGTGATCTCCCGGTATGTTGCTCAGGTATTTTCTGAATTATTTTTTATATGGTTCCAGTTGCCCCTATTATTACTGGTGTTGCTTCTGCTTTTACATTCCACATGTGCTGTATTTCTGTTATAAGATCATTGTATTTTTAGAATGTTCTCGGTTCCTTTCTTGATCACATTTCTGTCTCCTGAAATTACATCATCTATTAACATAGTGCTCCTTTTACATTATCACGGATTATGATGTCCGGTTTATTGTTAGGAATATTTCTATCGGTTTGCACTTGTTGGTTCGATAATATGGTATACTTACCTTGACTTTTTTCAACGGGTTTTGGTATATGGTCATGCCAGTGTTCATTGCTAAATTCTACTCCTATTTCCTTGCACATGTTAAAGTGTGGCAGGGAACACGCTTTATCATTTCTCTTCATGTATCGTTCCTTTGCCAACACTGGGCAAGGAAATATGATATGTTCTGTCTCCTCATCATATTGTTGATATAGTCTGCATTTACTGTCTGTTTTGTTTGTAATATTTTTGTTTCATGATAGTTGGTATGTAATGTCTGATCTTGTGTATCTCATTATTACTATTATTATTATTATAAGATATGTATATCTCCTGTCACAGGCATTTCTTCCTGGTACTTCTCTTGAACCGGCGGTGATCCCCACCGCTCAGGCATCAAGCTTCACATTGCAGTACTTTCCATATTATGTGTGATGTTCCAAGTATAGCTGTCTTTTGTAGTGAATCTATCAAGTGTTTTCCTGGTATAGTTTCCAAATTTTTCTTTAAACTTCTCGT
>Ga0131853_10009462_pt1 | contig 17832 bp, 14 predicted proteins | sample TergutLab28metaG_FD_92764 | JGI IMG/M metagenome (GOLD analysis project Ga0131853, IMG submission 92764) | Labiotermes labralis P1 segment gut microbial communities from Petit-Saut dam, French Guiana - Lab288 P1 (version 2) (version 2) | ecosystem: Host-associated > Arthropoda: Insects >... | reverse complement strand
TTATGTTTAAAGTTGAGTCATTTTGTTTTTTGGTAAAAAACTGTATAAGGTTTGTCTTCTCAAAATTAAGAAACAATGAATTTTGCTGAAACCAGTGAGCTATCTGTTGAAAAATTATAATTATTGTGAACATCTGCTTAGGTTACATTACAACATAGACATGTGCTCCAAACGACCCTAACTCACCTGAGTAATTTCACAACAGATCGGTTTTTTTATTAGGTACATACACGCACTCGGATATGCTATACTTTAACAACATAAAATTCCTTTATGGTGTGTCAATTTTTAATGATAGTGGAGAGAACTTTTTATATTCATTACTACTAACAACAACAACATTTAAAAAAAAACGGTCCTACATCACGGTACTACCAGTTCCATGCATTCACAGATCATTTAGAACTCTGATCCATGATCGTAAGCACAGATCATCTAGTATCGTGAGCACAGATTACAAGCTCCTTGGTTCGAAGTTGTACTTTATCTGCCATCTATACATGTATTCACTGAGCTTTGCCGGCTACAAGTAATGACTTCACAGCCGCTTGTGGCGCCTCATGGCCTTGTTTCCAGGGTATTTGGACTTTTACCGGGGTGTTTCTGACATAACGTTACAAACGTATGTGGAACTGTGCGTGATTTGTCGTACGCCGCGAAGTATATGAGAACTGTGCTCTACTAGTTTATGACGCAGCTAGTAGTGGTAATTTCTTACCGACGTTTCATGACAGCCTATCGTTCCACCCTCAATGGTCAAGCACTGAATCGCAAAAAACTGGGATCAAGCGGTTTCGCCTTAATATGGCGCCTAGTCACATAATTTTTCTTCCGGTTTCACCGCCAATGTATGTTGTGCATTGAACCAATCGAAAGCTGTCTATTGTGACGGTTAGCGTTTGAAATTTTATTCGTCCATGAAGGGGTTGTGAGTATTTGAGGTTCCCATGTATTATTTGAATGTTTGAATTTGCTAAATACCATATCAATATTGAATTTCTCAAGAGAACTGTGGTTTGTTTAATTTGGAGACGATCTTTTTATTTGCGTTGTGAGGAATATCAGTTCTTTGAGCAACGGGTGTCACAGAAGGTAAAACTCCCTGTTATTCGTCAAACAGTAGAGTGGTGTATCCTGATGAACATGAAAATTCGGTGTTAGTTGTAGCAGCTTGCATGTAATACTGTTTGAACGTAACGATATTAGTAATAATTTTGATATATAAACGACTGGAGCAATACACCTTGGGAAATGTGTATGGTAATGGTCTTCTTGGCATCATTATAGTCGCAAGAAAAATTTTCGCCCGTAATACTGTAAAATGTGCGCTTGTTGAATATAACAACTTGTCATTCACGTTTCTTTAATATCACTTTTGATCTGTAGTGACAAAGGCAACTGAAGTTAATTAAAATTACCATAACCCACAATATATGACATTTATGTTACAGTTTCGAGAGTTGTCCTCTCGTAACATTGGACTATTTGAGAGTTTTTGCATTCATTCAGTGTGATGAAAACTTAAGTGTTCCATAGTTTACATTTCGTTCATGAAGTGATCTTGACATTTCTTTGACTTTAGTGTTGTGGTTATAATAAAGAAGTGAACATAAATACTTGGAGACTGGATTTTAGCGAAGTGTCCCGTACGAATATAAGAATTGTGTTACATATTAATTTTTTTACCTACTTGCGTATCTCATAGGTAAATATTTAGATTGTGACAAAAGATATCTCCTTTTAAAGATATTTAGGTTGCAATTGTCAAAGCTCTGCTTTCCTTCTAAATTCAAAAGATGTTTGGAAAACACACGTTTATTCATGAAATCATGTTGACTGTTGCACCTCGAAGTTGATACCAAGTGACTTGTTCCATGTGGTAATGCTTGTAATAGGAATTTTGAGGTTATCCTCAGTTCTTCCATGTAGCTGCCAAGATGTTATCTCTGCTGCTTCATGGGTCCTTTTACAATTCAATATCTACCAGCCATCCAACCATTTGACACTGACATAAATTGTTCATAAATAAAAAATGTAATTTCCTTTACTTTTGAAGTGACCTATTTTAGTATGAGGAGCTTATTTAAAAAAAAAAAATGTATGTATGCTTTGGCAGACTTGACTATCTGTGAGAAAATGTGCATGATACAGCCTCAAAGGTTGGTTAGTTCTGTCACTGTAGGTTAGGTATGTTTTTCCCTTTTTCATGCATCTCTTCCTCAGTCTTGTGCAGTCATAACTTGATACTTGTTAAACAGGGACATACCTTTGCTTTTTTGAATATAAGTTCCAGTGTTCCACATTTAGTTGTAATGTGTATGATTGGCATGTCAGTGGTATGCTTTTTGTGATGTATAATATACTTTTACCTTAATAATGTGCCTTGAAATTATCCTCCCATTTTTATTTGGTAGGTTTTTGGTGTAAATGAAGTGAAGTCCTGAAATAGCAAAGGTCTGTGCTTGTGTGACATAGACCAATAAATAACATAATGTTAATTATGGATTTATTGCAAATACAGAGTAAATCAAAAGAAGGTAGCATCTGCACGTTTATAACAAAGTAACCAGTCAACCAACAGTTTTGTCATATGTGTCTGTTGTTAGGAAAACTCTCTGTTTGTAATGAATGTAGGAAAATGTTTTGTGCTTTAACCTTGAACATATAAGAGATTTAAATCCCAAAGTAGCCACTGAAGGCCAGGGTACTCTTCACTTTAAATGCCCATTTTTGCACTTGGTGATATCATCTGCTGTATTTCGTATCTTTTTGAAGATAAAAAATTTGGAATAAAAAGTACACGTTTATGAATGAATCCATCTACCCATTCTGCAAGTTGGAACAAAATCCATCTGTTTTTACAAGGCATAGTTGGAGTTCATGTTTTAGTATATTTATTTTTCAGTCAAGGTTTCGTTTTATAGATTTATTCTTTTCAAATAGCTCCTGTTGTAAGTGGAGGCCCTGTTCTATAAAATTTGGAGCTGGTTGTACATGTCATCATATATCCTCAGGCTTTGTTTAGGTTTCAGTCTCATAATAATTGTGTGTCATGGTAGATCTGGCTTCTCTGCGCATTGTGGGGAATGAATTCATATGCATACAGATGTTTATTTCTATGTTTAGTGCAATATGGGACTAGAGGCAAATGCCGTTCATTTTGCCACGAGGATTTCTTTGACTTCTGTGTGTTCATACTTATATCCATCCTTCAACTGAACACTTCATTCTGTCTCTCGCGGAGCAGTATCTTGAAACAGGCCATGCACTGCTGACGCTTGAATCGCTTAGTCAAAAGTTGTTGGTTTTGGTGTGTGCCGAATTGGGTCGAAGTGTGTTTAGCAGTATGGTTACAAGAAGAACATTAAAGACTGAGACACTGTGCAACTTATATTAGAATTGGACTCTGATGCACATTCATCTGAAGATGAAGACATTTCTGCTCAGAGTGATAGTGACCCAGGTGGCACAACTGATGCAAACTTCACACAGTGGACTACCAATACAAACTGTCCTACTGTACACAAGTTTACAGGAGGTCCTGGTGGGTGATGACAAGCAGAGGTACCACATGTCAGTAAAGACTCTTCGCCACCGAGCATTTTCATGCTGTTTTTTGAAATTATACAGCTGCTGGTGGAAGAGGCAAATGGATATTATCATCAGTACTTGGACACACTGGAGGAAGGACGGTCCTCACTGCCTGACATGACAATTCAGGAAATGTGTTTGTTTTTGACAATTATTGTGCATATGGGGCACAAGATTACTGCTCGACACTGGTACAGTACTTCATGACCTTTTACGGAAACACTTTGAAATGAGACGGATTCTATCATATACTTATATTTCTTCATTTTAATGGCAATAAAAATGAACCTGCCAAGACAGATGAAAATTTTGACCGAATGTGGCAAATGAGAGCTATATTTGGCAAGCTCCTTAATTCATATGCTTAATATTACAGTCTGACCAAATGTTTAGCACTTGATAAATTTGTGCTCTTCAAAGGTATAGTCATCTTCAAACAGTATGCACCAAAGAAACACAAATAGTTTGGGATAAAACTGCTCTACAGGCTGTGTAGTTCTAAGGGTTATACCAATAATATGAGCGTGTATTTAGGCAAAGACACTTGTTACTTTACTATAAACTTGTGAAAGTGTTACATTTTTTAAAATTATGCTGTGTGTATGTTACCAATAATTAGTATGCAGTCTTATGTTGTCAGAAATTTTTGCTTTTGTTGTACATTTTGGATTTTTTTTTATTATGTGAGTAATATTAAATAAAGTGCTGTATAATCACACAAATATAAAATACACACACACATACAGTTAAATAGTACTATGTTTGTTAAATACCAAACCATGCTGTGTATTATACACCAACAAATATGGTAAAATGTGTAGGAGTAGTGAGGAAGTACTTGTGGAATATGTGTGCTATTTGTGGTCCTTTGATGAATTGCATTTGTTATATTAATGCATGGAACGTAAACAGAAGACTTCAGCCTGTCAAGGTAATGAAGAACATTGCTCATGTTTATACTTTTTAATCAGGACATCCAAGTTTGTTGATTTTTCAAATTTCAAATCAAATTGTAAATGTGGAAAGTGTATTGTGTGTTTGGGTTATTGTGAAACCACTACCTGTCAATATCCAATAAATTCTTTGTAGGTACTTTTTTTCCCCCAGAGTTTTTCCCACTATTAGTTGTCAGAACATGTGTATCAAATTAGGGGCACTCATTTATTTTTGACAGCAAGCAAGTAGTTTTACAAATGTTTGAAAAATGTCTGTAGAGATGCGTACAATTGACTGAGTACACTTGGACTGTCATGTGTGCATAGACGTTCTGTGGGTATATTTAATACTGCCAGCTGCTTTTTTTCTGCTGTTAAAATAGGTTAGTACTCCCTGTTAGACATGAACGTTTTTGTATGGTTCTACTGTGTGTGCTAATTAATGTTGCTTGTTAGAATTTGTTGAACTTCTGCAGTTGAAAGAAAGCAGTTGAATCATCATGCATAAAAATATAGTGTTACGTCCTTGTTATTTAATGGAGTGTTTGCTTATTTTGTTTGTAGTGGCAGATGTGTTTCATTTATTGTGTATCCTGACTCCATAAGCAAAGAATTTAGATTTTTCTTCGTACGTTTTGTGTATTAAATGTACAGTTACAGTTAGACATGAATATAATAAAATCTTTGTTGGCCTTGTTTGTAGATGTATGAGATTTGTCTTTGACCTTTGTGGTACTGGATTGGGTATTTATATTTTAGTGCGTGGTTTATGAAATATATATTATTTGAACAGAAAAAGGTAAAATTATGCAATAAACATCATTTTGTGGAAAATCAAACACATCATGCAGCATATCTTTAAAACGCAGTAAATTTCATTGTTGCCTGCATTTATATGTAATAAATTTATTGGGCTGTTTTCCTACAAGCAATCACATATGTGGATGCAGGTCTTCGAAAGGTTAGAGTGAGTTTGGAAGCATTCTTCTGTAAAGAAAGTGTGTTTTACAGAGTTAAAAGGTTGATGTAGGTAGTAAATAGTGCCACTTTCTGTCCTCTGCTGTGGTATACAGTGCAGCTTGCATTCAAGTGCCTATTTTGGATATTCTTGATGTTACAAATATTTTGCACTGATTGTGTTGAACCAATTTTATATTTCAGGTAAACTCTTCTTAGGCAAGTGAAGCAAATTCATGATGGAGGAAGATACTGAATATATGAAATTGCCCGTAGAAGAACGTTGTGTTCACAAGGTACTTTTATAGTTATTCCTTTACAATTTATTCTTTTGTTCAAAGAGAAAAACAGTACTCATTCATAATGCATGTTTCAGCTTTGGAAAGCAAGACTGCATGGATATGAAGAAGCAGCCAAGCTGTTTCGACAAATTGATGATGAGAAATCGCCAGAATTCAACAAATTTTTGGGTCTAGTGAAGAAGTTTGTTGTTGACAGCCATGCAGCTGCACAGGAAAAGGGCCTGGAGGCTGTGCTTGCCTTTGTTGAGAATTCTGCTGCTGCTGGAAAGTAAGATCACATGTGAATGTTTGTAACTACTTTCATGACATTTTGTTTATTCTTTCGACTTAAAACATTAGTGCATGGTGCTTTCTGCCCAGTATTTTTTGTTATTTAAATTATGGAGGATATTTTAGTACATTTTATTGTTAGGAAGCACAGGGCACCTCTGAGTTCAGTGTGTTTTACTACATTAGGAGGGATGTAGGATTAGGGCAGAATCAACTGTGTGCAGAATATTTTTAATGTGATTTGAGGTTCTCGCAGTAAATATTATGACTTATGTCTTGCAGAAAGTGACACCATGTAATTTGGTAGGTAAGTAGTGACATTTTGAAGCAATGTGTTGCCTCCATCTTCAGTTTTGAAGAGACATTATGGTAAAAAGTGTAGGTTATGAATATTACTGTGAACAGTTAGGTAAGATGAATAGCATTGTAACTGCCTGGTTACAGGACTGTTGGAGAAGTTGTGTCTGGAATTATTACAAAGTGTATTGCTGCACCAAAAGCAAAGACAAGGGAACTGGCTGTTCAGGTTATACTCATGTACATAGAAATTGAAAAATTTGAAGCTGTGCAGGAGGAGATTCTGAAAGGAATGGATCACAAAAATCCAAAAATTGTTTCAGCATGTGTATCAGCAGTTACACAGGCTCTCAGGTATGGCTACATTTTAAATGTTGCTAGTCAAGATATTGTACTTTAAGGGTGTTCATGTAATGGCATCTTGCATTTGCTTATTTTCTATTCTGTTAATAGCAATTTTGTTTTATCAAGGACTTAATTTAAAATATGTTAGTGTTGGATACAAGGATATTCTACTTATATGGTGCTAATTGTGCCTTAAAATTTGCCATTTCCACTTTCATGTATTACTACTGCTTCATGTTTTCTGATTTTCCAGCAATAAGTGATACACCGTGATGTAACTCTGTATTCATCAAGCAAGTTTCTGGAAGCAATAACCCTTGTGACTTGGATGCCAAAGGTGTTCAGTTCAAATCCCTCCTGAGACACTTGACTATTTTGATTCAGATTTCCTTGCCTGATCCTTCTCAGTGCAAATTCTGGGTACACCTCTGTGTTGATGTTGTTGGTTGTGGGAGTACAGATGTGATGTTTGCGTAGAAGGTCCCAAGTATAAAATAATGAAGTGTGTAACTGTATCACATGGACTTCTTTGTCGTGCTTAAATAAGGCTGTATCACATGGACTTCTCTCACCACATTCTGAAGAATGGCGTAGCTACCATACTTACAAGGTCTATCATATAAGGACTAGATTTTAAACTGCATTGCTGTTCATAAGATAAAAATGAAGGCATATATACTATTCACACAAGTCAAAACTGACAGAATTTGACTTTTTAGTTGCATGCAAAGCTGCAGTTAATACTGGGAATATTTATTTCATATACAGGGATTTTGGTCCAAAGGTTATAAACATTAAACCCTTAATAAAGAAGATGCCTGTGCTACTAGAAGACAGAGATGGTCATGTAAGAGAAGAAGGAAAAACAATGGTAATTGAAATTTATAGGTGGATTGGTGATGCATTGAAACCGCAGCTGAATTCCCTCAAGCCTGTTCAGGTCAGTGTTACTCTTTTAGCAAGGCAATTTGGATCACTATTTTGATATGCAGATTTTATTGTGTAAGTTACGTGTAACGCCTTCCATGATGCAGGCTCTGTCTTGAACAACTAATTTATAATTGGTGTGAAACTTCTGCAGGTGTGTAGTTACCATGAGTGTAACTCAATTTTCAAAGTTGTCTTTAATTTTCAATAAAAAGTGCTGTGTTTACCTGAATAGAATACAGTGCAGCATATAGGATGACTGTCCTTTGCAGTTTTCAATTCTTAGGAAAATATCATGTGTGCAACATGTTCAACAACTTTGTGTGCAGATAAACGTTGATGCCATAATTTTCATATGGTGCATTAGGTAAGAAAATGCCATTTTATATTTGGTTAAATACAGTGCATAATTTATGTAATTTGAGCAGCTTTCATTTTAGCCATATACAGATTCCTTGTTCCTGTAAGGTAATTTCATTATCCTTTTGTATTCAGTTAACCTTTAGGTGCCTAACGTCAACTTTAGTTGACGTACCGCACCGCTAACCTCCAAAGTTGCATTTTATATATTTGTTCAACAAATATAGGTACCGAATATTTTAAACATGGTGTATTCTCTCCATTTTTTCCTCTTCAAAATGCAGTTTGTTTCATAATTCTAACATATTTGGTTCCTGTATTATTCACATTTTATACACAGGATGTGCTAAAATTAAAAAAATGATTCCAGCGCCAAAAGGTTAAACGTGAACTTGTCTACGCGATCACCCTTCGTAACTTTGTTGTCCCGACACTCTGTATGGTTAGGTGATTCTCTTTCAGGAAACAGGTGTGGCTCACCGAATCACATAAAGTTTTAATTATTGTCTTTTCACTTACGTTTTATTTATTCATTTTTTTCTTGATATAAAATAATGGAGCGCTATATCCAGTAAAACAACTAGATCATTTCTAGGAAACTGACACAGTCACTTTTCTGTACTCCTACCTACACCACACTCGTACGCGACTGACTTCCTTACTGGACTGCTAGCGTCCGTTATCAGCTCCTAAAGTTTTCTCATTTAAATCTCTCCCCTCTTACCTATCACCAACAGTCCCCAATATACGTTGACAGATTGACTTACAGTGCATTTCATGAACTGTCCGTAACTGACGCCAGCAATCCTAAGAAACAACTATACTAAAAATGATCAGCTACAACTGTGAAAGATTGTTCATATGGTATCATATAAGTACAGTATTTGGATAAGTTTAAATTGTGTGAGTATACTAAACTGAGTAGAAATTTGTGGATATTTACAGTTTTGGACCAGAATTTCAGAATTTGTTTCACTGCATGTAATTCAAAATAACTATTTTTGAAATGTTTGTAGATTAGTGTTTAATTTGACATTACACTTTTTGGATTTGCTGATATCAAGAATATTCAGTTTTTGCCTGATGAATTGATGCTTTTCATTAAAAAAAAAATTTGATTAAATTGTGGTTCGTGTAGTGTGTCTGTTTTTCTCTTGCTGTATGTACTTAAGTAACGTACGCCATCTTGCTGCTGTGATCCTTAGTGAATAGTCAGTACGCACAGTTAATGCCTGCACACGTCCCACACTTTCCACATGACATTTCACTCTCATATTGCATTGTTGTTATCTTATATTCATGATCTTGTCACGTTTAGTTGTGTTAAAACTCTAAAATGTGTAAAGGTTATTGCTAAGAATTTGTATGTGAAGATATTGTGCTTTTGAAACTTTTTTTACGTTTAAACAGTACTTAAACATTGTTGGTAAATATTTTAAAATTTATCATCAGTTCTGGAAAATGTGTAATAAAAGTTATAAACTATGTGAGTGTTGAGTTTATATAGGTTTTGAATAATGCGTTAAGTACATGGTAAAATTGTCCCTTTGGCATGACATGAAGGCATAATGGGAGATGTGGAGGTAAGCTCCCCACATTTTTAACCTTGGCACTAAACAGAAGTGAGTGGTCAGCTTTAGTCCCAAGGGAGAGATGATCCATTACTCATTGTATGTGAGGCTGGGTGGGCCACAGAACTAGTATGGACGTTTTCTTGTCCCTGCTAAGAATCAAACTATTATTCTTGGGAATTCCAGCTTATAGCCTTTCACTATATCATGTAGACTGTGCTCATTAGGTGTTTTTATTGAGGTTAATACTTTGGTTTCATTAATACAGGTGTCAGAATTAGAAACAGAATTCGAAAAGGTCAAAGGAGAGAAGGCTGTGCCTGCTCGATATCTCAAGTCACAACAACAGAAGCAAGCCAAGCTAGCTGCTGAAGTAGCTGTGGCAGGTGGGGATGGAGAAGGTGAGATTGTTACTAATGACAAGTGGAATAACACTGGTGATGCCATGATCCATACAGCTGTTTCTGATCAGGAGTTGATTGAAGTATGATTTTAAGATTTGAGTTTTTCTTTACTTTGTCAGGTAAATGAATGGGAGGTTGAAGGTGGGTTCATATAAGTAGAAAGTTGTTTTTATTGTGTATATTTACATTGTTGGTGCATAATTTGTCTGACTGAACAGATTTCATCATCTGGGGTTTCACTTTGTGAATCCAAGTGACTGTAAAGGGGTTTGACTAGGCAAAGTACTTAGTTTCATTTGGAGTGCAGTCCTACTAGATTGTTAGCTACACAGAAATAGGATGTACAGTAGGTTGACAGTTGTTGCCAATCTCTGATTTTAATTTCAATTTTATTTTTTTAGAGATATATTTCTTGCTTAATTCTAAAGTATTATGATGGCAATTACTTGCTCTAAAATTGATATACAACTCTTTTCTATTATTCATTATGTCTGTGAAACTGTTAGTATGTACACCATCTTTGCTCTGTCTATATTAGCACATCTTCAGAATCTCAGATTTTTTTCCTATATTTGTCTTTCTCAACATTTTTGTATGTTCCACCAATTGCCACCCCTATCTCAGAATTTGACTCTCATGTTACTGGATAGAGATAGATCAGTTTATTGAGAGCATGGATTTTTTGCTTTGATAAACTGATAGCTGTCACTCATGAAGAATTAACAGTTCTGTAAATTTTGAAAGGTCTTCACACAGATAAGACAAAAACTTGGTGGGAGAGTGTGAGACTTGTTTAATTTTTATTCCATGGTGTATATGTTTATTAGAAACTCTTGACATTTTATTTTGATTAGGACATGGTTTATTGGTTAAATGTTTTATAAACTTTTTTATTCTGATATGTAGGCTTATTAGTTAAATTAATTATCTAAAACATGCATGACCTGTGTAGTATATTCTTCCACACAGTTTTTTGTTTTCATGTCAATTTGAAGACAGTATAATGTCTCTTCAGCTCTTGAACAAGTTATGACAGTTACTATCCTGCAGATGAGGTGATGGTTGAGGAGGGTGGTGCTCCAGACATAGACCCATATGAGCTGTTGGAGCCAGTGGATATACTGTCAAAACTGCCAAAGGACTTTTATGAGAAGCTGGAAGCAAAGAAGTGGCAGGAAAGAAAGGAAGCTGTGGACAGTTTGGAACTACTCTTGCAGACACCGAAACTGGAGAGTGGAGACTACGGGGACGTAGTCCGCGCTCTCAAGAAAGTAAGGCTACTTGCACGCTGCGTGCCCCAGCATCGACCCTGATTGCTGGACATCACGCAGCAAAATGTGCAGGAAGCATTTGATTATATGGGGCGTCTTATGCTGCATTCTTATTAACCATAAATACCTGGTTGTGGTAGTGTGAGGTGTCTCATAGAACTAACAATCTCCATTACAGTGCTTCCTAACCATTTTGTCGCATGTTGGTTGAAGGTGGTCAGCTGTTCAGCTGACGCATGCAGTCTGTGAGTGGCCTCAAAAGGCTTGGTTTGTACAGTATTTCTCTCTCAACACTAAATGTAGGTATTGTGGTTTTGAACTGTTATAACTATTTGCATACTGTTTTAAAATAAACCGTATAATTACATTTATTAAAACTATGGTCACATCTTTGTGTAGTGGTGTTTATTTTTATAGTGGTATGCGGTATGACATTTATAATGCACACCAGACTAGAAGAACAATGTTTCACCACAAGGAAATAGACTCACTTTGTTTTCAGGAAAGTACTGTTATTATGCACATCCTTCTAGATGAGCTGCAGGGGTAGGTCACTCCTATATTTGATTATATATGACAGCATTAAATTAACACAGCTGTAATCTTCCTGTGCTACTTTGTTTTATTGAGAAACTACTGATTGGATTTTTAAAAACTTTTTCTTTCAGTATTGAAAGCATTAATTGTTACAGGCAAAAAAAATGTGGTGGGGATGGGGATGGTAGGGAAACGTACTGTCGGAGGTAGGAGAAGTGACTGACTGATGGATGACGGATTTATTTCTTGCCCTTTGTGGGGTTATGCCCTTCAGAGCAGCTCTGTACGACCATGGCTTTTGTCCTTGCCCTTTTAATGAAACTAAAGTAAAGCTGGCCATGTGATTAATCAGAATGCAGGAGAGAGGTATGGAGTAATGGTGGTAAAGTTCCACACATTCCTAACCTCAGTGTGGTCCCAGAAGGCTAGTGAACCTCAAAGCTGGTCTGGATGCCAGTGAAGGGAGATTTCTGCCACTGGCATTAATTGAATGTCATTAGTCAGCCTGTACCCAGACAGCTGAGCTGTCCTGTCATTAGTTGGGAAGCTCCTTAAAATCTTCCCCTGTTGTTTTCTTTCATGTTTAAAAGTAGAACTAGAAGAATGCATAGCTGCATGATTAAAAAATAGTGTGTCATTTCGGCAGTGAATTTTCTGGACATTGCATTTGTGAAGTGATGTTACATATTGGCTTCACTTAATGGGATGAGCATCTGACTCTTGTCTCTTCTTACATGTTAAAATTATGTGTTTGTAACTTGTGACTGCCATAGACTTAGATTGTAATAAATAGCTTGTTCTAGATGTTAGAATTCTTCTGGAACTTGATTTACATCTGTGTCTACTCCGTGGTTTTATGTAGATGGGTTTTGTGCAAGTACTGTGATTCGTTCTAACTCAGTGAAGTGGGATTCCATTCTACAGGAAACATTACACTGTCGGGTCATAACAGAAGCATATTTTGTAGTGTGAGGGGACTCGGGTTTGGGTTTATGACTACAGTATTGTGGGGTCAGTTGTCTAACTCTGAAATCATATATGTTACATTCTGTTACCTTCTAATTGTCAGAGCTGATATATTCCTCTCAACTGTCAGACTGTAGTCCTGTCTGCTGCCAAATATGTAACACAAGTCACTGTGCACAGATATTTTATTGAGCCAATCCTGTATAGCAGATGAAGTAAGACATTAACTGTTGTTATTTAGTTACCCATGTAAGTATGGGTACATAACCAACACTGAAATCTTCCACAAGTGAATGGTGGTAACAGTTGTTTGTAACAAACACAGCTGAATCAAGTCTGCTGGTGTTGTATATTATTGTAATTTGTATTGTATATATTTACTATTTTTGTCTGTATGTTGCATGCAATTGCAGTGCAGGCAGAGCTCATTTTACATGATTTTTTGTGCAATTTTGTTTTAATGTGACTCTAAAATTTACACCACTTTTTGACTGTACGTGTTACTTTTTGGTTTAACGCACTTTGGCATAGATGATTGGTATTGAAGAGAAATTAGGCATAATAAACTGCCTTGAAAAAGGTGAACAAATTGTTGACATATGTCATAATGTTAGACTTGCTTATGGTAGTGTACATACAATCCGTGATAATGCTGATGGAGTTAAAGTGAAAAGTGTGTAGATAACATTAAATGCCAACAATCTGAAAAAGGGTGTGTTTGTTTGTGTAGCAAGACTACTACAGTCCTAGAAACTTATGTATACTATACATAGTACATGTGTACTCTAGAAGTCTGTTATGTCCACTAGTGGTATAGTCATACACTATGTATGAAGATGTTATCAGTACCCCCAACCCTCAGGAAGTACACTGTTTTAAATGGGAATTTTGTGTTCGATTTGCGTGCAACATTTTCAGGAATGCAATCCTTGCATAAAATGAGATCTGCTTGTAGTTTGCTCATGATTTCTTTCCATTGTGTGACTTTGTCATTTGCTGTGGAAGTTAAGTTGCTACACAGTGGATTGAATATTAAATGCACATATTTCTGTTTCTTGCAGATAATTTCTAAAGATTCCAATGTGATAGTTGTTGCTGTAGCAGGAAAGTGCTTGGCAGGATTGGCAAATGGTCTGAAGAAGAGATTTCAACCTTATGCTTCAGCATGCATTCCTTGCATCCTCGAGAAATTTAGAGAGAAGAAGCAGAATGTCGTCACTGCAATGCGAGAAGCTATCGATGCCATTTTCCTGAGTGTGAGCCCATTTTTTTTGTTTGTCTCTTTGTAATATTTTTAGTTGGTACTGACAGTGTTTGTTTAAAAATTTTGTTATTGTGTCATAAAATTGATATTCTTCTTACAGACAACTTTAGAAAATATCCAGGAAGATGTCCTTGCAGCTCTGGAAAACAAGAATCCCCAAGTCAAAGCAGAAACAGCATCTTTTCTTGCAAGGTGTTTCACAAAATGCACACCTATGATGCTAAATAAGAAACTGTTAAAGGCATACACCACTGTACTGCTGAAAACATTAAATGAGCCAGGTATTCAGTTATTCATTGTTAGTAAAAGAGTGGAAGTGCATTCTTATTGAGTGTAATGTTCATATTGTTACATACCACAGGTTTATTATTGCAGAGTTAATCACACCACATATGTCCATGTGCACAGCCTGAAATTATTTTTCCTTCTCCCCCATTAAATAATTGTCATGTTGATAGTGTTTTAAATAGAAGTTGGCTGGCCATATAACAGCTTGTACTTTTTTTTTTTTGAGTGGGGTGGGTAGACTCAGGAAACTGAATTTTAATTTCATGTAAAGTAGTGGTTACATTAGGTTATTATGGAAAAGAGTTGAAAGAAAGTTTTTAGAATAAACTCTCAGTGCCAAATTTAATTTAAATCTGTTCAGTGGTTTTGAAGATGTGTGTGCAGACAGATGTATGAATTATATACGTATTTTGTGAACAGTGGAAAAAAATTTGTTTTGTTAAGTTTGTGGGCCTGTTTTCTTTTCTATTCTGTTTATTTATTTATTGCTAAATAATGCTGTCAGTTGCTAAGATTGTATTGGATTAGTGGTAAATGAATGAAATATGAGGATGAAGCATTGGTGGCTTGATACTGAAAGCAGAAAACTGAAATGCTTAGAGAAAAGCCTGTCCCAGTGCTACTTTGTCCACTACATATGCCACATGGACTGGCCTGAGACCAAAATGTAGGTAGATGCCTTAAAACCATAAGGTAAAGGTAGAACATTGGTGCACAGCATGATTGTACATGCTAGAAGGTATCTCACCAATATGCCTGAGTTAACAGGAAACAGGATTGAAAAACTGTATATAATGACATATATATGTAACTGAGAGGGTTTAAAAAAAAAGTGTATCTTACTTAGAAGCTGGTGCTGCCCCATTTTTAGATGTTTCCATGTTATGTTATTCATCTCATATTGTAAGCTGTGATTGATTATGACCTAAAATTTCCAGTGTTGTTCATTTAACTGACCTGTTTTCCGATTTGAGTCATGCATCTCAGGTCTAGAAGACATACACACATAAAACTATAGATACTTTTCTTCACATTTTTAAAAACTGGAAACTGACATATCAGAGCTGTGTATCTATCTGTTCCTCCTGCTCACACTTTCTAAAGCTGGAACAATTTTAAGTCACAGTTTTGTCTGGGCTTTGAAGTAGAAGTGACAGCCTGAATATTGCACCTAATTTTACAGACCCAACAGTACGAGACTCTTCTGCAGAGGCTTTGGGTACAGCCATGAGAGTTGTTGGTGAAAAACAGATTATGGCTTTCTTGACAGATGTGGACAATATTAAGATGACAAAGGTGAGTATAATTATTGTGTTCTTTCTGGTGGCAGTTGACAGATAATTCAGCACTGAAGCAAAATATATTACACTGTAATTATGTGAAATGTGCATTGGAAATACTTTTAATTCAAGTTGGTTGTTTCTTATGTTGGTTTTTTTTTTTTATTTTTTTTTTTTTAGTTTCTCTCTCTTTTTCTCCCCTGAAAGAGAACTTTAACTTCTTGTGTGAATTATGGATTTATGTTGTTGTTTACACGTGCTGTCCTTGTAACAGATAAAGGAGTGCTGCGATAAGGCAGTTATTGTAGCAAAGGTTCCTAAAACTGACCGCCCATGTACAGCACCAGCCAAGTCTGAACATGGAGTTGGCAGTGCGAGCGGGAAAGTTTTGGCAGGAAGTGCTGCACCAAAACCAGTTAAAAGACCCACTACAGCAGGAAATGCTGCACCGCCAAAGAAGACGCAACAGAAAAAGCAGCCTGTTGGTGCTTCAGCTGGCAAAGGGAAAGCCCCCACAAAAGCAGCTGAAAAAGGCCTCACTCAGGAAGAGGTTGATGAGAAGGCAGCTGCCATACTGTCTGAGGAAATTTTGTCGGGCCTGAGCGACGCTGATTGGAAAACTCGTTTGTCGGCTGTTGAGCAGTTAACACAGGTATACCTTTTATTTATGTGTAGCGCATGTGGAAGAAACATAAAATACTGGCAACATTTTGATTTGGAACGCTGAAGTTAAAAAGAACACATGGAATACCTAAATGTAGATAGAAGGATGATATTAAAGAGAATCTTAATTGTATAGCTTGGGTGGATATGGACTGGATCGAGCTGTCATGGGATGGGGTCCATTTGTTGGCAGTTGTGAAGATGAAAATTAATCTTTATGTAACATAAAAGGGTGCCCAAAAAATTTCTAAATGAATGCTGTTTCCTCAAGTTATATGTTGTGTGTTCTCTTTCCCAAGGAAACTTGAATTTATCTGTTCACTCGTGATGAAAAATATAGTTCCACTATTGCTTCTTTTTTGGTCACATTACTGTCAGCTTTTCTGGAATAATTTTCTTGCTAAGGCATCATTATGATGCATATTATTTGCAGGTGCAAAAATAGCTGGTGCTAGGTTGTGTTTGGCAACTAAATTTTGTTGTGCAGTATTTGTGGGTCCTCAGCATGAAACTTGCCCTATATCACCCATTTGGTGCCTGGGATTTTGAGGTGGCTTATTGATCACTAGAAAATTTGTGCATCCCTTTTTTCTTTTTTTGTTTCAGTCTGTGGCTGAAATGGAAACTGAAATCCCAACTCAAGTTCTAATGAGAACTTTGAATAAAAAACCTGGACTTAAAGACACCAATTTTCAAGTTCTAAAGGCTCGACTTGAAGCTGTTAAGTTATTGGCAGAAAATGCTCGATTTTCAAGGTTTGTATTTCGTTATATTTGATGTTCTTGTAAGAATATGTGCGGATGTTACGAGTTTAAAAGCTATGGAATGTTCTAGACACAGGTGGAAGGATTTGAGGATTTGTTTCTTAGTCTTAACCTCTTGTCTACCTACTCATTATAGGTGTAGAGATTATTCTCCCACTTTATCACACTCAGTGACACACAGACACACTTGGTAGGACTTCTCTGAAGGAGGGATCGGCCTGTTGCGGAGGCCTGTATCTGACGACACACAACCTTCAAAAGAAACAGACATTCATGCCTCTGGCAGGATTTGAACCCACAATCCCAACAAGCAAGCAGCTGCCGACCTACACCTTAGACTGCATGGCCACTAGAATTGAAAGCACTTTCCTGCTGGAAGAAATATACAGCCTTCTTGTGCTGTATGAATACTCTTTTAGAATTAATTCATGTAAGCATACAACAGTGGCCTTTTTTGTTGCAATGGAATGCACAGTAGTACTATACAGGGTGATTCAAAAAGATGACTGAATTTCATACGTCTATGACTGTTCAATTGAGTCCATCTTTTTGAATCACCCTGTATTTCAAATAAGTGAAGACTTCAAATGGCAACCATTGCTGTGCATGTTATTGGGGACGACTAGCCAGTTTGGGTATTTTCACTTGCACCGTGTGCATCAATTGTGGTTGACATTTTAGCGCAAAAGAGTTTAAATGCATTGCTGCTTTTTTCACACTGTGTTTGGGGGGGGGGGGGGGGAGTGGTTATTTTGTTTTTTTTATTTTTTTGGGGGGGGAAAAATTTAAATTTACTTTTTTCTTTTTTTTTCCCAACCCTTTCAAAAATAAAAGCCTTTT
>Ga0131853_10009461_pt1 | contig 17833 bp, 6 predicted proteins | sample TergutLab28metaG_FD_92764 | JGI IMG/M metagenome (GOLD analysis project Ga0131853, IMG submission 92764) | Labiotermes labralis P1 segment gut microbial communities from Petit-Saut dam, French Guiana - Lab288 P1 (version 2) (version 2) | ecosystem: Host-associated > Arthropoda: Insects >... | reverse complement strand
GGCTTTGTTAAAATCATAATATAGAACGCTTTGAAAATCATGCTTTGCTGTATTAATATTATCAGCTTGTCTGGTTTAGATTCATTCTTGCCGTTGACATTGGCATAACTGAAAGGTCGATGGCGAAGCGAGGTTGACATAACATCGGCGATGACGGCGGTAGCCTCCGGCGAGAGGGTAAGCGTGATTGAGCCAGTGAGCCGACCGCAGGGGTTGGGGGTGTGAGATAACATTATGTCATTATTCAAAATGGCTTGAACACTCGTTGACCAATACAGTCAATGGACATAGCCAATAAATTTTCAAAAACTTATTCTTGCCCTGAAATGGTTTCCATTAATCTATTCGGTATAGAACCGCCATAAAAATCTACTGTAAAAGATCTAGTAAAATTTCTTTTTAACCAATCTGATATAGTATCTTCATTATTTCTAAGCCTTACTGCATCTTTTGAATTGCTTTTAATAACATCTTTCAATCGAAATAAAGGATTATTTCTATAATAGATATTGACATAATCTTCCGATAAAGCATAGTACTCTATACGATATCTAAAATAATCATAATCCAAAAAATATAAAGCACACAACGCAAATAACTTACCTTCAATACTCGCTTCTACCTCTAAAATATAGAAATAATTAAGTGCATTAGAATCTTGATAAAGTCTACCAAAAGTATTTATTTCATCATGTATATTAGCAAAAGGATGTCTACAATCAAAAAATGAAGCTCCCGCTAATAATTGAAAATCAGGATTTTCCCTGTCAATTATTATTGATTCATAATCAATATTTGGTTGATAATCAATTGCTATTTTATAGTCTGATGGTCTATAAAATATATTCTTGTATATAACAAAACTAAAAATAAGTAATGTTATCGAACTTAATATTATAGTTATCACTTTAATCCATTTAATAAAAGATACCCTCCTTTTCTATTTTATTAATAATTCAAATTTACCACATTCTTAAATATTTAACTTATTTTGATAGTTCAGAATAACCTGTTCCATATCTCGCCCGCAACCTTAACTGATGTTCTTTTCTAATCATATTTTCTGTAACATCTTTTCTTTTATTAAATCCTAGTCCTATGGTTGCATATTCTTCTTTTGAATATTTCTCAAAAGTTCTAGCATAAAGTGGCCACCACAAAAAGTTACCTCTTACTCCAGATATATATTCGTGGTCATAATCCCTACCTCGCATTATTCCAATCCCTCTTGAAAACCTTTCTGCATGGATTAATTCATGAGCAAAAGTAATATGTGATTCTGTTTCCTGCATAGTACTTAGGCCTTTTCCCTTTTTATCTGCCAGTTCATAATACCACTTTCGATATGGGTCAAATACTATATTCGTGCCACTTCCGATGCCTTTTTTTTCCTTGAAATTTTGATGATAAGAAAACGCGCCAACAGTTATTTGGTCAGCTTGTGCTACCCCATCCTCATAATCAATACTGACAACATATTTAGTATCAACTAATCTTCGAATCAAATCCGTTCCATGTTTCAAGGTTGGTTTATCTACTCTGTTCGATATTTGCAAGATTCCATCTACATCAATATGAATAGTATCGTTTGTCAACTTTTGTAATTGTTCAAGATATGTACCCCAATGCTTTTCATCACTAATGAACTGCATTATGCGGCCATCGGGGTCAGTGTAGTTGATGGGGTTGTTGGCGCAATAGAGGAAGTCATTTATGCCTTGTCTTGCGGGGTCGCGTTGACCGAAGCGATAATTCACCGGGTCATAATTACGTGCGCGCATGAAATACTTGTCAATTACTTCATCGTGCCGGTGGTTAGTGTAAAGTAAGCTAAATTCCACGCCCGCCGAATTAATATCGTTTCTTACTGGTAGCTTTAAATTACCCCAGGCATCACGTTCAGCGTGTCGAATTATGTTGCCGCTTGAGTTGGTTATTAAAAGTGGGCTGCCTAAGAGGTCGGGTTGAAGATAAAGCGTACCAATCGTATTAGCGGCGATATCAGTCCGAACCCTGTTAACCGGATTTTCTGCTGGGGTTATGCTCTGGCTTAGTCTTGTTTCTCCAAGTCCATAAGTAAAAACCGCCGTGCCAAAGCCGTCCTCAATCGCCATAAGTTCGGTATCAAATGGGCTTAAGTAATTTATAACATAATCCGTCTCTTTTGTCGAGAAGGGGATTCGGATTGAACTGCTTAATGGGGTTAAGCGTTCAAGTTCCGCGGCGGACATATAACCGCCGAGGGTTGGTAAAAGGTTTTGCGTGTTTCTTACGTTTTTGCCGAGGGCATTATAAATATATTCGGTGCTTTCGCCGGTGGTTAGGTCTTTGCCTTTTACCATGCGGTTGGTTACGTCGTAGCTATATTCCATAATCGGGGTGCCGCCGCGAATTTCCCTAATTAAATTTCCGCGTTTGTCATAATCGTAAGTGAAATTTCCGTTTTCGGTTTTGCTGATTAATTGGTCGGCATCGTTAAAGTTATAAGTTGCCCTTACGCTTCCATTTATTCTTTTTGTAGTCATATTTCCGCGAGGGGAATACGAATATGATTCAGTCCGGCCTTTGTTGGTGTATGAAGTGAGCCGCCCTGCCCTATCATAACTATAAGAAACATTGCGGTTGAAATTCGGGGTACCGCCGGTACGGATTGAGTTTGTGATGTAGCCTAAAGCGTTGTAGGTATGGGTTTCTTCCATCACGGTGCCGCCGGTTTGATATGATACTTTGGTAGGGCGGGACAGGACATCATAAACAAAAGAAGTGGTGTTTCCATTGGGCTGGCTAATCATTAATGGATTACCGATTAAGTCATAATCGTAAGTGGTCAGGCCACCTTCGGAATCGGTTACATTGATTAAGCGGTTGCTGTTATCATATACGTAGCTGACGGTGCTGTCACCGCCGGGATAATTTATAGCGGTAAGGTTTCCGGCTAGGTCATAAGCGTAACCGGTTTCGCGGTTATTATGGTCGATTACGCCTATAAGCCGTCCAAGCGTATCATAATCTAGGTTAGTCGTGCCGGTTGGGTCTGTGAACTGGATTAAATCGCCGCGTTTATTGTAGGTAAATGAATCTTCCCTGCCGTTGTTATAGCTGATAGCAATGGAGTTATTGTGTAGGTCATAGTTGATTACCGTGTTGTTTCCATCTTCATTGGTTTTCTGAATCAGGTTTCCGTTTCCATCATAGAAGTAGGTTATTTCTTCATTCGCCGAGGTGATTTCTCTTATTACTTGACCTTTCGGGTCGTAGTAATACATGAAAGTATTCAAAGCACCACTATCATCATTTGCCGAAACACTCTCAATCGTCGGGTTGTTCATCTGGTCATAAAAGTATTGGATTCTAAGTCCCGACGGTTCGATAATTCTTTCAATATTTCCGTTTGGGTCGTACTCATAGGTAGTAAGATTTCCGGCAGTATCTTTTGAGGTAGCTAATTCGCCAAGTACTGTATAAGTAAAAAACTGCTGCTGGTTTAAGGGATTTTTGATTTCCGTCAACTGGCCGAGGGCATTGTAAGTATATCCGGTTATATGGCCGAGGGCATTTTTTTCCGTAAGTACCCGGCCAAGGGCATCATAGGTAAAAGATGTCGTTTGGGCATTAGGGGCGGTTACGCTTAAGAGGTTGCCTTTTGGTGAATAATTAAAGTTGGTTTCATTGCCGCGGGCATCAATCTCACTTAAAATGCGCCCTAAGTTGTCATAAATGTAGCTGTGGTTGCCACTTAAAGCATCGCGCGTGTTTGAAAGCCGTCCGAAATAATCGTAATAATAATTAGTTTCTGCCCCTTCTTGGTCGGTTAACCTTGTTAAATCACCGGCAGCATTGTATGACATGGTAATAGTTCCGTCATTGGCATCGGTTATCTTGACCACCAAGTTATTGGCGTTATATTCATAATTCCAGACATTATCATTCGCATCGGTATGGGTAATAAGATTTCCGGCGGCATCATAATCAAAGTTTTGTGTGTGTCCGTTTTCGTCTTTGACTGATTTAAGCAAGCCGTTTTTGGTATAAGTGTAAGTTTTCGTGCCGCCAAGGGGGTTAGCTACTTTGATTAGGTTGCCGCTTCGGTCGTAATCGTAAGTAGTTATATTATTTTTAGCATCAGTAACAGAAACAAGATTTCCTTTTGAATCATAAGCATAATCAATCGAATAACCAAGTGGATTTATCGTCTGGGTAAGGCGGTTGTTTTTGTCATAGCTGTAATGATAAGTGTTGCCGCCGGCATTTGTTAGCTGGGTAAGGTTTCCGTTTTTATCATAGCTGTAGCCGGTGCTTTCCGAATCTGGGGTTGTTTCGGTGATAAGGCGGCCGGACTGGTTATAGGCAAAAGTGGTCTGGTGGTTTTCTTTGTCGGTAGAGGAAATAATGTTGCTGTCGCCGTTATAGGCTAATCTTTCGATATGGCCTTCGGCATCTTTGATACTTATCAAGCGGCTAAGTTTGTCATAAGTAAAAGATGTGACATGTGTGTCATTTATGGGCGTAGTGTTTAAGGGGGTGATATTATTGTCAAAAGAAATATCTATTAATGGTGTAGTTGCCAAAGGTTGGAAACCGGAATCAAATGAAGCCGACAATGGCTTATTGTTAGCTGCGCTTGAAAAATTCATTGGTTGGATATCAGAATTATCTGAAAAACTTGTTGCACCGGAAAGACTCACCGGCTGGGTGGCATTTATTGTGTTAAAGCCATTTATTTGGCTAACATCATTCATTGCCATTGCGCTTGTACCGTTTATTAAATCTGCGATTTCCATTGCGCTTACACTAGAAAGGTTCATCGGTTCGGCGATGTTTAGTTCATTTGCACTATTTATAGCTTCAATACCTTTGATTACCGCTGTCAGGTTGTTTTCATTATCATAAGTGAATGAAGTAATACTTCCCCTCTGGTCTATTTCGCTGACAAGGTTGCCCACTTCATCATACGAATAATCAATTCGGTACCCTAACGCATCAGTAATACCAATCACCCGCCCCATTGTGTCATAGGAGTATCGGGTTTGGTTGCCAAAAGGGTTTGTAACCTGTCCAATCATTCCGTTTTTTTCGTAATCAAGACTAGTCGTATTTCCCGAAGCATCAGTTATTCCGGTCAATTGATTAATTGCATTATAAGTAAAAGTGGTGGTATTACCGTTTTCATCAGCCACCGAAACCATATTTCCAAAGGCATCATAAGTATATACACGGGAATTGCCAAGCGGGTCGGTTTCGCTAATCAAGCGGCCTTTATCATCGTAAAAATAATTATGTTGATTTCCCTGAAAATCAGTAGCCGAAATTATCTGGCCTTGAGCATTATAAGAAAAGTACTGTGTATTTTCATTAAAATCACTCGCTGATATCCGGTTGCCATTTTTATCATAATTATAATAAACCGTACCATCAGGGGTCTGGATGGATAATAAATCGCCCATTGTTGAGTATGTACCGTGGGTTATCCTGCCTTCGGGTGAGGTATAATTGTATAGCCGCCCGACTTCATCGAAAAGATAGTGGCGGAGATTCCCTTCGGCATCAGTTGATGAGTTTAACCGGTCATTTTCGTAAGCAAAGATTTGGCTATGGCCATTCCTATCGGTATGGGAAGTTTGGTTGTCACGCCTGTCGTAGGTAAAAAATTCGGTATTCCCTCGTTCATCAGTCCGTGAGGTTAAATTATTTCGTTCATCATAATCATAGTTTATTTCTGTTCCATCGCGATTAATAAATCTAGTCGGGTGGTTCTGTGAATTATAATAGATTTGCTCGCGTGTCCCATTAGGATAAGTTATTGATATCAAACGGCCGTTACTGTCATAAGCCATACTGATGGGGTTACCCAAAGCATCGGTTTGGTTTATTAATCTACCATCGGAATCATATTCATTCTTAATAACGGTATCACCGATTTTGATTTCAGTAACCAGCCCGTCCTTAATGGTATATATAATTTCATTTCCTGCTTCATCGGTAAAAATGGTTTTGCTTTCGCCATCGGATGGTTCACCATTAGATGAATTTTCATATGATACAGCCGTCACACCTTGGTCAAGCAGGGTGTGCTTTGTTACCCGATTATCGTCATCGTATTCATTTGCTATGTAACCGGTATCATTAAAATCGGTAACTGAAGTCAGGTTATCATTAGCATCATAAGCAAACGATAATGAATCACCATGTCCGTTTGTAAAGCTTGCTAACTGGTTGTCATTATAAGCAAACCCGATGCTTCTTCCGGCATAGTCGGTAACTGTCTCGATTTGGTTATTGTCATTATATTCTAAAGATAATTGTTTATCATATTTATCCGTTATATTTGTAATTAAACCTTGCTCATCAGAAGCAAAGATATATGTCGTTTGGCCGTTTTCAAAGATGCTGCTTAAAACAAAATCTTCTGTGAACCGGTACTCTTTCCTATCCGGTTCGCGGACATAGTATGAACCGTCACTTCTTTTACCAAGTTCCATGCTTGGGGCGATATCAGAACTTACTTGAGCAAATGTTTCGGCATCAAAAGGGAATATTTCATCACCGGGGGTGACGAAATAGATATAATCGTCATCCATATGAAGCAGGTAATTAAGCGAGTAAGTCCATTTATTGCCGAGGCTTCCATCGTAAACATCGCGGTTTGAGTCATACAAGATGATAAAATCCAAAAATCCTTTTTCCGGTGATTCTAAAGCGGCATATTCAAAGACAAATGCACCATCTAAAGGGTTGATTGGCGTAAAACTTAAATAAGGGGTATCACCAGCAAGTTGGCTGGAAGCTTGCCCGGTTAACCCGATATGTTCAAAGTCAAAAACACCGTTCAAAGCATTAACCGAAACAGGGCCGATGTATGGGGTGCGCCCGTCAGAATACTGGCGATAAGGGCTCCTAATCAATAACCCGGCTTGATAAGTATCTGTTTCGGGCATTTTTGATGGGTTGTCGGGTTCATCATCATCATCGCAGGTGCCATCACAAGTACTGTCATCACAAGAATCATTATCGCATGAACCGGTATTTCCGGAACCGTCATCGCAGGTGCCATCACAAGTACTATCATCACAAGAACTGTTATTGCATGAACCGTTACCACCGGAACCATCATCGCAGGTGCCATCACAAGTACTGTCATCACAAGAATCATTATCGCATGAACCGGTATTTCCGGAACCGTCATCGCAGGTGCCATCACAAGTACTATCATCGCAAGAACTGTTATCGCATGAACCGGTATCACCGGAACCGTCGTCGCAGGTGCCATCACAAGTACTATCATCGCAAGAATCGTTATTGCATGAACCGGTACCGCCGGAACCGTCATCACTTGAAGTTAATGTTTTAGCGGTATTACTTTGTCCATAATTACCGTTTCCGCTTTCATTGTTTGAACGGATTTGGTAACTATATTCAGTTTCCGGTGTCAAGCCGGTAAAAGTTTTTGAAGTGCCGGTTACTTCATATGCGGTTCCATTAAAAATGATAGTATAACCGGTTGCCCCATGCGCTTCATCCCAGGTAATAGTAATCGAATCTTCAGTTGCATTATAGTTTGTATTTGCAGGCAGGGCTGATAGGGTTTTAAATGTTTTACCTTCGCTGTAGGCACTTTGGCCGTCTGCATTATTTGAGCGAATCGTATAATTATATTCCGTACCCGGAGCTAAATCAGATAACGTAAGCGATGTGCCGGTAACATGATGTTCTTTGCCATCAATCAAAACGGTATAACCGGTGGTACCGGTTACGGCCGGCCAGCTTAAGGTTACGGAATTTTCCGCGGCTACTGCACTTACATTTCCCGGCGCATCAGGGGCTATCCTAACCGTCCTTGCCGCAGAATACGTACTTTGCCCCCCAGCATTAACTGCCCTGACCTGATAATTATAGCCTGTATTAGGTGTTAGCCCGGTTATCTCTATCGAAGTACCGGTGACTCTATGAACCACCCCATTAAACAAAACATCGTAAGCAGTAGCACCGCTGACAGCGGGCCAGCTTATTGTCGCTGAATTGTTCGTCGAAGCGGCAGTGATATTAGTTGGGGTGGCAGGTGGGTTTGGTAAGGTCGAAATCGTTCTTACGCTGCTGTATGCACCGGCTCCGCTTGCATTTACCGCCCGTACCTGATAGGTATAATTAGTTCCGGGGGTTAGGCCGGTAATTGTTCTTGAGGTAGAAGTTCCGCCGGGGACTGTATGTATTATCCCATTAAATAAAATTTCATAACCGGTGGCACCGGTTACAGCCGTCCAACTGACAGTTACTGAATTGGCCGTGGCGGTAGCGGATACATTCGCCGGTACTGCCGGAAGTGTCATTATCGACCTTACAGCACTGTAAGCACTTGCCCCGCTCGCGTTAACCGCCCGGACTTGATAGTTATAATTGGTTCCGGGGGTTAAGCCGGTAATGGTTCTTGAGGTCGAAGTACCGCCGGTGACGGTATGAGTTACGCCATTAATCAAAACTTCATAACTGGTAGCACCGGTAACGGCAGTCCAGCTAACGGTAACAGAATTGGCAGTCGCGGTGGCATTTACATTCGTGGGCGTTGCCGGAACCGTCATAATCGACCTTGAAGTGCTGTAAGCGCTTGCCCCGCCGGCATTGACTGCCCGGACTTGATAGGTATGATTAGTACCGGGGGATAAACCGGTAAATGTTCGTAAAGTAGAAGTACCACCGGCGACGTTATGTACTATGCCATTAAATAAAACTTCATAACCGGTTGCGCCGGTAACGGCAGTCCAGCTAACGGTAACAGAATTGGCAGTCGCAGTGGCAGTAACATTCGCCGGGGTACTTGGAGCAAGTGATATTGATTGCGAAGTACTGTATGCACTTTGCCCGCTTGCATTTACCGCTCTGACCTGATAAGTATTGTTGGAACCGGGAGATAATCCGGTAAATGTTCTTGAGGTAACAGTTGCGCCGGTGACAGTATGTACTGTTCCGTTAAATAAAACTTCATAGCCGGTCGCCCCAGTCACAGAAGCCCAGCTCACAGTTGCCGAATTGGCGGTCGCAGTCGCGGTGACATTCGCAGGCGTTGCGGGAATCGTCATAACTGACCGTGAGGCACTATATGCGCTTGTTCCCCCTGCGTTTACTGCCCGGACTTGATAGGTATGGTTAGTACCGGGGGATAAACCGGTAAATGTTCGTAAAGTAGAAGTACCACCGGCGACGTTATGTACTGTGCCATTAAATAAAACATCATAGCCGGCCGCCCCGGCGACGGTATTCCAGCTTACAGTTACCGAATTTTCCGTGGCATAAGCATTTACATTCGTTGGTATTGCCGGCGGGTCGGGCAGGGTCCTGATTGTTTGTTGGGAACTGTAAGTACCGGCCCCGCTTGCATTTTTCGCCCGAACTTGGTAGGTGTAGGCGGTATCTCTATTCAGTCCGGTAATTGTTCTTGATGTGCCGGTAACGTCATATGTTACTCCATTAAAAAGTAAATCATAACTCGTTGCCCCGGTTACGGCACTCCAACTGATTGTCGCTTGGGTTGTCGTAGAAGTAGCGGTGATATTGGTAGGCACAGCCGGAAGTGTCATAATCGACCGCGAGGCGCTATATGCGCTTGTTCCCCCGGCATTAACCGCCCGGACTTGATAGGTATGATTAGTGCAGAAATTAAAGCCGGTGATTGTTCTTGAGGCCGAAGTGCCGCCAGGGACTGCATGTACTGCCCCATTTAATAAAATCTCATAGCCGGTTGCCCCGGTTACGGCATTCCAGTTTACGGTTATGGAATTACTAGTTGCGGTGGCGGTTATATTAGTTGGCACTGTCGGTGGGTTAGGATGAGTAGTTGCTTGTATTCTAGCCCAATTACTTTCCGTATCAACATTACTTCCGGCCGTATTATTTCGCGAAAAAATGAAAAATTCATAAGTAGTATTGGGGGATAAATTAGTAAAAGTCCTTGTTATTGCGTTAGTTACACTATGCGTAGTATTTTGAAAATGAACGCCGTAACTGGTTGCATTAGGAACCGCCCCCCAATTAAGCGTTACGGAATTATTAGTAACGGTAGCGCTTAAGTTTCCCGGCATACCTAGAGATGACCTGCCGGCAGTGAAGCTCATTACGGGGCTGTATGCACTGGCAAAATCTGAATTTTTGGCCCGCACCCGATAGGTGTAGGTTTTACCTGGAGTTAAACCGGTAAATCGCATTGAATCAACGGCACCATATTTATGATATGCTATCCCATCAAGCAAAACATCATAAGCCCTTGCAAAAGGCACCTGATTCCATGAAACAGTTGCCGTTGTGCCAGAATGCGAAACTCTTACCCCGGCCGGCACTGCCGGGGTTTGGTCAAAGCCGTTATTTAAGATTCGGAATGAACTTGAAATGGTAGTCCCTGATGAATTAATAACACTTACTGATATACGGTATTGAGCGTGCGGCACAAAAGTTAAATCTGTTAGCATTCGGTATGAAGTCGTAGTCATGCCATTTTGTACCACGACATTTGTATTATTGGTGATATTTCTGACAGAAAAATTATAAGTGACACCGCTACCGCCGGACGGCCATGTGAAACTCAACCGTCCATCAGAGCCTTTCGTCCACTTTATTGATGTATCTTCTACGAAGCTATAATTAAAGAGATTATTGTCACTTTGAACAGCATAACTGTCAGTTGAAAAAACACCAAGAGCCATGATTAGGAAGAATAGTGCGGTTAAAATCGGCCTTATTGTTTTAAAAGTTTTTCTCATTTATATACCCCTGTATGTCCCCGGTTTTTTTATCAGAAATCAATCTCTAGTAAATTCTCAAGCAACGAAATCTCCTTCGGCAGTCCTCCCCAAAAATGATTACCGGATAAATATAAGTACTTAAGGTTAAAAAGCTCGCCGATTGCTTTTGGTATCCGCCCGCTTAAACCACGGTTGGTAAGCCCGATAGCATAGATAGATTCTAAATCCTGCCTGGAGCTTATGGTATTGATTGATTTATCTTGCATGTTAAGAAGATTCTCTATTTTGTCAATAAACCATGTTTGCCCTTCGCATTTGTCAATAAATAATTGTGCATATTCGGTTTGAGGGTTTAAATCAAATATTTTTTCAATAATTGGCTGACTTGTCTGTCTGATTATTTCTGTTTCATTCGTTATTACTGCCCGAACCGTAAATGTATATGGGGTGTCAGTCGTTAGGCCGGTTATTGTATAAATATTTTGATTTGTTATGAAAACATCATTATCAACTGTCACTTCATAAAAATCATAATCCGCGACATGTTCCCAGGCAAGCGTTATGTAATCACTTCCCTTTTTAATGCTGTGAAACCCTTTTATTATGTTAGGATAAGCTTCGGTTTTTATTAATAATGGTTTGGATACTGCTTTACTTGTGTTTGGATAATTGGCTCTGACTGTAAACTCATAATCCTTATCCGACGAAAGATTTTCGATTAATATTTCTGTTTCGGTGGTATTTTTAGTTTCATTTGCATAAAAAATATCGTAGCTTTCCACCCCTTCGATTTCCGGCCATGTTATTAATATTTGAGTAAATGACAAACCAGAATAATCTAATTCGAAAGAATTAACCTTATCAATACTCCTAAGCTTCGGGTATGAATTATCCGCAAGATACCAAATATTTTCAAAATCCCAATTGGCATATGTTGAACTTTTAAGTAACATCGGGGTTAACTTTCCAATATTGTGGGTATCAGAAATAGAGGCACTTGACTTTGTGCTGTCAAAGTACGAACTTTTAACCTCTATTATCGAAGCTGTGATAACATAAACTAAACCACTGCCATTTGTACTAACATTTCCGGCGGCATAGCTGTTACTAATCGTTGTACCGGTATGAGCATTGCCAACCAAGCCGCCGGTACTAACATTATTGTTTGTTGAGATTACGCTTCCGGTAGTAAAACAGTTACTTATCGTAGTGTTACTTGTTTGCCCGACAAGGCCACCCACATTTTCCCTACCACTAACATCACCGCCCGTATAACTTTCATCAATTCTTATTGGAACCGGAGATGCATTGCTGGTTTGACCAATTAAGCCGCCGATGGAATCAGCGCTTCCCATAACCTCCACTACTGTATATGAGCGGACTACCGAGCCTGATGGCATATCGCCGATAAGGCCGCCTATATATGAATCACCGCTTATTTTTCCTGTACCTTTGACAAAACTATCAGTTATTACTGCGGATGACGAACCCGCCAGCCCGCCAACATAATCAGCACCGTTAACAGATGAATCTATTACTTTATAATCGCTAACTGTTCCCTTATGTAGAAAACCGGATAACATCCCGGTATAATCGCCGTTAGAGGCTGCTGTACTTTCGATTATGTTAATGTTTTCAAAAACCACGCTTTCCCCATATCCAAGTAACAAGCCGGTATACATATTTTCAGAGGTTTGATTTACATGGGCATTTTCGATTGTCAGGTTGCGGAATTTCGCTGACTTGGCATTGGCGAAAAAACCAACGTGGCTGCCCGTACCGGTGATGGTGAAATTCTTTATCGTATGCCCGTTTCCATCAAGGCGGCCGCTAAAGGCAAACTCATCCGTCCCGATTGGGTTGCGTATTGCCCCGCCAAAGTCAATATCAGCTATTACCTTATAATGAGCAGTTAGGTCAAGATTGATAAAATCAAAATGGCTTGCCCGGCTGATTAAATAAGGGTCTTCAATACTACCCCTTCCGTCAAGCATACTCAAGATGAAATTTACAGAATCAGGCTTTTCAATATTACGTAAATATGGGTAAAGCCTTGCTTCATCTATATCCCAAATGCGTGTGAAATCCCAATCTTGATAAGACGATTTTCTAAATAGCATGGTAGTCGTTTTTCCGACATTTTTATCATCAATAGGGCTGTCAGGCATTATTATACTATCATAATACGAGTTATCTACTATCAGCATTGAAGTATTGGGGTTGAAGCTTATAAGGCCCCGGCCATTTTCGCTTACATTTGCTGCCGCATAACAATTTATCACCTTGGTATTAGTAAAGGCATTACCGATTAGCCCTCCGGTAAATGCACTATTACTTGATGAATTTACATATCCTAAAGCAAAGCAGTTACTTATAGAAATATCATCAGCTGCCCCGGCTAATCCGCCGACGTTTGACAAGCCGGTGACTTCAGCTTGAGCATAACACTCATCGAACCTCGCCCCAACCGAGCCAGCCCCTACCAAACCGACTAAACCACCAATGTAAATGGAACTTCCAATTACCTCTACTTTCGCAAAACAACGTATCAATTCACTTTGATATACACAGCCGGTCAAACCACCAACAAACCTGTTTCCACTTACTTTTCCGGTGGTTTTAACCGAACTATCATTTATTCTAACTCCGGCGGCCATGCCAATTAAACCGCCAATATAATCATTTCCGGCTACTTTAGAATCCCCGGTTATTGAGCTGTTTGAAATGGAGCCGGTCATCAGATAGCCTGCCATTATACCAGCAAAGTCTCTTGCTTTGATGTTACAATCAATCACTTCGATATTTTCAAAATGACTTTTTGATAGTGAAAATCCAGTTAGTGCCCCAACATAGTCTTTTGCCTCAACATTGCAATCAATGATTTTGATGTTTTCAAAACGACAGTTTGATGATTGGCCAGCTACTGTGCCAACGGTACTTCCTGATGATATAACAGTACTTTCTTTTATAACAATATTTTTTATATTACAGTTTACCGCATAAGCTACTAATAGTGCTGTATATGAACTATTTGATGTACAGTTAATATACGCATTTTCTATTATCAAGTCAGTAAATTTAGCTGAATTGGCATGAGCAAATAGGCCAACGCGGTTTGTTGAGCTTGTTATCGTGAAATTCTTAAGCGCATGGCCATCACCATCAAGACTGCCCTTAAATTGCATAGAAAACGATTTTCCCCCGATGGGGGTAAGCTGCGCCCCCTCAAAATCAATATCAGCAATAAGTTTGTAGTGGGCGGATAGGTTATGGCGGATGTTGTTAAAAGATTCGGCATCATATATTAAGTATGGATTAGCTTCGGTGCCATTGCCAAGGTTTGAGGGTAAATGGAAGTCATTGTCTGAAACGACAAAACCACTTGGTTCAGCATATGTGGTAATAAATTTATAAGTAATCATAATACAAAGAAGCAATATAAATGCAATATGCCGACAAATTCTGATTCTGTTAATGCTCATTGTTTTCCCTTTAGTATATCGTTTTACCTCAGTTCATAAAATTATTTGTATCATAAATGGAAAAATGTGTCAATCGTTAAAATAAACATCATTTAAAATTTGTTGAATGGGCAATAAAAATTTATATTCACAATTATAAAGGTTCAATTGAATTTAACTATAGTTAAGGGCAAAATGGCAGGCAATAAAGCAAAAATCATAACAAGAAAAAAGCGAGTACTATAGAGTTTACTCGCTTTTCTAATTAATCTTATCATTATTAATTAATCGTAAATTTCAAAACAAACAACTTTTTGGCCTTGGGTTTATATCAATTTACAAAAACTCCACTTTACCCTGCTTCTTAAGTTCGTCGGGTATTTCGCGGACACTTTGGGCTTTATCCTTATGACAGACCATGATGGCATCCTCTGCTTCAACTATAATCAAGTCTTCAACTCCAAGGGTCGCTATCAGTTTGCTTTTTGCATAAACAACGCAGTTATTTGTATCAATTAAGATTTGTTCCCGGTTAGTGATATTACCATTTTCATCTTTGGCATGGAGGGCTTCCAGGGCATCCCAACTGCCGACATCACTCCAGTCAAATTGACTTTCAACGACCATTACTTCGCGCGCCCGTTCCATAATACCATAATCAATTGATATCTTTGGTATTGTCGGATAAATAGAGGCAATCGTTTCTTGTTCCCTGTCAGTCAGCATATCTTTTTCGATTTTCATAAGGCAGTCATAAATATCAGGGAGCAGTTTCTCAAAATAATCTAATATTGTAGACACTTTCCAGACAAACATACCGCTATTCCAAAGATAACCGCCGCCCTTAAGATATTTGCGGGCAGTCATAATATCCGGCTTTTCGACAAATTCAATAACCTCATGGAAATTTTTCATTTCATTTATATCGTATTTGATATATCCATACCCGACAGCAGGAAAGGTCGGTTTAATTCCAATAGTAATAAGGCGGCCGGTTTCAGCGGCAAGATTTATAGCTAGCTTCAAGGTTTGGTTAAAGCCGGCAATGTCTTTAATGTAGTGGTCGGATGCAAAGACACTCATGATTCCATCACCGTATTTTTTACGGATTTCCATCGCCGCATAACCGATACAGGCGGCGGTATTGCGGGCGGCCGGTTCGGCAAGGATATGGCCAGCCAGGATGGTACCGGCGGTTGCCTCGCGCATAAGCGGGGCTTGAGATATATTAGTAACAATAAAGATGTCTTTTGGGTCAATGGTAGGTTGTAAACGGGCAATCGTTTCGTTGACCATAAGGTCGTCGCCGGTCAAATTCAAAAATTGCTTCGGCAATTCCTGGCGGCTAAGGGGCCAGAATCTGGTACCGCCGCCACCGGCCATTACTACTCCATAGTTTTTCATAAGCGGGCCCCGGCAATGTTTTCTTTGAACCAGTTATAAGCTAAGCTCACACCTTCGGTTAAATCGGTTTGATGGTGCCAGCCGAGGGTATGGAGTTTTGTGACGTTGGTTAGTTTGCGGGGGGTGCCGTCAGGCATATCGGCATTCCAAACAACTTCTCCGGTGAAACCGACGGCAGTACTGACAGTTTCAGCTAATTCACGGATTGTTACTTCTTTGCCGGTGCCGATATTTACATGTTCTTCACCATTGTAGTTTTCAAGCAGGAAGATACAGGCATCGGCCATATCATCAACATAAAGAAATTCGCGCAGCGGGGTGCCGCTGCCCCATAGTTCAACGTTTTCCCCTCTTATTTTTGCTTCGTGGAATTTGCGAATCATCGCCGGAAGGACATGGGAGCCTTCTAAATCATAATTGTCGTTCGGGCCGTAAAGGTTCGTTGGCATACAACTGATAAAGTCATCACCATATTGGCGTTTGTAGTATTGGCACATTTTTAAACCGGCTATTTTGGCAATCGCGTAAGCCTCGTTGGTCTCTTCAAGGGGGCCGGTTAGTAAAGCTTCTTCAATAATCGGCTGCATTGCCATTTTTGGATAAATGCAAGTACTTCCAAGAAAAAGCAGTTTCCTAACCTTAGCGAGATGGCTTGCGTGAATGACATTACATTGAATTTGCATATTTTCATAGGCAAATTCGGCCGGGCGGGTATTATTTGCGTTTATACCGCCGACTTTGGCAGCAGCAAGGATAACAATGTCGGGTTTTTCAGACATAATGAAGTCATATGTTGCCTGTTGATTCAGTAAATCAAGGTCTTTGTATAAACGGTAAACCAGATTATGATAGCCTTTTTTTTGCAAATTGCGCATAATCGCGCTTCCAACTAAGCCGTCGTGACCGGCGACATAGATTTTATCGTGTTTGAAAATTGTTGTACTCATCTTATTTCCCTGCTTTGTATTCTTCAACACTGATTCCGGCGATTTCGCGTAAATCAGCATCAACCATCATCGCAACTAACCCTTTGAAATCAACTTCACGTTTCCAGCCTAATTCTTTTTCCGCTTTCGTTGAATTTCCCCACAAAAATTCAACTTCTGACGGCCGGTAAAACTCCGGGTTCACATCAACGAGCAAGCGGCCTGTATCGGCATCGTAACCTTTTTCCATTACACCGCTGCCTTCCCAACGAATCTTTATCTCAAGTTCATTAAAAGCAGTCTCGACAAATTCCCTGACGGTATGTGTTTCGTTAGTTGCAATTACATAATCGTCAGCTTTTATCTGCCTAAGCATCAGCCACATCGCCGCTACATAATCACCGGCATAACCCCAGTCACGTTTCGCGTTCATATTTCCAAGCGATAACTTGTCCTGCTTACCGGCAATTATATTAGCAATCGCTAAAGTAATTTTGCGGGTGACAAAATTTTCACCCCGGCGCGGTGACTCATGGTTGAATAAAATCCCGTTGCAGGCATACATATCATAAGATTCGCGATAATTTACCGTTATCCAATAGGAATATAGCTTTGCCGCCCCGTAAGGGCTTTTGGGATAAAACGGCGTTTTTTCGCTTTGGGGCTCTGTCCCCGGAAGGCCGCCGAAAAGTTCTGAAGTTGAAGCCTGGTAATAACGGCAGTTACCGCCATTTACCCGGATAGCTTCTAATAATTTAAGCGTGCTAAGGCCGGTTGCATCAGCGGTATATTCCGGTACTTCAAAGGATATACCAACATGCGACTGAGCCGCAAGGTTGTAGCATTCGGTCGGGCGGATTTCTGCAATTAAACGCATCATATTACTGGAATCGGTGACATCGCCGAAATGTAAGAAAAATTTCACCTTGTTATAATCAGATTTTATAATATGGTCAATCCGTGATGTATTTAAGGTACTATGGCGCCTGATTAAACCATGTACTTCATAACCTTTCGCTAATAGAAATTCAGCCAAATACGAACCATCTTGACCGGTAATACCAGTTATTAAAGCAATATTTTGCATTTTAAAACCCTTCCTTAGTTATTAATAATATATAGCAAACATTATATCATGATTCTTTATACTTACAACTCCAGACTTACAGTCTGTCGTTGACACATCAGGTGAAAACAAATGCCTGCTTCGCAGTCGCTTGTTTTCCTGCTGATGTGTCATTATATCATGATTCTCTATACTTACAACTCCAGACTTACAGTCTGTCGTTGACACATCAGGTGAAAACAAATGCCT
>Ga0131853_10009460_pt1 | contig 17833 bp, 16 predicted proteins | sample TergutLab28metaG_FD_92764 | JGI IMG/M metagenome (GOLD analysis project Ga0131853, IMG submission 92764) | Labiotermes labralis P1 segment gut microbial communities from Petit-Saut dam, French Guiana - Lab288 P1 (version 2) (version 2) | ecosystem: Host-associated > Arthropoda: Insects >... | reverse complement strand
CCGAGAACTGTTAGTTTATGGCTCTTTCCCTGTGTCCTTAGCCAGTGGAAATACAAATTAAATAGCAGTATTTTGGTGAACTTGCGATTTTACTATTGACAAGGGCACTACATAAGAGGAGGTTATGAAGAAATGAATTTATTTGTAGAGGAGATTCAAGAAATCGAGGAAAATACTACACTTACCTATTCGGAGCCGATTGTTGTAGCAAGCTTTGAATCGAGGGACTTAGAGGAGCTGCAAAAGCTTGATGAAATTCTTGCTGAAGTACATCAAATGAAAGAAGAAATGGAGGAGATGAAGCAATGGAGACAAGGACAGCAGATGAAGTCATCAAACAATTAGCATTGAAGATAGCTCAACTAGAAATAGTCAATGCAGAATTAAATGTTATGTTACAAAGTTCACAAAATGAAAAGCAAGGAGCCGATAAAGATGCTTAAGATAAATGAATCGAAAACACTGGCAGCATCAGTCACAATTGAAGATCAGCATGTGATTGGTTTGAATGCTATGATAGCAACAGGAGAGCAACAAAGTCATATTGGTTATATTGTGAATGATGATGAATTATACAGTGCAAACAAAGAAGAATGTCGTGAAAAGATTATGGCGTTTATCAATCGTGTATTTGAAATAGAAGATCGAAAATAGGAGGCGTTCGAGATGTCAGCAAACAAGCAACATGAACTAACGATAAACATCAGCGCTCAGTCTCGAACGAGTGTTATCACTAATACGACTTTCTTTAGTATGGATGTTGAAACAGGGAGGAAGGTAATTAATTTTAGGCGGGGGCAGGAGCCTCTTGACCTAACAGGTGCAATTGTGATGCTTGGGTTTGAATTTGTTGGCGATGGGACATCTAAGATTATTGATTCTGCAGATAAATCAGTCGTTATCGAATCTGCGCGCACGGGTGTATGTAGTGTCATGTTGCCTAATCACTTATATAATTATTCGGGTCGAGTGTTGGTACATGTCTACATTACATTCGACGATGGCCGTAGCTTGGATGCTGGTGTCATTGTCACGGAGTTTGAGGAGTCATGGCTTGACCAAGAACTCGTGGAAATGGAGAACTTCTACGTTAAGAGATTCGAGGATTTAGCTGATGAACTACGGCAAAAAGCTGAGAAGATCAGGCAGCAAATGTTGTTAAATGCTCAAAAAGCTTTAAACGAATTCCAGCATAGGATCGAAACTGTTGAAGATTTCAGAGGACCACAAGGCCTGCAGGGTGAACGAGGTATCCAAGGTGAACAGGGAGAGCAAGGAGTCGCTGGAACGGTCGGAACAATTAGCGGCTCGTTCGATACGTTAGAAAGCTTGCAAGAATATCGGCCGACTGGAAAGCAAGGCGATATGTATATCATTGGATCAGATTTATACGTGTGGGATGTAGAACGTGAAAAATGGTCGAATGTCGGGCAAATCCAAGGACCACAAGGTTTGCAAGGTGAGCAAGGCGTTCAAGGTTCACAGGGAATTCAAGGTGAACAGGGCGCGCGTGGAGAACGTGGCGAAACGGGATCGCAAGGCGAAAGGGGAGTTGATGGTCCTCGGGGAGATCAAGGGATTCAGGGTGTTCAAGGTCCGCAAGGGATTCAAGGAGAGCGCGGACTTCAAGGATTACAAGGAGAGCCAGGCACGACCAGTTGGAATGGCATCACTGATCGGCCAGGAACTTTTCCGTCAACGATTCAGCAAGTGCAGGGCTTGCAAGCTCACATAGACGACAACACCAGACATGTGACGCAAACAGAGCGTGAAAGTTGGGATAGTCGCCTTGAGCGAGAAGAGTTTGAAGTGTTTCGAGATAAAGTTTTTGAAGAATCGCCGTTGTTGCATCATATAGAGCAAGATACTACGATCGAAAACACGCGTGACGGGAAGCTCGTGGAGCGCAGTTTTGAGGGGCGAACGATGGTGAACTTGTGGAGTGATGATAGGGCGGACTTTGTGAACTTAAATAATGATGTGCAACTCATTGGTAATGGTCGTTTGAGATTTGAAAGGCTTAACAACAGTGGAGGGACTCTTAGAACTATTCCGCTAAGCAGCGCAATATTTCGGGCTAATCAGACATACACAATCATGATTAGCAATGTCATTACTAACGAGAGAGTCGATCATATCCAGTTAAACAGAGGCAGTACGCAAATAATTGACTCGGGCGCTGCATTGGCCATTCCGATCAACCAACCAGTGATTTTCACAACCGTCAGCGACCTCATCAACAGGACATTGTTCACAGTCGCACTATCTATTAACGCTAATAATGATACTTTAAACGCAACAGCAGAATTTAATGTCTCGGTTTGGGAGGGTGACTGGACACATCTAGCTAACTCACTAGAACATACACCGCCCCGACAACTCGTATCTGTCGCAGAAGATGCGGATGAGTTAGAAATCGCAACCGTCGGTGAGAACTTGTTTGATGGGGAATGGGAGAATGGCTTCATTGTTTGGAGCACTGGTATGGAAAGTGATGCTGATTTGACCTTGCAGCGTACGGGATGGATTAATGTAATTGGCGGGTCAAGGATATTTGCAGATCCCGCTAATGTAACAATCGGACACCCTGTGCGATTAGCTCAGTTTGATCAAAATAAAACATGGATAAGAATAAATAACCTCCCTGCGCAAGTCAGGCGCGACGGTTTTTTATTAGACCCGAGTGCTAAATTTATCAGGTTATCAGCTACCAATAATCATGCTTTAACATGGCTTCGTGATCCATTATTATCGATCTCCTATGACCGCCCAATTGATGCGACAACGCTGCACCAATCAACATCAACACTCATCGAATATCAAGATACAGACGGCACTTGGAAGAAACCAATCTTACGATCAATCAACAATGGAAGCGAGGTACTGGTAGCGGATGAAATTACCGAAACGGAGTATGTTCAGAGGGCTGTTGAGGTAGATAGTCAATTGTGGACTTTTGAGCTATTTGATGACGTTAATAACATCGTGATTGCTCGTGCGTTAAACGCTGGAACAGGAGCTATGAATGCAAATGCAGGCGGTTTGGCAACATCAAATAGGTTGCCAGTTATAAATGGTAGTAACAATGTAGTTGGTTCAACGCAATTGGCTGTAGGGATGCCCAACAATGGTAATATGAGGGTGGGTATAAGTTCAAATGAGGCTATGTCTGGAACACAAATCCGTCAGTATCTCATCGACAACGACTATCAATTCTTAGTCCCACTCGCAGAACCGAGGCGCTTTCCGATTCGAATGCAGTCGCTATCAAGCTTTGATCCAGTGACGAATATACAGATGTCGACTGGGGCAGTGCAACCAAGGTTTAATTTTAAGATTGCACAATCGTTGTCCGAGCGTCTTTCGTTGGTGGAGAATAAAGTGAGAGAGTTGTGGATGATGAAAAATAAGCCAGTCGAATATTTTTCCGAGGCTGTCAATGATTTGTTAGGGTTCATGCTCGATGATATGAGTGAATCTAAAAAGAAGAAATTTGAAGAGTACAAAAGGAAAAGGGAAGGAAGTGAACTCGATGAACTGGATAGTTGATAATTTGATATCTTACGGCATCTTTGCCATTTTGTTCGGTTGGCTACTTTACACAACCAATAAGCACAATGAGAAAAGAGAAGAAAGGTATCATGAAATGTTCAAAGAGAATCAGGCAATTATTTCTAAACAAGGGGAGTTGCTTGACCGATTGTCAAATGATGTTAAAGAAATCAAATACGTTTTACAGCGAGGAAGTGAAAAGAAATGATGAAAACAAAGGTTAAACAGATAACAAGGGCCATTGCTGGTTTTTTAGAATTTGAGTGCAAGAAAATCAAGCTTATTAAATTAGTAATTGCAACAGTATTATCCGTCGTGTTATTAGACTTTGCAACTTGGCAAGATGCTTTGTTGCAGGGGTTGATGATCGCACTTTGTGTAGTCGATTTTGAGAGGGAGTGAGGAAATGTCAAGAATCATAGTAATTGAAGCAGGACATGGAGGGCGCGATCCAGGTGCCGTTGGAAATGGATTGAGAGAGAAAGATTTGAATTTGAGGTTGTTGGAGCATATAAGATCAGAAGCGACCAGAGCAGGGGTGATTGACAATTTTAGGTTTGTTCGTGATACCGATGTAGATATGAACATGACAACTAGGAACTCGCAGATTGTTAGTCACAACCCTCATCTCATAGTGTCTTTACACTGCAACGCATTCAATCAGTCGAGTGCAAATGGATTTGAAACATGGATCAACAACGAGACCATTCGCCCTCTTGCAACGCGAATACATAATCAGGTGTTTAATTATCACAATTCGCATACTAGAACAGCTGATCGGGGAGTGAGGCGAAATGGCCATAATGGAAATCTTGGGTTGATGCCAAATCATGCAAATACAGTATTGTTTGAGCACCTGTTTATGACCAATCCTGAAATTCTGAGAATGAATGACGACAACTACTTAAGAGGATTGGCAAGAGCGATTATATCCGCAACGCTGGAAAGGGAGATTAATTTCAATCCACAAGTTGCAGCAACTCCTGATTTATCTGTGGCTTTAGGTTTAACGCAGGGTCAGCTAACCGTGAATACAACACTAAGAGCTGAGCCGAGAAGCAATGCCAATCCGATTAGGAGTGTGCGTGCTGGTGTAATCTTTGAACGGGGGAGGCGTGAGGGCGAATGGTTCTTCATCCGACTAGCGAGTGGAGAGGAAGGTTGGGTGCGAACGACAACGTTCAGGCGAGGTATAGGGCGTAGCCTTGGTTTTTCAGAGGGGCAAACTACGCGCGTAGTGCAATTCAGGGAGACTGCGAGGACTAACAACACCAATATTATTAGAGCTCTGCCAGTTGGGCAAATGGTGCAACTAGGCAGTTCTGGACATACCAACGAGTTTTGGAGAGTACGTGTGCATAATGTGACGGGATTTGTAAGGCGGAATGCTGTGAGACTATAATTAGATATATTAAAACCCATCCTTGACTGGATGGGCATTTTTTATTGCTTTGCATTTTTGTTATAAAATCTAAGTGACAAGAAAGGTAAGGTGATTTACTATGTTTAAAAATCGAGCTGCAAATGGCAAGAAGAATATGGTTGGAGAAGCTATCAAACATTACAGGTTGATGTTGAAAGACGCTCCATCGCAACAGAGGTTTGCGGTACTGCTACAATTATCAGGCTTAGATGTGGGTAAAAATGCGATTCAGAAAATCGAATCTGGTGATCGGTTTGTTACCGACATTGAGCTTAAGGTAATAGCCGAGGTGCTAGAAGTTACTTGTGATGAGTTGCTGGGATAACTTATAATTCCTCTAGTATGGAAAAATTGACTATCCTTTTGACTATCCTTGACTATCCTTATTTGCATTTGCTGAAAAACCTAAAATAAAAGAAACCCCGTAAGAACAGGGTTTCAAGCACTCCACACGAGTATAAATATTCAATTGGTGGAGATGGCGAGACTTGAACTCGCGTCCGAAAGCACTAACCACTCGAATTTCTACAAGTTTAGTCTTTGATTATATTTAACAAGCTATCCCTCCAAAGACAAAAGTTGACAGCTTGCGAGCCCTAAGTTCTCTTTTTTGATATTCAGGCGGCACATCAAAACGTATCCCACTATTTAAGTGAGCTAGCATACTATAGCGTGGGTAACTATCATGTATGGTAGCGGCTTACTACTTAATCGAAATTAGGCAGCAGCTAGTTGATAATTATTATTGTTTCCGGTTATTATAACCTCGAACCTTTTAACGTGGGCAAACACGACTTGCTTATCAAGGGTGATATACTCCCGTCGAATCCTAAACATCCCCGTTTGTAATTAGGTGCTTGTTAGTATTATACCAGATTTTGAGAATTTATTCAATAGTTTTTTTATCAAAAGATGAAATTACTGATGTGATAGCCGTTTCAAAGCCAGATACAAAGGCAGCATGAATAACATCTAATAATAGGTCGCTTAAGGCTTCATCTGCTCCTTGCTGACTTTCGAGAAAGTCGTATAAAATTCTAGTACGCTCCTCAGATTCTAGCTTTTTTAATTCTTGTGTGATAATACTCTGATTCATTTTGAACTCCTATAGATTGATATTTTCGTCGAAAAAGATCGCCCTTAATGACATTTTTTGCGTGTCGATATAACGAAAGTTTATCATATAATTAGCTTATTGACAATAACTAGTTATCAAAAAGGTGATTTATTATGTCCAAAGTATCCGAAAATAATACAGAAAAAACAAGCCGCAATGTTTCAGGTAAAAAGATTGCATATTTAAGGAAAAATTTAAAAGAGAAGACATCGCAACAACGATTTGCTGAACTGCTACAATTATCAGGATTAAATGTGGATAAAAATACCATTCACGAATGGGAAGCAGGAAAAAGATCCATAAAAGATACGCAAATCAAGATTATAGCGGAAGTTTTGAATGTTACGCCAAACGATTTAATTTTGCCTACTGATTCAAAAGAGGATTAAATGAAAAAGAATCGATAAAATGGCTGACGTTTTCACTAAATTAATTGCTGATATGCATTGACATTAATCGTCATTTTTTATAAAATTATCTTAGTGTTTTCTATTTGATTAAAATACTGGACTTTAACTCAGTCCTGTGAGACTGAAAAGAATACTTGAGATGATTAGATATCATGAAGTGATCAATGATCATAATTAATGGATAGTAGCATGTGGTTTTAAAATGCCATTAGTGTATTCTCTTTCAGCATGGATTTTATTGCTGGAAGAGATTTTTTATTGTTTCCAGCTGTAGCGAATGGCATTTAAGACTTCGCAATTTATAATTTGCCCATAGGGCAAACTGGATATAGTCTTATAGCATGTAGCTACATGTTTTCATGTTTGAAAGAGATTTTTTGCCCAAAATAGAGAGTGAGTTAAAGATAAAATGTTTTAAAAAGGAGTTGGCCAGCATGAATTTTAATCGCAAACTAGTCCTAGCTGACGGAACAGTGTTTCCGGGTAATGGATTTGGATCAAAAAGGGAAGTCAGTTGTGAGGTGATTTTTCATACAGGAATGACGGGTTATCAAAATGTTTTAACCGATCCATCATATTCGAATCAAATGGTTGCCATGACTTATCCAATGATTGGTAATTATGGAATCAGTAGTGATGACTGTGAATCATTAAAAAATGGTGCAGCAGCATTAATCGTGAAAGAATATTGTGAAGTACCATCAAATTGGCAATCGATTAAGTCATTAGATGAATTTCTAAAAGAACGCAACATACCAGGATTATGTGATGTTGACACACGCGAACTAACCATTAAAATTCGTGAACAAGGCACAGTGAAGGGAATTATTGTCGATATGAATGTATCAGATGAAGAGGCGCTGGCGAAACTAAATTCTGCGCCACTTGTGAATGATCATGTTAAGCAAGTATCTTTGCAAGAACCATATGTGGTAGCAGTTGAAGATAAGAAATTTAGAGTTGTATATATGGCTTTTGGTGCTAGCGAGGAGAGCATTATTAATGAATTGGTGAAGCGTGATTGCGATGTGATTGTTGTGCCTCACAGTGTGTCAGCTGAGTATATTGAAGCGTTAAGTCCAGATGGGGTTATGCTTGGTAATGGCCCTGGGAACCCAGCTGATTTGCCTGAGGTGTTGTCAGTGATTGGGAAAATACAAATGAAGTATCCAATGTTTGCCGTCTGCTTAGGTCATCAATTGTTTGCCTTAGCAAATGGTGCGACAACTTCGAAAATGAAATTTGGTCACCATGGCGAGAATGTTCCAATTAAAGATATTGCTACAGAGAGAGTTTTAATTACGTCTCAGAATCATAGTTACCAAGTTGATGCTGATTCTTTAGCAGGAACAGAGTTAGAGTTGACGCATTATGCGATTAATGACAATACTGTTCAAGGGGTTAAGCATAAGCAACATCCTGCATTTTCAGTTCAATTTTTGCCAGAGATTCATACTGGCCCTCAGGATTCAAAATATTTGTTTGATCAATTTATTGAAAGTTTAGGAGCTAACTAGAAATGGAAAATGTTGCTGATGCTTTAGTTCGAAAGATAATGGCGAAAGAGAACCCGTCTGTTATCGGGCTTGATCCTGATATGACGAAAATGCCAGTTTGTTATAAGGAAAGTAAGGGTTTAGGGTGTCCGTTACAAGAGGTTGCAGAAGCGATCATTCGCTATAATAAGGATGTTATTGATGCTACTCATGAGTTGGTACCAGCTGTTAAGCCACAGATTGCTTTTTACGAAAAGTATGGCTCGCATGGGGTTCGTGCTTTTGAGGAAACAGTTGCTTATGCGCGTCAGAAGGGGTTGGTTGTGATCTGTGATGGGAAAAGAAATGATATTGGAAATACAGCTAGCGCTTATGCAGATGGTTACTTAGGCGTAGTAGAAACTCTTGATGGGAAGATGGTGCCAGCCTTTGATGTAGATTTTTTGACAGTATCTACTTATTTAGGTTCGGAAAGTTTGGAGCCTTTCGTAGAAGTGTGTAAAGCTACAGGAAAAGGTGTGTTTATTTTAGTTAAAACTTCTAACGATGGTTCTGGAGAGATTCAAGATGTTAAAGCTGAAAATAAAAAGACAGTAAGTGAGAATATTGCGCACTATGTTGCGACACATTCAAAAACTTTTGTTGGCGAGAGTGGGTATTCATCAATTGGTGCTGTTGTCGGTGCGACTTATCCAGAAGAGGCTGAAAGTTTGCGGAAGATCATGCCAGAGAGCATTTTCTTAGTTCCAGGATATGGTTCGCAAGGGGCGGGAGCGGAAGATGTGATGCCGTGTTTTAATTCGGATGGGCTAGGAGCGGTTATCAATTCAGCTCGCGGGATTTTATATGAACATCTAACTGATGAGGCACGGTTGAGTATTTCAAAAGAAGATTATTTGAAACAAGTTATTCGAGCAACAGAGGAAATGCAGCAAGCTATTTATCGAACATTGAAAACGACTTATCCTGAGATGCTTTATTGATGAATACAAAAGATAAAAAGGAGATACTAACAAGATGCCGAAACGTACAGATATTAAAAGAATTTTAGTCATAGGTTCAGGTCCGATCATTATCGGGCAGGCAGCAGAGTTTGATTATGCAGGAACGCAAGCGTGTCAGTCGTTGCGTGAGGAAGGTTATGAGGTTATTCTTGTCAATTCAAATCCAGCGACGATTATGACGGATAAGGAAGTTGCGGACAAGGTTTATATGGAGCCGTTGACGAAGGAATTTTTAGCGAAGATTATTCGTAAGGAACGCCCTGATGCGGTGTTGCCTTCGTTAGGCGGGCAGACTGGCCTAAATTTAGTGGTTGAGCTTGCGGAAGCGGGAATTTTAGAGGCGAACAATGTTGAGGTTTTAGGAACGCATTTAAGCTCGATTAATAAAGCTGAGGATCGTGATTTGTTCCGTCAGTTAATGTTTGATATCGGAGAGCCGGTTCCAGAGTCGATTATTGCTACGACAGCTGAGGAAGCGGTCAATTTTGCGAACGAGATTGGTTATCCGATTATTATTCGACCAGCTTTTACTTTAGGAGGGACTGGTGGTGGGATTGTTGATAATGAGGCTGATTTGCGCATTGTTGTTGAGAATGGATTAACGTTGTCGCCAGTGACGCAATGTTTAGTCGAACGATCAATTGCTGGTTACAAAGAAATTGAGTATGAGGTTTTCCGTGATGCGAATGATAACGCGATTGTCGTGTGTAACATGGAGAATGTTGACCCAGTTGGGGTTCATACAGGTGATTCGATTGTTGTTGCACCAGCGCAAACGATGACGAGTTTTGAGTCGAATATGATGCGTGATGCGTCACTTAAAATTATTCGTGCACTAGGGATTGAAGGCGGATGTAATGTTCAGTTGGCGCTTGATCCAAATAGCCATCAGTATTATATCATTGAAGTAAATCCACGTGTATCGCGCTCATCAGCATTAGCATCGAAAGCAACAGGCTACCCAATCGCTAAAATTGCAGCAAAGATCGCTATCGGACTCACCTTAGATGAAATTATCAATCCGGTAACGAAAACAACTTATGCAGCATTCGAGCCGACTATCGATTACATTGTTTCAAAAATCCCAAGATTTGCTTTCGACAAATTCATTACTGCAAATCGTACTTTGGGAACGCAAATGAAGGCGACTGGGGAAGTGATGGCACTTGGTCGCACATTTGAGGAATCGATGATGAAAGCAGTCCGTTCGTTAGAGTTGAAAGTCTATCATTTGGAACTGGATTACCTGAGAGAAGAAGCAGATGAAGTGCTTTGGGAACGAGCGGTTAAGGTTGACGATGAAAGGTTATTTATTATAGCGGAGCTTCTTCGTCGCGGCGTGACTGTTGAGGCGATTCATGAGCAAACGATGATGGATATTTTCTTCTTGACAAAGCTGGAGAATATCATCAAATATGAGGCGGTTATAAAAGAAAATCCGCGAGATATAACAGTTCTTGATCGCGCGAAGCGCCTCGGCTTCTCTGATGTCACAATCGCAAAATATTGGAATATGCCAGAAGTGGATGTTTATAATTTACGTCAAGCAGAATGGATTGTGCCAGTTTACAAAATGGTTGATACTTGCGCGGCAGAGTTTAGATCTGAAACGCCATATTTCTACTCGACAATGGAAACCTTCACGGAGTCGGTTAAGTCTGGGAAACCAAGCGTGGTTATCCTTGGATCGGGGCCAATTCGGATTGGTCAAGGGGTCGAATTCGATTATGCGACTGTGCATTGTGTGAAAGCGATCCGTGAGGCGGGCTATGAAGCCATCGTGATCAATAATAATCCTGAGACAGTTTCAACTGATTTCTCGATTTCAGATAAACTTTACTTTGAGCCACTCACACTAGAGGATGTCATGCATGTGATCGATTTGGAGCAACCGTTAGGTGTCATCGTTCAATTTGGTGGACAAACTGCGATCAACTTGGCGGCTGGACTTGAAGCGCGTGGTGTTACTATTTTGGGAACGAGCCTTGCGAATATTGACCGTGCCGAGAATCGTGATGAATTTGAAAAATTACTAAGAGAGCTCGAAATTCCACAACCGTTAGGTTCAACATGTCGTAGTGTCGAAGAAGCAAAGCGAATTGCTAACGAAATCGGCTACCCAGTATTAGTACGCCCCTCTTATGTGCTAGGTGGTCGCGCGATGGAAATTGTTGATAACGATACTGAAATTGAACGTTATATGGCGAATGCGTTAAAAGAAGATAGCGAGAATCCGATTCTTGTCGATCGCTATGTGACAGGATGCGAAGTTGAAGTCGATGCGATTTCAGATGGGGTTGATGTGTATATTCCAGGAATTATGGAGCATATCGAGCGTGCTGGGGTTCACTCTGGAGATTCGTTAGCTGTCTATCCACCACAAAATATATCAGAAGTGATCATGGACAAGTTAGTTGAATATACGGTGAAATTAGGTCGTGGCTTGAATATTATTGGTTTGTTCAACATTCAATTTATTGTTACAAAAGAAGATGAAGTGTTTGTTATTGAGGTTAATCCTCGTTCGTCTCGGACAGTGCCGTTTTTAAGTAAAATTACAGATGTTCCGATGGCGAGGGTTGCATCGCGTGCGATTATGGGTGAGACGTTAAAAGAGCAAGGTTATGAAACTGGCTACCACCCACATGTGCCGGGTGTTTATGTTAAAGCACCAGTGTTCTCGTTCTCGAAATTGCGCGGTGTAGATATTGCTTTAGGTCCTGAGATGAAGTCGACTGGTGAAGCGATCGGGAAAGATCGCAACCTAGAAAAGGCCTTGTATAAAGCCATCTTAGCTTCAGGGATGAAAATGGGCGAGGCAGATCGTGTGTTATTCACAATTGGAAACAAAGATAAGGAAGAAGCATTGGAGTTAGCACGTAACTTTGCAAATATTGGGTATGAAATTCTTGCCACATATGGAACGCATACGATGCTACAAGAAAATGGTGTTCGTTCATTGCCGGTTGGGAAAATTGGAGAAGAAGGAACGACGGTATTAGATGTTATTCGCAAAGGGAAAGTGGGCTTTGTTGTTAATACATTTACAGCAACAAAGAAAGATAATGTAACAGATGGATTTTTGATTCGTAGAACGTCTGTGGAGAATAATATTCCATGCTTTACATCACTTGATACGGCGAAAGCTGTTTATGATGTGCTGGAGTCAATGAGTTTTGCGATTGATGCAACTTAGAGAATAGAAAAGGCGACTAATCATGACCTGCTAGAGGGTGATTGTCGCCTGTTTTTTATTGTATTTGTTACTGTTTAAATTCTGCCCAAGGGTTAAAGTCGAAAATATAAACAACCCAGCTACCAGGTAGGTCATGTCTTTCCCCTTGTTGTAAAATTGGTCCCATTCGATCATGATCATAAGCTTCTTCCAGATGACTAACAGAACCTATGAGAAACACGCGCTCCTCGTTATGAAAGAAATCACTATGCGCTACACCTTGGCGCAAGGGACGACCAACAACACCGTGATTCGAGTGGAATGGGATAACGACAGCCTCCCAATTTGCTACGCCAGTAATAGCAAGACTTTGCCAAAAAGCACCATAACCAACAGTCAAATTTTGCTCCTCCAAAAAGTCTACAACTCTTTGCCGATCTGCTATCAAATTACTATTGCGATGTCTTTCAAGCCCCAAAGCATTTACACTGAGAAGGGCACCTACTAATACCATGATGACCAAGCCACCCGCTAAACATTTTTGAATGATTTGAGGTTCGAATCCACTAGCGAAAACGCCATAAATGGATCGCTTACTAGTTATATCTTGCTCATTATCATTTGATGCGATTTTTTTGACACCGATCTCTTCTATGATGTTACAAAGCGAGATAACAAACATTACAGCTATAAGAGATGTCGCAGTAAGGTTAAAACGCTCACCCATTCCAAGAAAAATCAGTGCTTGGGATAAAACAGAAAATACAACTGTGGTCATAAGAATATCGACCAAGTTTTTATCTGCAGCATCTTTGTTTATGCTCTTGTAAATAAAAACAATGGCAATAATAAAGCCGATTCTTATGACAAAGACAAGGCCTTCAGTGGAAAACAACTCATTACCACCGATTAATCCGAATGTATAGAATAAGGTTGTAATTGACTGGAGAATACGTTCGATAAACTGATTCGTATTAACGATACTTGATCCTGAAGTAATACCAGCTTCTTCCAAAACAATGGCACCACTGCTTGTAAGCAAATTTACAAACATCATACCTGCTGCATTTAGTAAAAAAGCAGCTAATGCGTACAGTAAGCCGAGACCTTTCATTTTAGTTTCTTTATTGCTCATGCTACGCAAGATGGGTAGCAGTTCGATGAAAAATAGTGGTGTGTAAAGGACAACGATCATTCTTGGCGATTGTATTCCTTGAGCGAAAGCAAGTAGTAAGGTGATAATCCACAAAGCTTTCTCCCATTTGAAGTTTGTACTCGTTTTGCACTTGATGCGCAAATAGACACCTAGTGTTAAGAAGATGGTAGCGAGATGGGTTGATAAAGTACCGTTCACAAACAGGATGGAGAAGGTCGAAAACATGGTGTATCTGGAGAAAAAGATAAGAAAGATGATAGCGCCAGTCAAGACAGCAACAATATTTCTTTTTTTGAAACTTAGCATGTAGTAAAAAAGGGCAAGATTGGTAATTAACATAAATGAGACCGCAAGCGAATAAGCCGCATGGACATTGCTTGTGATCCAGTAAAAAGGAATGGCGATGGTTGTTATATATATAAAACGCATCTCATTGATGTGTGCCCAGCCATAGGGGAATAAACTAAAAGAACTAGCAGCTTCTCGTATGAAAGCAAGATCAGCAACGATATCGGAATGTAAAAAATCCCAGTAATAGGAGAAGTTTATGAAAATGATGTAGCTGACGAGCACGAATAGTGTAGAAGCGATGGTGATAGTAGCAATCTGGCTTTTATTGTTTTTAAAGGAAAGTATGATTGAGTGACTAGATGACATTATTATGGACTCCTTTAGCGGCTATTCAAAGCCATTTTTGAATTATTTAATTTGACCATTCCTCATTTAAAAAGTGGATGCGTCGCTCGATAAAATCAATCACGCGATTGACTGATCTTGCATGTGAACTAGTAATTTCCCAACGAACCCACTCCATTTGAATGGAATCTCTAATGGCTTCCTCATATTCACGAACTGTCATGAGTGTATTTGTTGGAGTATCGCTATCAATTAATCCAATCACAACAGGCGCAAATTCTTCACGCCAGATTTCCATTGAAAGTTCTCTGAATTCTTCGTGTTGCCATAAAGCTGTTAGAAGATGGGGCTCATAAGGCGCTCGAAGTCTGTACCAATTATTGACATAAAAAACCTCAGGATCGCTTAAGTCAACGCCATCACGAACCATATTAAAGCCAAGCGACAAATCGAAGTCCCACGGTGGTGCAGCACGTAATAAGCCATCACTGATCAAGTCAGACTCTTTGTAAAAGAAAAAACTAGTAATTGAAGCATCAACATTTATGATGAACTCTTGAAAAACATACATTTGGGCTGCCGAGCGCATATCAATGTACTCAGTAAAATGTCGCCCTAAATCGTTATAGCCTGTCGGTGAGTAAATAGCATCTTCCATCTCTTGAATAAACGTGCCAATATACGCCATTTGTGCGCTAGAGGCATGTGTTGGAGCTCGCAATACGATAGCTTGTCCTCGATCTGTTACAAATCCAGAGGGTTGAGATCTGTAGCGGGAAGAAAGTTGCCATTCCAACAAGTAACCACCAGTAATGTCAGGAGGATCAAAGGGGATGTCAAAATATCTCCGTGCACCTGGCTCAAATTCCATATTGCCAACGTGTTCAAACTCTGATAGGGGTCGCTCATTAACTCTTCTTGTAATGGCTTCAAGATCAGTAAGAGGTAAAATAGTGTTGGTTCGAACACGCTCGGTCAACAAATATAGCCCCATATATTCATTATTGATATATACATCTACTGGGCGGAAACGAATGGCTGCTTCAAGACCAACTTCTTGAGCTATGCTATGAGAAATCGTATTTCTTAGTCTTGTGCTATCCATAAAGTCTGCTAGTAGAGCCCAATGTCGGTGGTTGGCATCGCCAATGCCGAGTAAATTTGCCGATTCTGCTAGACGGAAGTTATAAGGCCGCTTAGACTTAGTCCAAGTTGTGTTCCCTCGACCATTAAAGCGATCAGCTTCTCCATTGTAAAGGATCGTTTCGCCATCTGCATCAATCATTAAAAGTTGAGCCATTTCTCGATGAGATTGGCTTTCATGGATATCATCTAAGTGACCAGATTCTGTTTGAATGAATAAGGTGGCAATCTCAGAACTTTCCATGATAACCACTTCGTATTGATAGCCGTCACTAGTCAATATAACAGGCTCTCCATCTCGGTTGGCAAAAAGATCTGTACACTCACCTGAAATCAATTGAATATCTCCGAGAAAAACAGGAGCACTAGCTTGGAAGTAGATGGTTAATTGATTAATATCAGCCGAATTAGGAATCATCAAGTAATGGATGTTATCAATTTCTAGCCATCTAATCATATAAGGCGCGCGGGTATGTCTACTTCTAGTAGAGTGCCCTAAGCTGGCATTTTGCACATAGAATCTAACGATTCCAGTTCCATCCACAACGTATTCTTGCGTTTCTGTGTCTGCATCTGTAAGAAGGTTAATCGTCACCAAAAAAATTAGACCTACCACTAAAAAAATTGCAAATAATGTATATTTTTCTCGATTCATGAAAACAGAATCCTTTCACAAGGGGATTATCGCATGTAATCCTCATTTTTAATCTCGCCACAAAGCATCACTTTCGACTTAATTCCATTGCTCGTTTAAAAAATCAATTCGTCGTCGGATAAAATCAACAACGATATCCACTGCTTCATGATGAGGCATTTCCACATCCCAGCGCACCCATTCCATTTGGGCTGAATACTTAATATTTGCTTCGTATTCACGAACCATTTCAATAAGGCTTTCGGTTAGAATAGGAGCGAATTCCTCACGCCAGATTTCCATGGAAAGCTCCCTAAATTGTTCGTGTTGCCATAAAGCTGTTAGAATGTGAGGCGTATGATCTGAATTACCATGAATTCTTCCTTGATTAGCCCAAAATAACTCTGGATTTCTTAAATCAACACCATCTCGCACAAAGGAGTAATTACCAAATGTAACATCAAAATCCCACGGGGGCGCCGCACGCAGCAAACCATCACTAACTAAATCAGACTCTTTATAGAGGAAAAAACTGGTAATGCCCGCATCGAGATTCATGATAAATTCTTGAAAAACATACATTTCAGCAATAGACCTAAGATCGATATACTCAGTAAAATGCCGACCTAAATCATTGTAACCCGTTGGAGAGTAAATAGCATCTTCCATCTCTTGAACAAACGTACTAATGTATTCCATTTGCGCTCTCGATGCATGAGTTGGCGCACCTAGCATGACGCTTTGACCGCGATCAGTTACAAAGGCAGAAGGGTCGTTTCCGTGACGTACAGAAAGTTGCCATTCTAACAAATAACCGCCAGTAATATCAGGTGGATCACGTAGAATATCAAAATACCTGCGAGCGCCTGGTGCAAAATCCATATCACCAACTTGCTCGAATTCGGACAAGGGGCGCTGATTAACTCTTCTTGTAATGGCTTCAAGATCAGTAAGAGGTATGATGGTATCAATTCGAACACGCTCGGTTAATAAGTAAAGTCCCATATATTCGTTATTGATGTACAAATCTACTGGTCGTACACGAACAGCTGCTTTGAGGCCCAGTTCTTCAGCTAAGCGATGAGAAATCGTGTTTCGCAAACGTGAATAATCCAGATAATCTGCTAATAAAGCCCAATGCCGATGACTAGCATCACCAATGCCAAGCAAGTCGGTAGCATGTGGCAACCGAAGGCTATAAGGGCGTTTATCTCGTGTCCAAGTGAAATTTCCGCGTCCATGAATATGGTCGATGTCGCCTTCGTAAAGGACTGTTTGGCCATCTTCATCAATCATTAAAATTTGAGCACCTTCTCGGTTTCGCCTACTTGCATGAACACCTTCCAAGTGACCAGACTCCGTTTGAATGAACAAGGTAGCAATCTCAGAACTTTCCATGATGATCACTTCATAGGAATAGCCATCACTGGTTAGCACAATAGGTTCTCCATTTCGGTTGGCAAAAAGATCTGTATACTCACCTGAGGTCAATTGAACATCTCCAAGAAAAACAGGGGCACTCGCTCGGAAGTGGATGGTTAATTGATTAATATCAGCCGAATTAGGGATCATCAAGTAATGGATATCATCAATTTCTAGCCATCTAATCATATAAGGCGCAATATCGTGTCTGTTTCTAGAAGACCTGCCTGAGCTAGCACTTTGTACATAGAAGCTCACGATTCCAGTTCCATCCACCTCATATTCTTGCGTTTCTGTTTCTGTAAGAAGGTTAATCGTCACCAAAAAAATTAGACCTACCACTAAAAAAATTGCAAATAATGTATATTTTTCTCGGTTCATGAAAACAGAATCCTTTCACAAAGGGATTATCGCATGTCAGTTGTAATCTTTCATTATCACGCCATCAAAACCCTCAAATTTGTTTAATTGATCAATAAATTGGAGACCTTCATTTTTTAAGTCTAGTCGCAAAGTTCGACTCAACATTTCATATGTCTTCTGATTATACCATAAAAGGCCCTTGAAATTCAAATTTCCGATACCGTCCTACACAACACTATGTTTATTATGAAACTGATGAAAATTCATTTTCTATCTCGCCTCTAACTAGAATCGCCCATTTT
>Ga0131853_10009459_pt1 | contig 17833 bp, 6 predicted proteins | sample TergutLab28metaG_FD_92764 | JGI IMG/M metagenome (GOLD analysis project Ga0131853, IMG submission 92764) | Labiotermes labralis P1 segment gut microbial communities from Petit-Saut dam, French Guiana - Lab288 P1 (version 2) (version 2) | ecosystem: Host-associated > Arthropoda: Insects >... | reverse complement strand
TGTTTTTTGACCTTATTCTTTTATTACTGGTATTTCGTAAGTTTCTGAAACATAAGATGCACTCTACATTGAAAATGGATTCTGATGTTTGTGAGTTTTTCTGATCCCCTTTTATCATGGACAATGCAACTACTGTAAGTGGATGACGCTACTACAGGCCTACCTCCAAACCAGGTGAATTGTACTAACAGGCCTGCTCACACCAGATGTAGATGGGAAAACAATCCTTCTCCCAGCAAATGCGGATGATAACAGACCTGCTTCTAGCACATAATGTATAACCCACCAATTTTTCCCATTGTGGTGATTAAAAGAATGGGGACACACAAAACCAAACACAGAGGACCTCAGCAGGCAAAACCATACTTAGTATACATTGTGTTGTTTTATGAACACACAGTATAACGAAAAAATGTTACTGTACCTTCAATTTGCCTTTGTGGAAAGCACAAGCAAAAACCTGAAGTGATGCATGACCACAATCCACAAACACCACATTCCTGGGTTTCTCTTCAGGACCAGGAAGATCTTGCTTGTAGATTCCATATGCCAGAGCTGTTGCTGTCGTTTCATTCATGAGACGCAAAACATTCAGACTCGCAATGGAAGCAGCATCCAATATTGCCTTCCGCTCCACATTTGTGAAATATGATGGTACCTATCAAACAGAAGGACATAACAATCTCCACTCTTCAGTAAACACAAGAAGAGCTGCAAAAATATCTGACCACTATGAAAGTTTAACCTTTAGCACAAAGGCTTTCAAATGCCAAGTTTCTGTTGTGGCAAAAGTAGTAATGAACGAAAATGTCCTATGCAGGAAATTTTTGCTATCAAATAAGAATGTACATTTAATCGGCTGTCCCGTTCATCCATCAAAGGTTAAGATGCCGCAGACAATCTGCAAACTTCTGTATACAATACAACCTCTCCTATCAAATGAATTTCTCCATCGAGAAGTTTTTATAACAGTATTCTCTGAAGCACTGTCACAGAGATCTTTAACATAAGCAATCATATATTTGGCCCCAAAATGATTTGGGGGGGGGGGGTTTCAGCAACAACTGACATTCTGTACAAGGGTTTTTAATTTCAAAAAGAATACAAGCTTTGTATGATAAGTAGAGGAATGAGGCAAAGATGGGAAGCCAATATTAAAATGAAGCTCACAGGAGTTAGGGTATGGCCTGGATTAACACTTCAATTCCAGACTCTGTGCACCATATAGCCCTTTAATTCTTCCAAAGTCACCAACCTCTGGGTGGTGTACGGACCTCCTTCAATTCCTCACAAACCATCAGCCTCTCTTCGTTATACAGACCTTCAATTCTGCACAAGCTGCCAGCCTCTGTGCAGCGTATGGTCATAAGTGTGTTTCAAGGAATGTAACTGTGAAATTCCTCCATCCTGGGTAGAAGATGGAACTTAAAACCCCCCAAGCATCACTGAAGGGTTAATTAGCTAAGCAAAATGACCTGTACTAATTATTGCTTGTGAACAAGAAAGGGGAATTTCTTGACCCAAGAAGTAAATATTAGCTTCTAAAGGACTCTGCCACGGAGTTAATTTGTAGACTCTCATGCTTGATACCACTAGGTTTTCTGCAATACACATACCTTATACTGACCTTCATGGTATATATCATTTATAACATGTGGGGTGTTCCATGACATAATGGCCAAACATAATCATGTCTGAAGGTCACTTGAGCCACAAAACATCTAACAAACCCCTACTGCTTGTTTTGACAATGACATGAAGTTACACAATAGCAAATGTGGCAATGAATGGAAATTTTCTTTTCAACTGGCCCTCAGTATCATCACTAAGCATTTACAACAACAGTGAAGTTTCAAAATGACTACAGAACATGTCTGAAACAACCAACACAACAATGAATGCACACTGCCAGTAACACAAATGAATGTTGCCAATGCACACATCTCAATTCATTTCTAAAAGCAATGGTGGCTTAATTTATAGCATCTACTAACTGATGCCTTCCTTCTGGTTTACCAGCATGCTATGCTCTCTACATGGTAAAACATGCTGTACTCTTTGAAGGAGACACAGAAACCATCAATATACAAATTCTCCATACCTGCATCTGTGCTACACCAGTCCTCAAAATGTTATGACAAGACTTAAAAATGCACAAGCCTACAGCCAAATAAATGCCAAATCATTTCAATGTGGTGAAACAGTGGATGTGCTAAAAGACATGTAGTTATCAATCTGGAACAATGAGTTATCAAGTGGCATGTTAACCAGGCAACTGCCATCAATGAACATGGGCAAGGTCCTACCAGAACTGAAACAACAATCCTCAAAATAGTGTTATTCACATTCACCACCCCCCCCCCCCAAAAAAAGGGTTCAACAAAATCTGTCACCCAGAAAGCTGATGATCATTTTGACACAATGTCCAAGGTGTTTTTGTGTGTCATCCTGTTCGAGTCAAACTGTGAGAACACAGTATTACAAGTCATTTCTTCAGTAACACCTACGCTGTGCGGTTAGGGAGAAGCATCCAGAACTGCTTGAAAATGACATTATTCCTAAATGATAATGTTGGAGCCCATTCAGCAGAAACAGTTAAGAATGCTATCCAAATGTTTCAAAAGTAGTGGAAGTTCAAAAACAGCCTATTCTCCCGACCTTAGTCCGTGTGACGAAAATCTAATTCCCAAACTGAAACACTCATTGCATGGGATATGATCTCCAAGAAGATGACATTTTAACAGCAGTATGGCATGAGGTGGGACAGATCCTGTCACTGCCAATGAACCACTGACAACTTCGGGGACTACTCTGAAGGTTGTCAAGAGTCTGCACAAGTAGCTAGTGTTGTAGTCTTTGCTCCATATTCACTATGTAAAGCACATAAAACAATAAAACCACGATTCAAAATATGGTGTTCACTTGTCTCCTAGCAGCAGCTCCTGTCCACATATCTCCACTTAGTGCTAAAATTTACAAATACTTACCACTTGGTTTCAATGTACATACTCCATTTCCCAAGCCACCAAATTTTTGACCCAAAAACCAGCTGCCACAACTTAAAATGACCCTTGTATAATGCGTGTGCCTCGCACTTTCTCTGTCAATGCCACTGCTAGAACAAATACATGGGATCTATTTCTGGGATATCAATGAAGAATGTCAACTCTGAAGGAGTAAAAACGAAGTGCAAAAAGTAACCACAAGATTACATATTTTGGGACATAATCCTGAGTAGCTCATACAAAGATATCAACTGTTTGAGGAAACCTGCTGCCTACACCTTCAGGGTAGAAACCCCAAAACTGAGGCAGCATGTTCCTCCATGATGTTGGCGACAATCTAAAAAACACAGCACAGCATCACATACCTGTACAGCGCAGGACACTCACAATGTCAGAAACTTCACATTTCATACAATGTGTCACAGACCTCTCAAGCAAACTGGACTAAAAGAAATCACCATTCTATAAGCACACAGCTTGAGGCAAATGATTATATGAGCATCAGGAACAACTTCAGCATTCAACCTGGTTTTGCAGCAACTCTTTTGTACATACACATCCTCTAATTTATAGTTCAAATTTTCTGTTTCTGTTAGGTGCTATCACAAATGGAGCTTTCACTGTTAAGCAGTTCTCCTTCCTTTAACCATTAATGGGTGTCGAGTCTTTCAGTTTTCAGTATTTAATACTGCCACTCAGGAGTAACCATCAATTGTGTAGCACCAGAAGACTTAAAATATATTTTTCTGGACCACAAACCATTTCCCCCAAATTTAAGTATGACCACCAACCCTACAATAATGGGAAATTTGAAATCAAGTTCCTGGACAATGAAGACTAACAGAAGAAGAAAGTGGCACAGCTTACCGAGATGACACAATCGTTGATCTTGGTCTTTAGAGCATTCTCAGATATATCTTTCAGCTTTGTGAATAACATAGCTGTAATCTGTTCTGGAGTAAACACATGTTCCTCATCCAAATAATTAACCTGTAAATGAACACAAAAACAAATTTAAAAAATCACTTCTAAATGTACGTTAATTCTTGGCTGTTATATTGTTAAGCAAATCGATTATAGTGAACTGTGTGAACATGACACTAGCCATTGCATGAAATGACAATTGTGGACCATATTCACATGTTTTATGTAGCATTCTTGAGATGTCAGAAACGAAAGCAGCACAGAATCTGACAGCAAATGAATGCAACAATGATCCCCATGTGCATGTGCATACAAGCCCTTTGCACAGATTTCAGTCCCTGGCTGGAATCTATATAACTTTTTGCGTCGTCCCATAGTGGTCTTTTTCCATTTACGGTATATCAGCCAATACTAGCACTGTGAGAATGTAAACCTCATGGCATCAAATTTATTATCTGCTTTTCCTCACAGAATGATCAGAAACTTTCCAGACTGGTCATAAGATAACAATACCAAAGTTGGTACAGAACTCACCCACTAGGAGGTGAGAGTAAAATCTGCAGTCATGTGCTACTGTTTTTGAAGTCTGTGCATGCATCATTGCTTAGATATCCCTTACAAAGTGCAACTGATTATTGTGACATCTATGATACATTACTTTGTATGAGATTTTATGCACAGCAGTGTTCATTCTGTACCGATATTTTGGGACAACCTATCTGTCCCATCTTCAAGGGTTGTCTCACAAACACCAGTAAGGATTTTCCACTCTACACTGCCCAAAATACCAGAAAACCTCAGACCTCAACAGCAGTTCAAAATTATATCTTGTTGGTACGTGAAATGCCGAACTCAATCTTTCTGCAAAGAGTAACGTTAAACAAAACTCCAGTAACAACAAAAGTAAGCTAGCAAACTACAGTCCATGGTTCACTGTTCTGTATCTCGTGATGTACTGCATCTCGTGATAAAATGCATCACAAGTAATGATACTTGTCCTGAACCCTCTGTACTCCCCAAGATCTAGCTACCTGTTCCTGTTCTCTTTTTCCTAAACTCAACATGGCACCATAGGGAGGATTTCATAATATCAGAAAAAATGCAGGCCATACTTGCAGAGTTCCACATACAAAATATTAGCAAATACTGCCAACAATAACACAACAGCTAGGCTCACTGCAACATGTAGGAAGGAGACAGCATGAAATAGGAGGTTAAGTGATGTTATCACTCAGAAAAAAAATATCATCATCATCATCTTCCTCCATGGATTAGGTCGTTTGACCTGTTCCGGCATCGATGCATTGCCTTCGTTTCCTGGGGCGTCCACAATCTCTTCTTCCTTGAGGTTTGTAGTTGAGGGCGTGTTTTGGGAGTCTGGTGTTGTCCATTCTTTCAAGGTGGTTGATCCAGTTTTGTTTGTATTTGAGTCTCACGTCTTGTATTCCAGAGATCTCTAGTTCTCTTCTTATGACTTCACATCTTATTTTATCCAGCCTTGTGTATCCCATAACACTTACTAGAAAAAAAAGTGTCTGGGAAAATTGTACATGCAACTATTTCATGAACTTGTTTGCCACCCAATTTGTCACTAGATTAATTTTCAATTCATTTCTCAAGTGCATATAATCAGAGAAACTATAATAAAAAGTATCTGTGATGCATCCCACACCTTTTGGCAACAAACTGAGTTTGTTTTGTGTAGCTTCTTTAACACTCTTCAGTCATCCTATAGCAATAAGCAGCGTCAATGTTTGTAGTCTGTACACTGTCATGCAGAATGGCCACATGAAGAGGGTGCAAAATGCTCCCAAAAGACAGCAGCACTGCACAGTGCATATAAATGCAGCAATCGCAGTGTCTTGAATTTTTAGTCTCATCAAAAAAAGGACAGCTGTTGACATTTATTCCTTCACTGCATTAGGAACCAGTCTTGGCAACTTTACTTCACCAAACTACCAAAGTGCTTGTGTCCTTTTGGTATATTACTAACCCTAACCCAACCACTGCATTTCTTCTTTTTATTTAAGACTGCTGCAGTACAAGGCAAAGCATATGTAACAATGCAGGAATAAAGCACGAGGATACTGTTTTTGTACTCTTCCCTGGAGACCTCCAACATTTTCTGACATGACTAAAGCTCCAATGGAAGTCTAACCAATAAGATTAGCATCAAAACTGTTAACCCTTGGCTATATGAAACACAGATTTATACATAACAGCAGTTCTGTTTCAGCTGACATCAACAAAGGCATGAATCAGTCTAACACTTTTAAATTTTTTTAAAAACAACATGGACATGTAAAAAGTTGAGACGTATTTGTCACATCTGAAGTATTGTCTATCAGAAGGGACAAATACAGCTGTTGCCATTTCTTGTCTAACTGCAATGGCATAATTCAGCACACTACCTACTCTGGCATATCACATCATTTTGTACTAGCAGAGGTGTAGCCAGGATCATAGTTCAGGTTTCTAGCCAGTCATCTAGTGAAAGGTCATACTACACAGTACACTGCAGTACCCATTACTTAAAAACTCTGAAGAATTATCATATCCATGAGACAAAAAGTACTTTTATGTTCAATGGACCATGCATCATATAATATGGCAATAATTATCCAACAAGATGCAACAGAATAGTTTTATTAAAATATAACCAACTAATTGCACCAATATATGATACTAAAATCTTATTTACACATTAAAACACGTCACTTGGTTAAAATAATTCCTACCACTCCTACATGTTTCAGTCTGTCAAGACCATCTTCAGGGGGTTTTGTTTTGCCTTATTTTGAAGTTTCTAATGCTTCTATGCTTAATATATATGGTACTGCAGCAGCATGTCTGTAATCAATATACCGTGTAACATTAATATATCAGGAGTATTGTATTCAACCCCGTCGTTAATGCAACATATCTTATCATGGTATGACAGAGTCCACTAGGATTACTTACGTGTGGCTGTGTAGGTTGTGCCTGTGCTCCTTTGCTGGTGTGCGTCCTGTACTGATTGTGTAAATAAGATTTTAGTATCACATATTGGTGCAATTAGTTGGTTATATTTTAATAAAATTCAATTATTGCACGGTAAAAACATGAAAAAAATGAAAAGAATACAGTTTATTTAAATCTGTTAACTGCCCAACATGTTTCGGGTGGTATTTCACCCATCTACAGTATCTGGCATTAATGAAACCTGTACTGTTACCTGTCGTGAATGGTAGCAATACAGGTCTCATTAATGCCAGATACTGTAGATGGGTAAAATACCACCCAAAACATGTTGGGCAGTTGACAGATTTAAATAAACTGTAGTCTGTTGCATCTTGTTGGATAATTATTGCCACAAACACTACTGCTTTGCATAAAAGGTGACTGCATTTATCAACAGAACCAGTATTCACTGATTCTTTTTCACCATTTCATTGCAGGTGTAAACCTCAAGTTTACTGCTGAGAAAAGTAGTTCCGAAGTCAATAGTTTAAAGCAACAACAGTTCACACAGTTTTCTGTAATCTAAAAAGAATGCATGACCAACAAGAAATTACAGTTGTGCATTTTTCATTACTCACAATCTTACTTTAATTTCATTCAAGTCATAAAAATGTCCTGTGCAATCATATTTTCTGTCCGTGCAATCTGCTGTAAGGTTAGAAAAGAGGAAAACAGGTCAGTCTTTTATAAGTAGCCATTCTTCTATATAATATCCACTTCCAAAGAGTTTCTCCTTCAATTTTCATGTGACATTCCAAATCTAAATATTTTATTTAACAATTACTACTCTGAAATTAAACTCATCTTAAACATCCCACATGTGGAGAACTTTCTGGGTACACTTTACAATCGTGACCCTGAACAGCTGTTAACCACCACGTGACACTGCAGTCATGGCGTCGTACCATTTATGGAGACGGACAAAGGCTACATGGGTTTTAGACTATTTCTGTAATTACATGGGTTCAAGGATACTTGTATAATTAGAATTTAAAATTTATCATTCACTTCCTTTCCGTTTCTTTGGGTTTTCATTTGAACCAACAACACACATGCATTCTGTTCGCCTTTTTCTTTGCATTTTTCATGTAATACCCAGAGTGCAACACACTTCCTTTCACGGTCTTACAGCCACTGCTCACTCAGTGACAGATGTGTTCTAGGTAGCGTACGCATCTTTTGGAAAATAGAATGGTGCAACACATCTCTCAGGTTGTAACAGAATATGAGAGATGTCTGCAGGGGATGCCGTTCGTGCCGAGGTCATCATACGGACGTTCAATGCTGCGGGAAGACGGTGCACCAAACAAGAGTTTTCTCACATACATTTTCTGTGACCAGGTCATCGCATTACAGTTCTTGAAGGATGTGGGCTTGCTTCGGAGTAAAGTGCAGTGCAACAGCTGCGGTTGAGATATGACGTGGTCCGCACAACCTAATATTCCTGAAGGATTTAGGTGATGATGTTGGAGGGAGGTTGCTGGGGCCAAGTGTTCCAAGTCCAGGTCCATCAAGCATGGCTCTTGGTTCCAGCAGAGTATCTCACTTTCCAAGAAATTCTATTCATCATGTACGACATCGGCATCCCCTACTTCAGGTACGTACATGCAACTGTTGTCTGCTATGTCATTTCCATCACGTCACACTACCTCCCGCTAGCATCATGGAAATAAGGCTGTCACTGATGACTGTTTTGCCACCAGCCATCTTGGGGCCACGATTGTAAAGCCCATTCAATTCTCCTCTCCCTTGCTAAGCTTTGGCAATCAACTTTGGTTCACACTGGTTAACCTGATGGCCCCCACAAAGACAAAGATGGTTCTGCCATGTTCAACCTACAAATTCAAGCCAGAACCAGGGTTATACAGCACATATCACTGTGGCCAGTCAGGTAATCATGGACAAGAATATGGACCAGGTACCTCTGCACAAAATAGAACTATGCAACAAATAGTCAAAAAAAAAATGTCTGTTGGTGTGATTACAGCTACAAAAACTAAGGTACTGGCAGTTAACAGAATAGGTACAACAAAATTAAATGATTTGGTCATTTCTATTTATCTACTTCACTTGAATACAAACTACTGATGTCATCCAAGTTAAAAGTGGAAATAATTACATGCAAGCCAGAAATACACACTCCATAGGATGTAACAAACATACCTTTATACCGATGCTGCCATTCGGTTGCTGGATCACCCAAAAAGGGAGATATTTTAGCTCCTGTTGTACATGAGGATCATTATATTTCCGCCCAAGAAGCCGTTTGAAACCATATATTGTGTTCTTCATATTTGTTACCATTTGATTCTTTGCAGCAACTCCTAGGATACGGTTCTTTCCACTGAGGGCTACACATGATCTGAAAAGACAAGTTTTATAACATTTCATAGGTATTAGTAAGCATTAACACTGTTGGCACCATAAAACACCTCAAAGGGTACATACAACATGCATATGCATTATGTGGCTAAGTATTCTCACCTCACAGCAGCGAATGTTAGGTACATATGCCATGAGATGAACGAAATTTTCCACATCTGAGTTTGGCTTGACTCATGCTTGGAGGAAAATGAGACATATCTAAATCAGTGCCACAGTTGCTCTTGAAAAGATCTGTGGTGGTATCACCATTTTTCTTCCTCCAGATACCTTCAGAAGTTGTTATGCAACATAACTAATACAGAGTGTCCCAGAAGTCAGTTAACTGTACCATATAATACAGTGTAAATTTATTACGTATTTCATTTACAGCAAAACTTGCAGCTACATGTGTTGAACTGGAGTAGCTAAATTAGCAACAATGTGTGCAGAAGACTCACACCAGTGTTAACAGGTTTATACCAGAATATTCCCATTACACAAGAGAATGTTTTTGGTTAACTAAGTCCTGGGTCACTTTCCATAATTCATTATATTTTATAAAAAATAGAGTTTCACAAGTTCAAGTTCCTGGCACACATGAAGCCATTCTTAAACAGGCTCTCTCTCTCTCTCTCTCTCTCTCTCTCTCTATATATATATATATATATATATATATATACACACATCTGCCAAATTTGTGAAATAGTTTGTTGATGCAAAAACAGTCTCTATTTAACCTCCCAGAATCAACTTGCTTAATTTAGGTTGTTGTATGGTTACATTATTTCAGATAACAATTCTCAACACACCATATCACTTAGACAATTTTGCATGGTAGGTGATGGAGTGCTTGCCATTGTTAGATCTGCAGTCATCCAGGGTCCACACATTTCACTTCAATGTATTGCACTTAGTATTAGGTTTTTATTTGCCATGTTCAGAGAAGGTTGTGGAAATGTTTCCCATCAAGTCACAGACATGTTACATCCAATGAAAATATTCCCTGAACTTCGCATTATTACAAGTTAAGCATGATGATGGGAAGTAAAATAATGCTCCTATTATTATCTAAGAAAATGTTTTTAAATGAGTCATAAGGAAGTACCAATAGGCAATGTTTGAACTTTCTTTTAACTTGTCTGATAAGGATCCTACTCACAAAGAGGTGAGTTTTCCTTGTCCAAGCCACAAGGGCATACAGGGCAAGCAATCATTCTTGTGCTTGGCCCTAGACAGAGATGGGTGGTCACCTTCACATCCTGGCTACATCAACCACAGGAAAGAACCCACTACCCACTGGATAGAAGGCTAGGCAGGCCCAAGAGCCCATCTGGATGTTTTGGAGCAGATAAATACTGTTTCTCTACCAGGATTCAAACCGCAGACCACCCAACCTGTAGCCTTGTTGCTATACTGAATGTGCTAACCCAGTTTCTACATTTCTTACTCAGAATAGTCTGAAACAAGATGCTTAATCAGAACTACCTTTCAACCTTGCTCTAGAATATACCATTATAAAGATGCACGCAACCAAGGAAGGACTAAAACTGCACAGAGCACACACCTCTAGTTTATGCTGCTGATACTTTATTTGACAAAAACAAACACACTATGAAGAAAAACATAGATGTCAGGAGTAAGAATGCCGATCTAAAAGTAAATGTTGACCAAAACTAAGAAATGACTTTTATGACACAACATTGCTTCTTCAAACTGCATAATATTAATTTCTGTGAACTCCTTGGACTTGGCCTCTCCTGAAGTCCACCACCCAGTGCGCACCTACACTAAAGTTTTGCAACATCTATTGCAACTCCTGTCAGATGGTCCTCCAATGAAATGGGACACATAACAACACCAGACTATTTCATTATATCCAGATGGATGGATGAACCAAAGAGGTGGTCCTGATATCTCGCAAATCAGCTCATCAGTCCTAAAAAATTATTCTTACCTGTGGTGTCAAGTGAAGTTACTAGTGTATCAGTATATGCAGAGAAAACAACAGAAAGAGGTGAACAGCACTGTTGTGATTGTGGGTACCAGGGTTCACAAATTATCCAGGACTCTAGATGCCACCTCCAAATTCAACGCACCAGACAGGTGACTTGAAGCAAGGGAAGTGCAATAATTATGCTGAAAATACTGGACACCACCATATATAGTTCAGTCACCCACATAGCATGGCACCCAAGATTTGTGAACCTCGCATGGATGAATCAAAATACAAATGCAACAGCCTAAAGTTACTTCAAGGGCCATCAATTTCACAAAAATCAAGAAAAAATGTATCAAAGCTAAAAGTGTACAGAAGAAAATTTGTCAACACATAACACAAAACTGTCTGGTTTGAGATGTAAAGGTAAAGAAGAAGTTCTCATCTACTTCGCAGCAGAAGCCTGAAAAAATGCGTGAATTTGTCATATTCATACCACAAATTAATGTGGCAGATCAAAGTTACAGCACAACCTCCTATAACCCTGAAACTAGATAGAGGTGAGTAGTCAGCTTCATGCCCTGGCCAATCTATGTCTGGGGAAAGAGGCCCTGGTACCCACTGAACAGAAGGCTGTGTGGGCCTCAGAACAATATGTGAAGGTCTGGTGATATGAAGAACGTGAACTGATGAAATATACACATGCTGACACCTAACTTTCTGGTAGGTAGGTTGCAGGAGGATCCACCAACATGTTGCACAACTGTAGCAAAGTTGGAAATTTCAGTCACCCAAGCCCCATATCACTAACATGAGAACTGAATGGTTAACGTTGACCTTCCTTGTAACCTTCATTAAAAGGCAGCTGTGACTTGAGTTCCTAACACTTTTTTAATGGCAGAAATTTTGAGTCACAGCCAAACATATATGTATAACGGCAAATGCAATCTGAGTCTCTGTAACTAATATACAAACTCAAAGCCTAACTTGGATGATTACATTCTAACAATACTGGCAAATGTTACACAAGTATGTGACTACATGCATGGGTGTGGAGTGTTGTCAGCTGTGCTGCAACAAGGCATGAACAAAACTATTATTATGACTGCATATAAAAGCTTACTTATAAACAATCACTGCATTCACAAAATGACAGTACTGTAAAGTGTTGGTGAATGAATAACTTTAAACAGCTAAGTGTGCAGTCAGAAACAGGCCATGTTCTATAGTACTGTAGGAATAATTTTACACTGTGGTAATGTGCAGAAGCATTCAAAATTGCCATACCCAACCGGCCTGCTCAACCATCATAACATGTTCATGAAATTCAAATGCACAATTATACTACCCCAACCCCAAGGGTACAATCCCTGGTGCCAGACCACCTGAGCAACTAAATTCTAAAGTGGCAAGTAGAATTTTGTGGCAGCTCCTAGATTTTTGGAAAATATGAGAACGTATGCTCAACGCATAACATTTTTCACATATCTAACCGTCTAGACACCAAATGTCAAGGCAGCAATTCTCAATATGCTTATCAAATCTCCCACACCTTCAGCGGATAGGGGGAAGTAAATAAAAATTAAGCAACAACAAAATGGAATTATTTTAATATGTTCCATCTTCTCTGCAGTAACATAATATATATAAAACCAACAATATGCACTTCAATGTTTTATGATGTATTTTAATCACTATATATACTCAAGAATATAGTGAATAAAATGCATCATGAAAACTGAAGTACCTTGTTGGTTATTAATATATTATGAACACACTGGAAAATAACAAGGATTCACAAAAATGTTGTTGTAAACAAAAGGCCAAAACATGAAATGTTTGTGTGACATTAAACTCATATGTCTAAATGCCAACTAAGTGTAATTAAACATGCACAGTTCTACAACATTAAGAAACGTCAAATATATGAAAGTTACCTAAATCAGTCTTAGTAATCTAAGAGATACCTAAGGGTTTAACAGACCACCTACATACAGCAGATTAACAGTTATTAAAAATCCTTATGTACTTTGCCAAAAATGCACAGGCACTGGAAGGAAAACCTCAGTACATTATCGACTGCTAATAATTCATGTTAGCCTGCATCTGACACACACATATTTATTATGCGATTATACCACCGCAGGGCACAAAATCACGGTATCTCCGAAGTTTACTTAGCTAATCTTCGGTACACTGTTACAAATGCACTTAGCACGAACTTCAGAGCAAGGTCATTAAGTGCATAACACACTGCTTTCTCAAGGTGTACCCTCCTTTTAACTTACAACTGTTACACAATGCTCTCTTCACACAAGATGTACACTTAAGGTCATCAAAGCAATATTCTTAGCTTCTAACACAAGTGTGGGTGAGAGGAATTCGCTGCTGCACGTACAAATAGCAAGTTTGCTACATGCAAAACTAAAAAGGAACGTGCTCACCCAACACCACACACTACTGAACTTCGTAGGATGAAATGTTCATTTTCACTTGACCTAACCATATTTGGTCACCTCTGCGTGGGCTACTACATTACCACTTACTCATTTCATACCAGATCATCAATCGCAGAAGAAACATTACGTATACAAGTATAACAATGACAGTAATTAAAGCGGTTGATCCCTACAGGATTTATAATCTTCGCGTTGCATTCGTCGTATGATCCACAATACCTAACAATACACGTTTCTTCGCACTGTCTTAAATACCACACAACGGAAGAATTTAAATCAGTACTTACGGTGTTGCACGTAAACTGTAGTCGTTCGCTATAGTTTCTATTCCTCCCGCTCTTGCAACAGCAACGTAACAAGACTCATTACCAAAGTCGATACCTATCACAGACATAGCAGCCATTTACACGTACAGAAACCAATAAGCCGACCGCACAAATCAAATGCGAGTTACTCTATGAAGCAGTCAACGCGACTACACACTACAATAATCGTTTCACAATCACTCTCAATCGCCGGCAAACGAACTTTCTTGCACATGGGAATGGATGGAACAGTACAGAGATAGGCTCGCGCAACGACCGGAAAATTCCAGATTCCAGCCAAGGTGATATACAGAGCGAGTTTAATCACGGCTTCCACGACGTTCGGCAATATGCGGCAAAATTATCAAATAAAACCGAATCACAAGATAAAAGAGGCCGCACAAATTTACGGAATCGGACTACAGCGATTTTATACCACCTATAAATTAGCAGAAGTGATCAGCAATATTCGATGTTGCAGAAACAACATCAAAATGCTACAGATGTTTTTGGCTAGAACCGCGATTGGTGTTGCCCTCTGCCAGTGAAACGGACAATCAGCGACCATACCACGGTCGGGACCGTAACTCGGTCGGCTAGAGTATGCACTGCCGCTCTAATTCTCTGACTCTTTTGTGCGGGAAGGTACTGTACAAAGACACATTTCGAACCCTCGGTTTTCAGATCCGTGTAACTATTTGAACTGCACGTGAGTAGTGCACCACACAGACAACACATCACCCATACTCTGGATTATAACTCACCTATCACTGTTGTATACACCACTCCACAGTAGCTAAATAATTTTAACTTCCAATATTTAATAATCGGTATTCTAAACTTTTAACCGACATTATATGTTTTCAGTGTTATGGATTCTTGTATCCAAAACATCGCCCATAAGGGGGCTGATTATTGGCCAAAATATATTGGTGAAAATACTATAAATAAAAAAAAACATCATAAAATTAAAGTGAATTTATTGATTGTTTATTACTTACTCCATGGAGTAGGGTCCTTCTTGAGAAGCCCTGGTTCTCAGCTACTCAAATTCACCGCATGTTATGGAACCCGAAGATTCATTAACGCATTGACAAGCACCCACCACCTGTCCCTAGCCTGAGCCAAGATCAATCCAGTTCAATGACCCCCAATCCCACTTCCTGAAGATACATCTTAATGTTATCCTCCATGTATGCCTGAGCCTTAAAAGTGGTCTCTTTCTGAGGGTGAAAAACTAGGTTAGTTTGTCTTGATCTCAGGTATGGTTTCAAGTTTATTCTACTCCAATAACTAAGCATATGATTCCACAGTGATCGGTGTGAAAGAATTTTGTTTTGAAAATATTACATTCCAAAACGAGTCAAACTGCTACCTTTTGTAAGACTTTTTATTTGAAACAGTTTGTTCCTGTCTGATAACTTATTTTGCAATTTACAATACTGTATAGTAGTATGCACTAAATCACGTAAATACTGAGTTGTTTTCTTCACAATTTATTTTGTCATTTTTTAACATTACTACATGGGTCTCTTGAATCTCAGTGTGACTGCTTATTTGACATGTGTGTGTGCCAACTAAGAGGTTAATAAAAATATTTTGGCTGCATATGAGCAGTATAAATCTTGAACACACAAATAACAACCAGTTTATGCTACACTCGGGGAAAACCCAACCTGCTGCTTCTAGGATACACGGACAGGAATGCTAAATAACTGAGAATGAAAAGGAATATGACAGGAGGGAAGCAGACAATGGCAGGAAAGGGATAAAGGATGTTTTAATATCAACAAAAGGAAGGGTGGAAGGGAGGGATGATAATAAGTACGAATAAATGGGAAGCAAAAATAAAACGACAAAATGAGAGAAAAAAGATGATGGTAGGACAGAATAATGGCATGTTTGAATATTAAGGAATGGGAAACGGGTAGGGAAGGACCATCATATGATAAAAAAAAATAATGAGAAAAATAATTTTCTCTGCTATTATAATGTACCATGCACTACCTTTACCCTTGTACCATATTTACCCAAATATAAGACAGCCCCATTCCACAACCTTCAATTTTCAGGAAGATATCTACACAGAACATTCTAATTTTTTGCACAATTATAAGGTGACCTCCCATTTTTTGGATGATGAGTTAGGAAAAAGTCTGAGTCCTATACTAGCATAAATATGACATATCATTATCACATATATGTCACACAGTAGGACAGCGAATTACAAGAAAAAGCAGAAATCCAAAATGGCATGTTACCATTACTGAGGAGTAGAGGTGAACAGATGTCAGTTCAATCACGAGACTCAATCATTGCCACAGACCCATTTTACATGAAAACAGCTGATATACAGATCACTAATTCTTACGAAATGAGCATTTTGTACAATGAAAACATAGGATGTCAAAAATATAGATGAAGTAAGAAAGCACTCAAGCGGTATGAAGATTATACACTCCAGGAATTGATACAACATAGCCCAGTGTTGGAGGATCCTGAGACATCTGTTCTTGGTAAATCTTCTAGACTGAAGATGAAGCCAGTAGGTTCCTCACACACACTGGTACCTAACAATCAAACTACATGGTGTCAATTCCAAGAAGACCATAATCTTCTACATTAATTAACTGCAGGCAATAATATGGACGTCATCCATTGATACACAACTTTTATTATAGCAAATCTGAAGCAGCTACACGTTTTGGCTGCGTAAAACAACCATCATCAGGCTGTATATTTCAGAAAATGAAAAAGACAATTATATAGCTGTAGCTATACACATGTATGGCTACAGTTGTATAATTTTCTGTGTACATTTTCTGATATATATGGCATGGTGATGGCTGCTTTATGCAGCCAAAACATGTAGCTGCTTTGGAATTGCTATAATAAAAGTTGTGTATTGACAGATTAGGTCCTTATTATTGATTGCATTTTATAAAATACAACAGGGAGTCACACCTTAAGAAAATAACTGCAGGATTCTCCACTTTCTGAAATTATATTATCAATGCACATTGATTACTGGAACATTATGATCACAGCTCACATATTTCATGAGGGAAACACAGAGCACATTCAAGCAATACATGTACAGTAACATCACGTCAGGGAAGAAAATACGCATTGTAGTTATAATAACTGTCCATTGCACTGACATATACAATAAATGTTTAAGGTTACCAGATGATCTTGCGACTTTTTCCTCTGGCACACCACACAAAAGTTTTCAATGTGTTGCTGACATTCACTCTAACAAACTAGAAGCTCCAAAGTGAAAACATTACATAAACTTCAGAGAAGCGACATCAAAAACAACTGCATTTTTGTATTATCAAATGCATGACAATGAACACAAGAACAGCAGATTTCAAAGAGATTTGGATCAAGCGTCATTAAGTACTTAAACATCTGGTATGAAATGCAGTACAGTACCCATTTTAAATTACACTTGTCACATAATCACTTTAGATATATAAACAGTGCAGTGCCAGATAAAAAACTGTGTGGCTTAATAATAAGTCATCCTGGTGCATAACAAGTTACATGTATTACATAAAACCAAGCAAGTTTCAAATATGGTAGTATTGTGTCATTCCAAATGTTAGAGCTCGCAAAGTTTCACTACCACACCACTGTACAGTAAACCATTGCCAACTCCAAATTTCAATTATCTGCAACTATCCGAATCTTTTAATCTATGCACATAACAGTGTGGCAGTTTCAGTGATGGAAGATCCAGGGGCCATAATGGCATTTGCAACCAGTTTCTAGCTTCCAGATATTGAATTTGTCTTTCTCGCCCCCCCCCCCCCCCCCCCCCTCCTTTCTCTTTTT
>Ga0131853_10009458_pt1 | contig 17834 bp, 8 predicted proteins | sample TergutLab28metaG_FD_92764 | JGI IMG/M metagenome (GOLD analysis project Ga0131853, IMG submission 92764) | Labiotermes labralis P1 segment gut microbial communities from Petit-Saut dam, French Guiana - Lab288 P1 (version 2) (version 2) | ecosystem: Host-associated > Arthropoda: Insects >... | reverse complement strand
TACGCCTAGGTCTCCCCAGTGGTCTCTTTCCCTCCGGTTTCCCCACCAAGACCCTATACACCCCCCTCTCCTCACCCATACGCGACACATGCCCAGCCCATCTCATTCTTCTCGATTTTATCATCCGCACAATATTGGGTGAGGAGTACAAATCATTTAGCTCCTCGTTATGCAATCTCCTCCATTTCCCCGTTACCTCGTCACTCCTAGGTCCAACTATTCTCCTCAACACCATGTTCTCAAACACCCTCAGCTTCCTTTCCTCCCGCAATGTCAGCGACCAAGTTTCACAGCCCCTTTTACGTACTGAAATTACTTTACATTGCTCGCTTTTGTTTTAATGATATCGGGGAGCACAGCCGAGTGCTGGTAATACAGGCTTCTGTAAATAATTTTAACTTTAAGCTGAAAACCGAACTTTGCTCAGACGTTTAGAAAAAAAAATCTGATAAATTGAACATAATACCTGGGAATACTGACAGTTTAATTATTTTGCAAAATATTTATGTGAACCGGACAGGAAATTTCTGATTACGCGCCTTCTACAAGTCGTAGAAATCACCGCAGAAAATTAATGTCGCACGTATATAATATGGGATTATATTCAATACAATCTTCGTATTAATTTGCCTAAAGCAGTACAAAATCCATCGACAGAAACAGAAAATATAAAAAAAACAAAAAAAAAACAAAAAAAAATGACACCACTGAGTCCTTACAAACTTACAAAGCCTTCTGTTCTCGTATCTACAAAGTGTAAATAATTTCGTCCCATCATAATTTTGTGACGCCGTATAACTTGGTAGAGAGGTACCAGATTTACTGATGAAAGAGCTTCCTCCATATTAAAGCCCTTTAATCTGCAGAAGGATTCCTCACATTCCTCAGCAATTTTGACATCCACCTACAAAACCACACGGCGTCACTTTTCATGTAACAGTAATATTCATATCTACCTCACCCACAACAACGGGATATGAGGCCTGAATGGGACGGTGAAATGTTCTTGCACCTCCCCGAATGGAACACAGTCGACCGGCCCCTGATGCACCACCATACCGAGTAATGCATCCTGGTGCGTTATTAATTGTTTCTCACGACCGAAAGCAAGTCAAGAGCCTTAGAGTTGTACACTGTGCCAGCTTCACTGTTAGGTCAGATTCTCACAGTTGTACACTGTGCCAGCTTCACTGTTAAGTCAGAGTCTCACAGTCATACACTGTGCCAAATCCACTGTTAAGTCAGAGTCTCACAGTTATACACTGTGCCAACGTCACTGTTATGTCAAAGACTCACAGTTATACACTGTGCCAACGTCACTGTTAGGTCAGAGCCTCACAGTTATACACTGTGCCAACGTCACTGTTAGGTCAGAGTCTCACAATTTTACACTGTGCCAACTTCACCGTCAGTGTTCCTAACAGTGATCACAACTCCGATGCTTGTCACGCGGGAAAGTTTTCACGGGTTTTCATTTCCACGAGGATTTACAGAAGTAGTACTTTTATTTCAACTCTGCAACTGCACGGTGGGCGAGAGTCCAGTGTCTTTGGTAGGGCACATAAGGGTAATAAATGTAGACATTCGAACATACCGATTAGAAGATGTAATTACTTGATCGTCAGTTTTAATGACGTAGTGTGGCTTCAGTTCTACGAGTAGAGTGAAATGCAATATGGATGCATACGTCAGGAAAATCAAGGCATGATGAATCCAAAACCAGGAAATATGCTCAAATGATGAAAACGGAAATTCGAACAGAAAGTAAGAATAACGACAAAATGTCAAGATAACAAGAGCTTATTAGACAAATAATGTAGAAATTAGAGACACGAACACAATAACGGTCAGTGTAATTCGTCTAGTGAGTAAAGTAACATACATTATTATTATTATTATTATTGTTATTACTGATGCTGCTTTTTAGAATCGGTAACTGTCTCTGATAACGGTACAGGCGGTGTGGAGGTGAGAGCAAGTAACGAAAATACACAGCAGTTGTTCCGTTGCTCCTGGAATTCCCTTCGTAATCACTATAATAAAAGCTTTATTGTGCATGTGCATTACGCGTGTTAGACTTTTGGGAAAATAGTTTATTTGCAGGAACAACAGTTACTAAAATAAGACGAGGCAAATGCTTCGTCAAATCCGTCGATCATGTACAGGACACAAACTTGTAAATATATCACAATTTAACACCCTTTAAAGGATTTTACTTTTGCAGTGTTATTCGGATTTTGCTCATTATGGAAAGGTGAGAGTAAAAAATTAACATAGCCGGTTTGCAGCAAACTGTAATATTTTGTTTGAAATCATGAATGTAAAATGTCCACAAATATCAAAATATTAGTAGATATTTAAAAATTACTACATACATCGTAGGTATATACTGAGTACATAAAACTTAAAACAATGCAATTACTGAAAAAAATTATCACCTTTGCTGGAACAATAACAGATATATTAACAGACGAGAATAAATAATGATATTACGATATGTTATGTATGGCAATGGAAACCGAAACGTATACTGTACATAAAGAATTGAAAACTTATCCAAAGACGCAATCCACTCCCATATTTCAAACATACTTTAAATATTACAATTCAATGAAAAACTGATGCTATAAATTTATATTTTGGGTACTGTAATTATGCAGGAGGCTTACCGAAGAGATGATTATATAAACGCCACAATCTATTCAATGAATATACCATTTTCTTTCTTTAAGATTTGTTCTAACATTGCTCTAACACCTGCACCTATGTCTTCTAAGTGGTTTGTCCCAGAAGATTTTCTGATAAAAGAAATGAAGGCATTCCTCACCTTTCCCCTTCGGTCAAAATCCAAGGATGTATATAATATTTAGTAAGATTTTTTTTCTGATGCGAGGAGTTTTGGACCCCTTCCAACTTCAAAGTTGTTAAACCATCCATGACTGAAGTCCATAACTGTTTTTTTTTAAATAATTCATTCAATAAAACCCAACAGATGTACTAATGTTAAAATTACATTTTTACATAAAATCCATCATAACTCTGACATATTTCATCTATCTTGATCATCCTCAGGGAGTTATTAAACATCAATGGAAAATGTAGAAGAATATAGATGGGTTATGGAATGCATAAAAATTTGTGCATAAAATGTCTATAGATATTATAAAATTCTTTGGTAACAGTGTAAAACTGTTCCATAAGATGCGGTTGTTGTAGCTGTGCAGATATTTACAACGCCTCATATCAGGAAGATGCCAAGTTGTTTCCGGGTTGGCCACCAAAACATAAACTTGACATGAATAACATTAAGATGGCTTTTTAAATACTTTATCATCTACCATCCACAAGTAATATCCCTTTCCATCATCATACAACATCTGCAGAAAGGTTACGTAAGCTATTTCATGTGATCTTCAGTTTCTACCCCCCTTCCACTTATCATGAAGTGATCACACAGCTAACAACAGCATGCAGTCAGTTGTGTATAAGTACTATGGCTATAAACTGGACCTGTAATGAGTACTCTGCTGGTTTGGTTGTCAAATTTAAAAAAATTACACAGTGTGTAAATCTAAAAGCTCTAATTTTAAAAAATTGCAAGTTTATAGTTAATTTTTTAAGTACTATTTCCTCATTATTTCCAATTTATGTTATGCATCATTCTTTCATCTCAGTAAACACTGAGTAAAGTGCAAAATCGGTACAATAACAACACACGTGTGAGTCAGTGGATTTCAGTCTCTTAGGCAAGTGTTGCGTATTGCCTCACATGGCCATCACGCCAGTCTGTTCTACTTCTAACTCTTAAGTCTGCATAACCCCTGGGGCAGAAGCAAAGCCCTTTTAGATACCAATCAATTTACGAACAAAACTAATGCTGGTAGACTGTAACTTGGCTATGTTTTCCTAGCTCAGTGGTCCCTGAATTTCATCAGTTGGTCCAAAAGCTGAGACTGGGTGTTATGGTGCTCTCTGTGGAGCGTTACGAAAAATAGATACCGCTAAGCCATCAGTCAGAATCAGACCGGCGGAAAGTATGAAGCCTCATTTCATTATGGACAAGGTTGCGTAGACGACTTTTATAAACTGTACTTCAAGAGAAACATATAATTTAAAAAAAATTCTATCCATGGTACACTTTATTTTATTTAAATCTTAGCAAATTTGCAAATTATCGCCATTAATTTTTTCCTTTGGTAGAACATTTCGAACTAATTCGGCGAAGAATCATTGCCCCCAGAAGCTTCGTTGGGTTTCACTACTCTGCCCCATTGTACTGCGGGTTTCAGAGGTTACCTTCTGTTAATTATAATCAACGTGACGCTAAATTTTGTTAGTACGCGTACGGTTTTATCTACACATGGCCAACCAGTTCCCCGTTGTTTGGACGTGTCACGAATTGTGGCAATTTGTGTGTGCGTAATTAGACAGGTTTCCTAAACTGTCACCAGTTTCCTTGGTAAGAAAGATACGAAATAACTAATGAATGCCTTTCAGTATCTAAATCAGGCCGTACTGACAATGTTGAAAAACTCTGGTAATAATACATTACCATTACGAGGACACTTCTGTCACTGACAGTTACGGTTGTTAACTCCATTACTAGTATAATATTTTCCTGCAGACCTTGATGTCAGCACAAAAATAACCCCATAAGGATGTTGCGCTAACTGCTCCTGAGCTCAGCGCCTTCAGTCTGGTGACGTAAGAGGTCAGAAGGAAGCCTGGACGGTGAGGGAGTGGGAATGAGCCTGCAGGAAAAAAGTGTGCAGTGGGAAATAGTACCTCTTTTCTTCAACAGGAATTAAGTACTTGTTGCACAAGCCCAAAAGAACAGGGCTGGAATACCGTTCTAAGACATGTCAGCGAGGGACAGCAGTCAGAAATTTGCGCTGGAGGCTCTGTTCAAGACGAGTACTTACTGGACATCTCATAAATCTGCTTTTACACTAATTTCTGATGCTTCCAACCCACAGCTCTGAGACGATTTGGTGAAGCGCCTTTTCATGGAGCTTCCCAGGAATAAGCCTTTTAAACACTTTCTGCTTTTACCGCGTCTGTCTCTTCTTTAGCTATTATTCTTCTAACAACGCCATCATACATGAGCAAGCACTAATTAAGTTTCGCATGATAGGTTATACCCAATACAGCAGTAAACTTTAATGCCTACTAGCTCTACTAGATTCAGTATCACATTATTAAGCGGGTTAAGACGATTAGGTCTAACGGGCGTGAAACACGGATCCCCCCCCCCCCAATCTCAGAGCTGTCTGAGAGATAAAATACGTATAAATATATACACACACACACAAACATATAAGCAAGAGGACTGGGTCTAGCTGGCTCAGGATAGGGACAGGTGGCGGGGACTTGTGAATGCGGTAATGAACCTTCGGGTTCCATAAAATGCGGGGAATTTCTTGAATAGCTGAGAACCTGTTAGCCCCTCAATAACGACTCTGCTCCATGGTGTAAGTAAGTAAGTATATGAGAGAGAGAGAGAGACAAACAGATAGACAGACAGGCAGAGATGGCAAAAGAGGTCTCGATGGTCAAGCGAGACACCTGGCCCATATCTTCTGAAACAAATTTGGCAAAAGAGAATTTAGAGATGCCAGGAACGAACAATATTTTTACTCAAGCAGTATGGTTTAATGTTTTCTAATAACCCAGTCTTAAATACATCTTAAACTGGTAAAAAATAAGACTCAAAACATAACTTAGATTAGTCTCTTTAACCAAGAAACAAACCCTCTTAAATTTAAATAAGGAATATTTCACCTTCCGGTCGTCATTAAATTCCGTCTAGTTTTCTTCTTTCAGGCTTACAAGTGATGGAATATTCCTCGATACAAGTTACACCTAGTGGAATGCCGATGAATATCTTGAGGATTAGAGCTGATATCTCTAAGATCCCAGATACGCCTAGTTATAAGCTTTTTTCTTAGAATGATATTTCCTTATTCTTATATTTTACGGCACTGCTAGAGTCTCTGGCTACAACATCAGTGGCAGGGTGATTGCTGATGACGAAATGATGACAACAATTCGACGATTCCAGAAAACTTGCATTTATTGCTGCGTGTCTTTGAAAGAGACAGGATTGCGCATTCGCTGTACTGACTGGGCTAGGAGATGTATATGCGAGTGAGACTGGTTCGAGTCCCGCAGGGCAAGAGATTAACCTTTCCCCGAACCGTCAAGATCGACTCTGGGGCACATCCAGCCTTCTATTCAGTGCGTACAGGCTCTCTACCCTCGCGGGGTGACCGAAACGTGAAGCTGACTCTTTACTCCTACCTAGTAAAGGAGTTAAGAATGAGAACGATCAAGACTTCACTCGCTCTCATGCCGTAAACAGGGACAGTCCTACCTTACATTAACCTTATATTTATCGGTTTTAATGTCTGTACATGAAGCCATGCTTTACTGCTGAACTTAACAGGGCGCTGTAGCGCCTTATGTCGTCCTACTTGGTATTGACAGAACCACGCCTATGTAAATTATATAGTTACTCCATGCTATTACAATGTCAGTGGGCATAAAAACCGTTGACGCCAGAAACGTGACCACCCTACTTTCACGTAACAATAGCAGAATACGTTCGCTGACGTTAACAGTTTCGACCAACTGTATTACAGAGCATTAAATGAATTCGGACATTTAAATGCAGCAGATCAATTTTCACTCTAAACAAAAGTTAGGGGATAGACTGTATTATTTGAATTGGAAAATGCAAGTGTCTTTCTACTGCTTCATAAATCCAACAAGTTCAGAAACAGATCATGATTCTGTTGATTTTAAATGACAAAGAGCTCTCAGTAGCTGGAGTATATAAACATTTACCTTCTACAAAAGTCTTAATAAAATTTAATACATATTTCACAAAATTTTGCTACCCTAGCAGTAAACTAATTTTTGCACGTTAAAGACAAGCCATAATATCGACTGAACTAAGTCATTAAAGAACTAATCATTTCTGGCATCGACGTAATCAGCTACAATCTTTGGTAACTTCGCTTATTTTAGGTGAGGCTTTTGTTAAGTTTAGGGGTTGCATTTATTTTATTGATCAATCTAATCGTCATGAAAAAATATTAGAGATTTTCATCAGTCTATATTGCACCGACATTTTAGCTACGGTAATGGCTAGGTGTCATTTCGCTCGACACATCAACCCCCAACTGTTCAAGTACCGATCCTGATACAAGAACACTTCAGTATCACTGACACTGTAGTTGAGCCATCCTTTTCCAACAGCAAATGCATGTACATTAGTGCAATGCAGGAACAAGGCAAGCTCCCATATGTACCCACTATAAAATGTAGACCGACGAACCTCAGAGATATCACTTTCGAATCTAATCCGTTTCACTTTCTTGTGAACAGGAATATGAGTTTGCTGACGCCTCTGCATAAACTTATTTGCTTATGGCCGTGTAACAACCTACGGTTGGTCTGCATCAACAGGGCCGGGCTTTTAGCCACGCTACGTGTTGCTTTGCTGTAGTTTAGGGGCCACCGCCACGCCCAGCACAATCGGATGTAAGAACCAGTTCTCTTCATCTGACTAAGCGGTGACCCAATTTCCAGCAGGTCCAAGGCACTAGGCACTCTCTGAGCTGGCTGTACAGTTCAACTCACAACATTTGCAACAGCACAACACGTCTATAGTCCTAAGGTATAGATGTGTTCTGTTTTGCTGGGAAATAATCACGGAAGATTACGAAATTACACTTATATAATTATCGAACAAAAAATATATGTCTTGATTAATTTATGCATCATATACAAAAGATTGCTTCTGTTCATATAAACATGTAGGTATTACAGTGCATGTATTCAGAACGTTTCAGGCGAGGATATTTAAATCCAAGAAGAGACGCGTACGGAATATTGTTTAATGAGAAAATTAATAATTTTTACAAGTTATCAAATATCATCCGAATTATAAATTCAAGGGGGAGTTGGTGAGAGAGACATACAGCGAGATATGAGAGTTAATTAATGTGCATAAAATATTAGCCAGAAAATGTGAAGGAACAATTGAAAATAACTGGACGTATTTGGATGGATAATATTAAAATGTATCTTAAATAAACAATATTAGAATGTGTGTATTTTATTCATTCGGCTAAATGTCATGACTTTCACACACATTACATATAGTTCTGCTACTATGCGATATTTGCCTTGGGAGACCCCGTGTTTTAGAAACTCCCATAATAAAAGCAGAATCAGGTAAAGAATTTTGTCTGATTTCCAAACTCATATCTTCACACTTGATACTGAAACCGCGTAATAACCAACACGCGTATGAGAAAGTTCGCTTTGTACAAACAGCCTTCACCTATTCACCAATAACATTACAGCCAATCAGCGTTAAAAACACATACAGGTTGGGCCAAAAATAGGTATACAGTAGATATACAGTAATTACCTATAGACTGTATACCTTCTTTTGACCCATCCTGTATAAAAACAGAACTGACTGTAATGACCTGACATGTTATATATATATATATATTGCATTTTTCAAAGTACGTACAATATAAAACTGAAGAATTATCACTGTCCACTATCAATATTTACTGAACAATTTTGGTTCCATAACATTAGTTACGTGCTCAAATTTCCAGCATTAATTTACACGCAGAGACTTTGAAACCCCAAGCTAACTGGCAACTGTCACCAAATAATAATATCTGGAACTTCTTCCTCCCACCAAAAGTACGTGTAGTACAGTCACACTTGCAAAGCTACAGATAAAGGCCAGGTTATATCATTCAGCAAATAAATTTCACTTTAAGCGTTTAAAGCAGAATAGTTACTCTATATACACCACATGTCTCAACATTAGAAAAATATGTTCTGCAAACATAAAAATGTGTAAGTGCTGTTGACTTACAACACTATGAGAAATGCAAATGCAGCACAGAATGCTATGAATAAAGTTAGAAATCGAGTGTATACTGTCAGATAGGAACTGAGTTTTTAAAAGCACATTGTTACTTTCAACTACATTCTACTTTGCAGGGCTCCTCATGTATCCCTCCAAACAGCAAAATCAAAATTTACACCCAAATGTATTAATACCAATGTCATTAAAATTCCTTCAAAAGAGAGTCCTCCAGTTTTAAAATTCAGCATAATTCAAAATTCGGCCCAAATATTCAATTTCTCTGCCCTGCTGCATACTCAAACATCCCTCTTCGCATCACCTTACTCCCTTCCCTTCCCACTCCTCTATATATTCACCTCCGTATCTATACCAGAAGAACGAAGGGGTACTGTGTGGAGTTTTTAAGACCGTAAATATTGTTCCACCCTTTAATAAATATCGTATCTCTTACTAAACAACGTCCCCGTCCTCTTTCATCCCATTCTTCTTCTCCCAATTTTCCTTCTGCTTTACGAGTATTCTTCAACGTTTTGTTCGTGCCTCAGAAGTTAAAAATAGCAACAAGTATTTGTTCTAAGTTTATTCAAATCTTTATAGCTGACGGTCTAAATATAGTGAAACGACGTGCATTTGAAGTCACTGGTTACTGCACCTTATGGCGTATAGTATCGGCTAATACACACTTCTCACAGACAGTTACGTTTAATATTTGTCCGTGGCATTCCCATGCATAAGAAATATATTATGCTCTACATGACAGTCTCTTCTGGTTGTTTTAAAGCAGCCAGAAATTGAAAATCTGTCTAATAGCTGCAAAATCTAGATCCATGCAAACATTTGCAACCATGTTCTCAACATGATTGTATTTTCACGACTCAGAAACTGAAAAAAATTGACAGCCAAAAAAGGTTAGGGTGTATAGTTTATTGGGGAGGGGGGGGTGTTCGTTGGAAATATGCGGTCTGAAAAACACAAAAAATTAAACAGGAACTTAATTATTATCGAAACTGGTTATAGGAACCTCTTAAATTTCTATACAAGTGGTGTGCATGATACATTATCTTTGTAGTGGATAATACGTAGCATAAGCTTAATTAATTTAAACAAGACTTACGCCTAAGGCAATGGGAGTTTATTACCTTGGTGCACAATTTATAGTAAGCTTTTGTTTGCTGAACACAGTTTACTGTTTTAACCCAGATACTGTAGCATCAAATAAAGCAACAAACTGCGCTCATTATAAGTGATGTTAGCATGCCTGAACCAACATCAGCGTATAATTAGTGAGTATGGTATACAGTCGCAGGTCGTCGCAAGTATGTGACCCCTTCGCCCGCAAACGTGTCCGCAGAACCGCTCGATCGATAGGTGCTGATAGACGTAAATTAATTTAATAAACTATAACGTTCTACTTACATTTGTTGTGGTTAGCAACATCCACACGACTAGCGGCAAAAGTAGCTTCATTTTTGCTGCAAAGAAATAAAAATGAACATAAATGTGAGGCATAGACTTATTGTATGTGCAAAAATGATCTTCAATATTGTTTTTTTTAAAAGTCTGTAGTATTTTACACAATAAAAATTGTATATATTTGTGTATTTATTGTTGTTCTACATCCTACTTTCTTTGTGACAAACAAAGAATCCATGGAATGTATGTATGTATGTATAGTACTGTACAAGCTATAGCCTACTGATATTTACGCATCATGGGTAATTCATGGCTCTATAAATATTCGGTCTGTCTTCAAGTATTACTGACTTCCAGGAAATCGGACGTGAAATATGAACAAAAAGCACCGCCAAATTTGAAGTTTCCACAGCACTGAAATACGTCACTGTGACCCACCGTGCAGGCACAGAGTAGGAGTAGGATTGTAGGTCTATTCATTTTTGACCTTGGCTTTAGATTGGGGTGGGTGATCAACTCCATACTCGAGGCGATTAATCCAGGGAAAGTGGTCTGCTGCCAATTACACGGGGAGCTGCATGAGCCCCAGAGCCAGTCTGGAGGTATGTGGAGAAGAGGAAATCTCTTGCCTTCTCACAGCGGTACTGAAGAATATTCCACTCTTCTAAAGCTTGATGTCGTATTGATTGGTACACAGGTATTACCGTTGCGAAAGGGTTTGCTGCTTCTCTCTTCATGTCGATTCTCTTGGAATATGCTGAAGATAGAAGCAGCACGCTCCTTTGAAATTATGGCAGCTGCCTACCAGTTTGCAAAGGGTCTATATGGACCCGAATAATAAACAAGGAATGTTTTCTGTATTAAAAATTGTGTTTAACACTGAGTGTTGCTGGCAAACAGCACAGTTTTATTCTCCCCTAATTTACAGTGTGAATAAAGGAACAAATTTGAAGCTTATTTGTAAGTCGATTTCGGTTCAAGATGTCCACAATTATTTCGGTTCAAGATGTGCACAAGTATTTCGGTTCAAGGTGTCTACAAGTATTTTCTCCGAATGCAATAAAGCTCCAGTACCTAGGACCGGTCACCAATAAAATCACAGTTTTTTGGCGCGCGTGTGCTCTTCTTACTTTTGCCTTCGTGGGTGGATACTGCAGTCCGAAGCAATGATATACCGAACTGATACAGCTTCGGTTTGCGAACACTTTTTTATGATCTAGGACTAAGGAATTAAAAGGAAAACAAGGAGTACAAGAGACTTCGGGACGAAAAGAGAGCATATTGGTGGCTAATGTCCGCACATGACATGTGAAGATAAAAGCTGATTTCTGCAAACAAGATAACAGGGTCATATTAAAAGATAATTGCTGCTAAAATGTACTGAAAATATAATTAAAATAAAAGATGTTCTTTTTGAGTGAGAAAATAATTTTGTTTGTCGAAATCAGATTTAGAGAGATATGAAATTTCTCGGGGAAGAAAAACTGAAAGAAGATAAATAAGAAGAGATAGAAGAAGAAAAAGAAGAAGTTAGTGGTGAAGATAATGATGATGATAACGACGACCATGATGATAATGATGATGATGACGATGATTACGAACAGGAACATTAAGGAAAGAAGAAGAGGAGAAGAATTAATAAAGAAGCACTGCGGTGCTGGTAATGAAGGAGACTAGGAAGTAATGCCTTTACATAGGTAACTGACAAGGTGTATGGCAAAATAATACAGAATTCCAAAACTAAACTTCTTTAAAGAAAATAGTTTCGTAATACACAGTTTCAGATCATCATATTAACTAATAATTTACAATTTTCCTACGTGAAACGCAACGTGATATTCAGCAAGGTGAAATTATGTTGGCTGCTCATGCTTTTCAGATTGCTTTTTTCTTTTTACTAATTTTACATAATACGGCCTTTCACCAGAAACAGTTGCCCCTCCACTGCATAACGAGCTGAGTATTCGACCGTAACTGCCTTCTTTTAACAACTTCAAAGTTTAATTGGATCCTATGTAGTCCTGTACCTCTGTCAAGGCAACAGCCACATAATTCTGTTTTCTAAAGAGATTTCGCTATAGACCCTTTAAAGTCGTTAAACACGTAGCTGCAGCCCTCGATTTTCAACTCACAGACAGCGACTGTGTTCTGCCATTCCTGTGATTGTATTTAGCACGACTGAAATGTCAGAGGGCGAATTCTGTCCACAAACATTACATAAGCGGTGAAAATTGAAACGGTTCACATTCACAGATATTTTCGTTTTGCTGCTAGGGTAATTGCGTACGCTCGCTCTTTATTCAGTTGCTCAAATCGACCTCCTTTAGCAGAATACAAGAATATAAGGAATCAAAGGTCCTAAATTTAAGTTTCACGCTACCTTCAACAGAATGATTTCTTCCTGCAGTTTCAGATGTCAAAATATTAATATTTCTTCTCTGACAAGTGGAATTTACGCTACTAGAAACGGGAAAATCTTCCTAAGGAATTTCTAAGAGAAGCGGCCATTTTTATAGTGTCTGACAAAATTATAAATAGAATTATAGAAGAAATGTTTTTAGATGTAAAAGATATATTTTTTAAAGGTCATCTAATGAAGGATAGAGACAAAGGGAACACGGTCTAAAGAAAAGATTGCAGCTACTGGTGCCACATTAAAAATCAGCCTTCTTAGAGGCGTGCCGTTTGAACACTGAATTCATATGTAAAGTTTTTCGAGGCTGTCAGTGTGTCCAACATCAGAAGTTTTAAGCGACTCACAACCCAGAAGACTTTGTTGAAACCAATCACCGTGGAAGCTTCGAACGTGACTGCACAGGACGGCAGTGAAATTAAAATAGTCTTCTTATTAACACTGGAATAATAAACAATGGAGCGGTGCTTACTATAAATATTACCTAGCTCCATAAGACATGTGAATGTGAGAATCAGCAGTAATTATGAAGGGATTTTGTAACGAGTGGCAATGACCAGTTTTCTGGTACTATTAATAAATTCGTCTGCACGAACTGAAGAAAAACTGTAAAATAAAATCGGGAGAGAGGCTTCTGTGTTATGAGTTTACAGACAGACAATGTACGTATGACGCAACATCGAGGCAGGTTTGTGCAACCATTGTTGCAGTGGAAAAGCAATACGTAATTACATATTCTGTGTGTGTCTTTGTAGCCTTAGGTATACAGCCTGCAATGGCATGCATCATATTGTGGTCTGTGGCCTGCCCCGCTCTACACTTCTTTTCCAAGTTCTCATACACAGCACGATTTTAGAAACAAAAAGTTATGAACATAACACGTGGGTTTTGATTTTCTCTACAATTTTTGTCTGAAACATTTTACATTCCAGGAAGAACTGAGCGAGATATGGTCAAATATATATATATATATATATATATATATATATATATTGGTCATCATGCAAAATACCCGTCACTCTTGTCAGATTTTAATGAAACTTGAATTTTCGCGAAAGATTTTGGAAAAATACTCAAATATCAAATTTAATGAAAATCCGTCCAGTGGGAGCGGAGTTGCTCCACGCGGAAAAAACGGACAGACGGACATGACGAAGCTAATTGTCGCTTTTCGCAATTTTACGAAGGCACCTAAAATTATTATCTCAAGAACAGAAGTACAGTGAGATAAGACAACATGTAATCAATTACAAAGACATGACTTCTCCTGAAGGTAGAGTACCTGCCGTCTATCACACTGTGCTTTAAACGGGCTGCATCAGTTTCGACGATTGTGTAGCACGGAATAAGGGGAAAAGATGGACGATTATGCAGGGTGAATTTCAGAGTTGTATCATTTCGCTTTTCACGATCCCCCCCCCAGTGTACCCTGCACCGAGCCGGATAAAAACAGTTCATATCCGCCCACGTATTATTTAAGATCAGTTCTAATGTTATTTCCCACCTATACCAGCTGCCCAAAGTTACGGCCGTCTTTGTTTTACAACCAATTCTCTATGAATTCCTCACCTTCCCCTAACTTGAGACTATTATAAAGGGTCCATTTAATGCCAAACTGTTAATCTAGTGCACTAATTCGCCCATTTATCTGCCATTTGTGTTGTAATGAGAACATTCTCTTAAAAATGTTTTCACGTTAAAGGCACATGTTGAGAATAACAAAATGTAGGGAAGAAATAGCATACCGCGGCATATGTACAGCGATCCTAATTTGGAGCTACTGGATTCGCATTTCTTCGTGTTTCAAGGTCACGCTGTTTGGTTACTTTTAAAACCAGGAACTGAGAAAGAGGCGCGTTTGCAGTTCTATATAGCAAAGTTTATCAGAGTTGAACGCAGTTACTTTTTGTTGCTTAGAATTGGTTGGAGTGACCGAATCATCTCCTGCGCTTTAAGCATTAACATACTACTAATTCTGCAGATACTATGCTATTTGCTCCCCAACATGCAAAATTCAACCTGCAAGACTCTTGCCAAAATCTTTCTGGTTCACATTTTTTAACAAAGAGAAGACTAAATGTTCAAATGGCGTACCCTTTTGAGTGTAATAAATACTGACATTAGAGACAGAAAATAACTGTAAAATCTGCCATAAAACACCACAAATTGACACACTTTCCCCGAATGGCAGAAGAAAGCAATACTAACATTCTTTTTTCAATTACGTGTCACAAAAACACAGGCTGGTATAACTTTGCACACTAAATCCGAACCAGATATCAGGTTTCCGGCGCGGTGTAGTTGAGACCTTCGTCCTGGAATGTTTCGTGACTTACGTTTTTGGTTACCGACGTTTCGGGACGGCCTATCGGTACTATCTTCAAAATTAAAGCAGCCCATGTCACCCTTAAAAGTAGGACTGATTGTACTGAAATGTCGATAACCAACTACCCATCTCCGTTGCGTAATATCTCAGAAGAAAAAGACCTAAATTTAAATCGCTTTTATTGGATGTTCGAAGGTGAAAGGGATAAGCAACAAGAAGCGTGCCATTAAACCTGAAACTTTAAACATGTATAAGTATTTGATTTACTACAGTTATCATAAAAGATACTCTTAAATGTTTATATGCATTTGATGGTTTTATCTTTGTATTGAATCGTCTTAATGCAGGGTCAGGAATTATTTATAAAATATAACCTCTTTGGTTACAGAATACATCAGTTAGCAGTTCATATGTAGGCCACCCGCTATTCAGGATTTTAAGCCTTTGCTTCTACATGACTTTCAAATTATCGTGTCGGCAGGACTTTTCACCAGGCGAGGACGTGAGCACTGGTTTCATTTTACTGCATCGAAACTGCGCACTGTAACGCATATTCCCTTTGGATATTATTGCCATAGGATTCGTAAGTTATCCCACATTTCTACAGTCAATACGAGATTTTTATTCATATATACAAGGTGAATGAGTGGAGTATAATATTAAAATTGATGGAGAGGCATGGACTGGATTGCTCTGGCTCAGGATAGGGACAGGTGGCAGGCGCTTGTGAATGCGGTAATGAAACTTCGGGTTTCATGAAATGCGGAAAATTTCTTGACTAGCTGACGACCTGTTAGTTTCCCAGGAAGGACTCTGCTCCATGGTGTTAGTTATATACAAGGTGAATATAAAATAAATACATAAATGAGTACATGAATGTAAATGTCTCTCCTAAACGTAATGCTAGATAAATACCATTTCTGACTACTGCAAAGACCATGCGGTATCCTGTGGTCTCATACTTCAATATAAATCCAATTATCTTCAAGAGCTCTTTCATGCGGAATGCTATGGCCACATGGGATTTTCAGAGATCATGATGGCAAGGCAGGGCGACAACACCAGACTGCTAAAAAAACATCCTGTGGATGTCGACCAATAAAAATCAAGAACGCTATGAACTGAAACAGCAAATTGGAGAAACTTCCGCCGCTGCAATTCTAAATTCTTCACGAAACTTGTAGAGTCTGCGCCTTCCAGGTTGCAGAATTGTGTGCACAAAGCTGAGGTCTGTGTTGGAACGCGACACAAATGTTATTGTATGGGCTTTAAAATGGTGCCAGGTTTGTACGTAGCAGCAAAACATTCCCTTTAACGGAAGCAGGTATTTAACCTTACATTTTTATTTTACAAGCATCCTATGTTACTCTGTGGTGTACATTGCGTTTTTCGTTGTATACAAATAATATGGTATTTGATAGGTGACCATGAGTATATCCAGTGATATCTGATAATCAGGCTATGGCTTGTATGTTTCTGCGTCCTTCCCTCAATAACCATTCACCACAGTGTAGTTTAGTGGTGTCCGGTTTAAGACGGCTAATCTTGCAAGTATGAAGCTTCAGTAAATGAAGATAAAGCCAGTGAACTTGCAGGGAAAAACAGAGTGATCTTTAACGATTTAAATGTTATGGAGGTGTCAGGGATGATAGAGGACGCCGACTGGTAAACGCCACGGCAGTCATGTCATTGACACCTCTGGGTAGAAACGAACAAGACATTCGGAATGGGTATTGAGATGAAACAGACTACGAACTGCACGCTCAAATTACTTGAGAGAGTTTGTAGGTTACAGCTAGTGTTGTTCACAGCCACTGCTTGTTTTTTTTTAAAAGCAAAATGCTATCTTCGCAACCGTAGGCTAATACGTCTGTAAAAAGCCGACTTCTACAATTTCCAGCGTTTATTTTTATTTCGCATTTTACTAAGATGTCCCGTTTTGATTTATTTCCACGAAAGACACAACTCAAGGATGCACACCTAGCTAGCAGCACTCTCAATAGCGCATTCCCATACAACATGGTAAGCAAACTGCCTCATAATCCATACAGCTAAATTATTTGTATATAAAAACCCCTATTAATGCATTTTGTTCATATAGCTGTTTTGACAATATACTTAATAAGTATAATTTATTTTACAGACATACTGTCACAACACCATGTTTACAGAAACGAATTAAATTGTGAATGTTATAATATAACTTTAGCAAGGAGAAAAAAAGCTCCCTGATGATGATCTAAAATAAATCGAAACATGTCGGAGTGATTTTAATTGTTTTTAAATGTTTTTATGTGGAATTTATGTAAGTGCAATTGTTGGTTAATAATTGAAGTGATGCAAGAATAAATTGTTCTACAGTATCTACCTTTGCTCAACTCGGTTTCATAGGAACATAAAAAATATGTAGATAAATAAATGAAAAACATCTTGTAAACTACACCTTTTCGATTACCTGTATTGACTTTTTAGAAGTTGTAAGAATCGTTGGGTTTTTGCTTTTTGCTAAGGGAGAACGCTGAAACTCCTTAGCTTGTTCACAGGAAACAAAAGCCTATTTTTTTAAGCATGCCAGAGCAGTCCATATTTCTCTAAATTAAGCGCGACAGTTCTTTTTTTAACCTTTTCCCAGACTTCAAGAAACACACCAGTTTACCCTTTATACGTAATGTTTTGCGTATTTAACCTTCGCGATTCAATCCAATATGCTTATTTTGAATTTGGTTTAATTTTAAACTTTGAATTATCTAAGGATGTGGATTACTTGGATGATTCTCTAT
>Ga0131853_10009457_pt1 | contig 17835 bp, 6 predicted proteins | sample TergutLab28metaG_FD_92764 | JGI IMG/M metagenome (GOLD analysis project Ga0131853, IMG submission 92764) | Labiotermes labralis P1 segment gut microbial communities from Petit-Saut dam, French Guiana - Lab288 P1 (version 2) (version 2) | ecosystem: Host-associated > Arthropoda: Insects >... | reverse complement strand
TTGGGAATCTTTAGTCCTATGCAATGACTGTGTAAAGGAAATTCTAAATATACTGAAGCCTATGGTGGGAAACTGTAAATCAGAACCCTCGTGTAGATGCAATGTATGCCTACGGCAGCTCCCATCATTCAGAAATTTAGCTTCCCACACAGTTTTCCATTACACTTTCAATTTATCAGAGTTTATACTGACTGACAGAATATTGTACCACCAGTATTTGTATGCGGTGGATTCGCAGACAGTTTCAGTGGAAAGGTTAGTTCCAGATGCAATTTATACATTAGGATTCTTGAAATGTTGCTTTGTACTGGATAAACGCTGTGGTACCAGTAAACGTTTTCACCAAGATTGTGTAAGCCCTTCAGAACGCCACTGTTACACGACACATTTGAGTTACTTTTATGACGAAAATGAAGCTATTACTTCATTGTGTGACGACATTGATATTTGGTGGTGCTATTTCTGTACTAGGCCTTTGTTCAAGACAAGAGACTGTCTCTTCTATGGAGCAACACACATGTAACCTACACTTAAGAGATATTAATAATAATATTCATTTAACTCTACTGTTACAATTAAATGAACCAGTATCGTAATTTGGGTATGTCATCTTTCATAACAATAGAAAATGAAAAAAAGGTATTTTACTCTATAACTGTGTTGTAAACCTGCACTGGTGCAGTTAAATGCACTAGTATCGAAATTTGGGTAAGATTTCATTCATAACAATAGAAAATGTAAAAAAAAGTTATATAAGTGTGTAAAGAATATATATATGTGTGTGTGTAGTTTTAGTGTTCTTATATATCCTGAACCTTACATCCCAAGAGAGATAGCTCTCCTTTTATGTAATCGCGTGTATACAGTTCTTTTTTTTTTTAAAAAAGAGTTGTTTAAAGAGGAAAAATTGGAACCTAGAATCGTTCAATTATGAGTCCGGAATCTTACCGATTCAGCCAACTCTTTTCAAGAAAATACAACACACATGTAAGGTGTACTTTAAAAAAAAACTAACGCCCTGGTATACAAATGAATCACTCACTTTTGTTTTTTTAAAAAACACGTAATGCAGGTCTCATGCTGACGCAAATGCATTAATTGCCACAAGTGTCAAAAGTGATTCAAATTAAATAATCCCTTCTTACACTTACATACATAGCTCCGAGACGCGTTCTGCTAACGCGTCTACCTCCGTTTCGTGAATGCAGAACTGTCCTATCACCACATCACCCTATCGAAGATGTGTTTTTTCTATCGCCAACATCTTCGAGCACTATCACGCTACCAGGCTCTACGACTGGGGCTTTTACTACAAGACTGTACGAGGGCACTTTACCAGACTACACGGCGGAGGCCTGGGGGGGAGAAGCAATCACCAACAAGTCCGATGCCGACTGCTGCTGCGTCGCCTCGTACTCTACACAAAGTCACGCGATCTTCTTATAGCGTAGAGAGAGCTATGGAGGTACTTCTAAAAGACGGTACGGGGGCGCGCATGCTATCAAACTGTACGGCGACTTTTTTCTTTTCGACTACATGACTGTACGGGGGCGCGCATGCTACCAAACTTTACGGCGACTTTTTTCCTTTTCGACTACAAGACTGTGCGGGGGCCACACACTACCAGACTGCAAGGCGGCGGCGGTGGGCGGGGTCAACCAACCAGATGACGGCTGCTGGTGCTGCTTTTTTTCCAATCCGAAAACCGATCTTTTAAATATTATTATTATTATAATACACTTATTACACTCTTACGTTCACTGCGACTTAGACCACTGTTGCTCCAAACTCCACAACACGATCTTCATTTTGTTACCGCAAGGAGGGAAATTTTCACTCCAAAAGGGGAAATTTTTCTCTCAGCACTGTTGGCAACACTGCTCAATTTCAAAACTCCCGCCGGAGGGGATGAAGTCACTTGACCAGGGAATTGGAGGGGGAACTTTTATTCTTGAAGAAATCTTTACCTCCCCTGTGTCAAAGCTACCCATATACTACTCACTACGAAGGCCTCAACAAATAACTAGACAAACAACGAAACAACCAGCACCAACACTCCAAACGGACAACACAAAGACACCGACAGGAATTCTATCCGTGTACTATGAACCTCACAAACATTAAGTTCACAAAGGAAGAACAAGAACTACAGGATACGGGCATGCAATACAACATAGAGCAAACCGGCAAGACCTACTGGACCAATCTAGTCGTAGAAACGGAACAGGCCATAAGACAACTAGAAACAAAAATAGAAGATGCCTACCGTATACTAGCAGCGAAGAAACTTACGGAGTTACATTATACCCTTAAGAGCAGCAACACTGTACATAAACACAAACATATCTAGCAAAAAATTTACCCCACAAAATGAGGCAGAATAATACGATGATCACACAAGCGAACAAAGGAAAAACTTTTGTTATCGTGTACAAAGTGCAACAAAGTACACAAATTCCTTACACAAAAAATATCAATCCTTTCCAAGAAACTCTACTGAAAAACACCAAAAACAGATCACACAAACCCTAAAACAATGTAACCTAATCTTCAACAAAGAACAAACCAAACACCTAACACAAAGAAATACAAAGCAGCCCACACTTAAAACAAAACGAAACTCCATAAACCTGGTAATACGATTATACCGGTGATCAATAATAGAATTGCTCGCTTATAAAAGCCGACAAAAAGCTTAACAAAATTTTACAACAACACTTATACCTAGACAACCATCAAAAAATAATCAGCTCAACAACTCTAGCGCAAGACCTGACTTAATTGAACACCAACACACAACACGGAAAAATAACATTGGATATAAAGAATCTGTACTCTAACTTCTACGTAACGGAAGCGAGTAGTTACTCGCCGGTACCGGGTCAGCAAATACCACTTCGCTCAATACGCTTCAGGTTTATCGAACCCCGGCGGTGACGTGATTGTTCGCTGTACTAGAAAGAATGCTTATTTATCATCTTGCCCGTATATAACTGAGTAATTAAAGATGATTCAGCTCTCACTTGAAGTTTGAACATTTACTGGCTGCTACGTACCTTTGACGCTACATATTGAAAGCAATAAATTGTTAAAGCGATTTTGTTGTGATGGCCATGCTGTATTGTTTCCTGTTACTGAAATGTGAGTCGAGCTGGCTGAAATTAATAAATTAGAAACTTTAATATTTACTTTGTTCGAGTAGAACGAAGACTTTGAAACCAATTTGGCAACTAAATTAGAAATTCCATATTTATACAATTGGCAAAATTATAAAACGGGCTAAATATTTATTTTACGTTTACACTTTGAAATTCTTAGGTTATTAATTGTGTTTGTAGTGAATTATTAGATGGAGTAGAATACAGATTTATTTTTATAATTGTAGTTAGTTTATTTGTGAAATTGATTAAGTGATTGTTTTTATAACCAGAATTCAATTTACTAAACCTTGCGTATGTCAGAAGCTTTCCGACTGGTGGCATTTACTACCGATGTGTTTAGTATATAACAGTGCCAATCAGTTTGCTACCCACATACAGTGACAATGGGAGGAAAACGATAATAAAATCTGGCATTTCTAATCCGTATATCATAGTACCGATTTCTATAGGACGGACAACCTTCGAAACGGCACTACACATTAATTCTGTAATTATAACAGGCGTTAATAATAATGCAGTAATTAATAATAATTAGGAAGACTTCGAGACTTTATTTGGCACTTCAAAATTTCCATGGGCACGCGGGAGTATTTTTTCGAATATTTATAGACAATTTGGTTACGAGCCCTCAAAAGTATCGCCTGCCCTAGTGTAGAGGGTACCCAGCTGACATTCCAGCCGTTACACTTCGCGTTAAGTTTGAAAGGGCTGATTTGATCTGCTCAGTGCCTTCTCTGTTCTCTGTTTAGCTAGGTTAGCTGCTATCAAACGGCTCTAGGAACAAGAATTATTGTAGCTTGATAGCATTTTGTTTTGTATGTATAGCCAGTGTTTATGAAGATATTTATTGGAAATGTTTTCTTTTATTAAATGTCGTTTACATATGGTAGAATTTGTAGTATAGTTATCCCATGTTTTATTTCCACATTTTCTACACTCTTTTGTTTTAACACCCCTTGTCATTATAAAGCACCTTTTTATTTACGCCCTCTCATTTTCGTTGTATTACATTGCTACTTTAACCCCCACGTATTCCAATACCTCTTACGGAAATACCATTTTTTATTAACTCCTCTTTGATGTACGCCTGTTTACTCAGGACAGGAAGGAGGGCGTAATATAAGGGCCTGGTGTAAATATTGTGTTTCATAGCGCTATGACGTTTTTGTGAGGTCAGTGTTCATGGATGTATTTTAAACATTATACCCTGCTAAGAAATTTCATTTTGATATAATGACAGTTTAAACCAGATAATCACAGCAGCTGTGTGTGATCTATCATTATGTCTAAAATAACATATGCATTATTTGTTTCCTTTATGAACATTTCTCATCCTAAGAGGGATTCAGAAAGATATTATCATAAATTTACGTAGGTGTTCATTCACAATTTCCGCTATATTTCACATTTTAACCAAACTTGAATTTCCTCAACAGACTTCCGCAAAATCTTCTAATGTCAAATTTCTTGAATTTCCATTTAGTGAGAGCTGATTTGTCCCATGGAAAAAGACGAACAGACGGACGGACGGAGGGACGGAGAGGCATGAAAAAGCAGAGTAGATCATCGCAATATTACGAACGCCCCTAAAAATCGCCCTTACCAAGAAATCTCCCACCACATATGGAACTCGAAATCTAATACTTCACAAAAACCTGCCACATGTTTGTTAATGTGGACCAGGTGAGTCCAAGCCTTACTGTCACAATGGAAGCAGTGCCGCAACCTAACTACTGCCGACTGGGCAGTAGAGGTTGATTCACTCCCTTACGTGTGGTTGGGGTATAAATTTAAAATCCCAGTGTATTAATATTTGTTCCGGGACAGGTCATTCCGTATAGGCTCTTGACTGCGTTAAGGGCTTGGCTGCTAAGTAATCGGAGTTCATTCTCCAGTGAAGGCAAAATTTTTTCTTGTCCAAGGCATCCGGAGTGGTTCTGGGGCCCACCAGGCCTCCTGTGGTACCGGAGGCTGTTTTCCTGTAGGAACAGTATCCACAGTGTGAATGTAATTATTTGTGTCAGTTTTAAGAATCTGTGGAGCTATATCTTTAACCACTATAATCTTTTATGACATGGCATTTGATATAAGCGCTGAGAAATCCGTGCCGCTAAACGATACTTATGTTTGACATGCAGCGATACAGACGTCAAAACCAGCATTTCAGTTAACAGGTGTGGGTACCTGTTCGGTATTCGTACTAGAGATCCATGGCTCTGCGTGTCTTTCAATTCTGATACGATAGACAAAGTTTCACAAAATTTAGTATGGATGTTGTCTGTGGTGGCCACCAAGTTATCACGCTTTTAATTTTGTATATCCTGTAATAAGAAGGAAGCAAATTCACGACGGGGGACGGGGGATGAGGACGAGTTGCAGGGGTACTAATATTTCTTAATATAGGGCTTTGGAAACCGCGGGTGGCACATGAGACGGTATTTCGAAATATGCGCCTTTTGTGTGGGGTAAATTTGGTACAATTATATTGTTACGTTATAAGTACATTTGCCTATCTGTCGGATTGATGGCTTTAACTAGTGAATCATTGAAATTAGGAATGCAATATTTGGTATGGAAAGGCATCATAAATGTTACTAAGAAATCTGGACAAGTTGTTATTTATAAGCGAATAATTCCAAAAATGACAACGATGCGACGCACTGATGATGTAACCAGTGCACTTAAGTAAAGGGATTTGAGTTTTTTACGGCGGTAAAGATAGAGGCAGTAGGTACTTTCGGAACGTCGGCGCTTATGTACCAAACTATAAAGCGTCGTAATGTAGAAGACAGTGAGTGTAACTTCAATCCATAATTGGGGTTAAATTACAAGTTAGTCGAAAGAGATTACGAAACTACTACTACTATTACTACTACTTTTATACTGCGCATGTGGAATATAAAAAATGGTAATACCAGTAACAGCAGGGCCATCTGGTATCGTATCACAATTATTCAGAAAATATCTGGAAAACATACCTGGGAAGAAAGACTTCAAGGAAGTACACAATAAAGCCACAATGAGCACTGCACACAGACTTCTGAGAGTACAGATGTAGAGTATAAATGGTTTGTCATGTTATATAGCATTATATGTACCATAGTGTAACAACAGAATAGCTCCAACAGTATATACCGTAAGAACAGGGTTTGTTTCAAATATATATGTAACTTTAAATACTCTGCGTAGAGGTGATAACAAATATAGTAATAATATTAATAACAATAATAATATTTGTTATCTTTCAATTCTCTTATTCGGTCGTTTACCTACATCCTGACTCACTAGCCCAATGAATTTTTGTCAAATAACTTCATTTGTCAATACCAGTTCTATAGCCAACCCAGCTTCTTTAACAATGAATAACGGAGGTAAATAGGCCGGATCGTAAAGTTGACCACTTGTAATGTTGTGCAGAGTTTATGAATGAGGAGAGTTTTGCCTTTATTTCCACGTATACCTTCATGGCTTTTAAGTAAACAATTTTGTTTTTTGTTTCAAAATTTTCCACAATAAGAAAAAATTAATTTCGGGCAACTTATTCATGATTGCAGGCAGTAAGGGGGCTTTATCTTCTATTTTGCCACAGTTGTGTGTCAATTCAAATAAAAAATATGGTGGATTTTGACAATTTGTTCACGATTTCCAATCGTAAAACCACGAGCGAAATTACGTCATTCTTTGATTATTATCTATCTTTTCTTGAATGTGGCGTGACTATTAAAAACACAATATTTTCAGAACTAACGGTAAGTGCAAACGAAACTTAGTTTTGTGAGGTATTAGCGAAACATGATTATTAGATTTTGGGCTCGATTTGTGTTTAGTTGTTGTCAGTCGTATATAAGTAATGTAGCGAGATTCAGACTAACCATTACATGAGCTTAGCAGGCGTGTGCATGCGTAATGTGCCTTACTTGTAGGCTTACGCTGGTTACTATAACTGGTAAACCCTTGAATCTAACTGCGGAATGTGGAGAATCCGTCACGATTAGAAGCTATTTTTTCAATTAAATTTGAAGTTTGTACACACATACATTATTCATTCATCAGTCTACAAGAATAATAGTTCTTCCCACACTTGATCAATCTTAGTGCTGGGGTCATATTACGTGCTAAGATGAGTTCAGAAAGGCGTGGTTATATCGCTTTACAGACGCGAACGAACAGCAACCATGACGAAGAAAAAGAAGCACGCCTGCTGCACGGAATATAATTTAGTATAAAACGTGAGCGATGTAAAAACGTACGAAATTTGTGTGGCAGACAATATTGTGTGGCAGCTGTCACGTAAATTGTGGCTTTGCCAGTGGATGCAGTGATCGCGGTTCGATATCCGTTGTAGGCAAGACGTGTGTCTGTTTTCGAAAACGTCCGATCCGGTGCTGGAATCCACCCGACCTAATGTAAACTGGGTACCAGAAGCTCCTATCTCGGTGATAAAGCGGCCAGGGTGTGTAACTGACCAGTAAACTCCCTCTAGTGCCGATATAGATTAAGTGCAGCTATCTTAGAATTCCCCTATGCTTACCTTACATTACTTAAACTCGTTCGTACTATATTACCATAACGCTCATGCCATGGAAAATACCCTGAGAATATTACCAAACCGTGTTGCGCGTAACCCGTGCGGCTCGTCGTGAAGTATTCAATGCAGCACGGTAGCAGCCAACTAATAAATTGACTGATAAATTAATATACTTTCACGAATGCCTTAATACATACGTACTTGAAGTAGGCGGATCATACTGTAGACTTTTTAACCAACATTGTCAGTTCATAGGAAACTAAAGCTATATTTTAGTTAACATAATAATAGAAAAGTTAAATTCCCAATACACAAGACTTTGATTCGACCAGTACTAAGCTTTGACTTCAAAGCGTGGACAATGACTGAGTCATCAGAAGCTAGGCTAACAATATTCTAAGGAAAAATAATAATAAGCAGGTTTGCAGGATTATATGGAAATAGCTGAGGATGGAAATAAGACACGCTGACGAGCTTCATGAATTGCTAAATAGACCTGATATAGTGAAATATATTAAGTTCAAAAAGACTGGAATGATTCGGTCATATAGTCTGAATGATACCGAAAGAAGTACTGAATGAAAAATTCCATAGTAGAAGACCTGTGGGAAGACCATGATTGAGATGGAAAGATAACATTAGAAGGGATTTCTCGTTACTGCTAAATGAAATAGGATGGAGGAAACTAGCAGGCGATAGGGATATCTAGAGGTGAACTCATTAAGAGGACAGAGGCAGAACGTTTTATTTCTCGCTGTTTGCAAGGCTACAAATGTCTCGTGATGTTTGAATATTGAGGTCGAAGTATTTGTGTTCGTTCTAGGACATAAAAACAGCCGTGACTTAGATTCTAGTACCTACAGTACGGATATGTATATATGATTTTCTCTTTTTAAAGTTATTGATTCTTTTGCCAGTGGTGATTCAAAATAATGGAAAGAATATTATGAGCTCATTTATTGTAATTGAATGTATAGGCTCTTTAATATATAGGGAATTTTATACGATAAACTGTCTTCCATTTGTGTATTCTATTGCTGTAAAGTGTACAGTAGGTTGGATATACATTCTAAGTTATCACGTATTAAAATAAACGTCCTATTTCTCTTATTGATTTCAAGTATATTATTAAAAATAAGAAGGTGAAATTTGGCATCTGCTCCAGTATTGCTGTGCGTTATTTGTTTTCATGTTCCTCAATCTTATTCTTCTCGGCTACTCTCCGTTGTAGTCCATGGCTTCTAATAAAATTCTCTTCAACACCATTATTCCCTTTGCTCGTTGTCTTAATTTTTTCCTTCCTCCTTCAATAAGTGCTTTTATGTCTTATTAAAAGTTTGATTATTTAATCGTTAATGTAATATTAAAAGTTTTATATACCTGATGATGCTGTGCGGGTTATGAACAGCATAAATTTTGCTTCGGTTCTTTCCCAGAATTTAGACACAGAGAGGGTTTTAGAAATATTGGACTTGTTCTGAACGAAGCGGTTGTGGAAAGGCCGGCATTTGTTTTGCCGTTTACTGGCTTGTTGTGACAGGGCTAGACAACCAGGTGATTGTCGTGGATCATGAGGGCTGTTGGAATGGGCTGGGGAAAAATTTGGGTTAAGAAACTGCGAAGAATGCGGAAAAATGATAAATGTGTGGAAAAAGTGAGAAATTTATGTGTTTAGAGGCCGGTGCGCTGGCACATATGAAGTTTCATATAATCACAACTTTGCGACTCAGTTGAACATCACGTTCACTGCACTTGAGAGATCCAGGAATTCTCGTGTGGGAATGTATGAAATTTTTGCTGCCTGCCCAGGTTTCAACCAAGAAATGAAAGTGAGCAGCTCTATAGCAGGATATTTAACAAATGTTGTTGTTTTATTCTTGAAAATTATGCGGGGTTTTAAGGCATTACGGCACTGAAACATGTGTCGTAGAGGTTTTCTTGTGAAACAATCTGGAAAAATTAAGAAATTAATTCCACACATCAAATCTTTGCCAGTTATTATTTAAATCAATGGTTCCCAGAGTGTACTAAGCAAATCTGAAAGGATTGGCGAATAAATCACAAGGGATGTGGTTACGATAGAATTAACTTAATTGTAATTAAAGAAATAATATGTATATAGAACGGGGGAGAGGGGAGTTTCGTACAGAGATTTGGTGGGGACAACTGAGTAAATCAGAGAGTTTGGAAGAAATAGATGTAGAAGGGAGGATAATATTTAGATAGATCTTCAGGAAGTGAGATGCGGGAATGGAGAGGATTGATTTGCTTTACGACAAAGACAGGTGGCGGGAAGTTGTAATTGCAGTAATGAAATTAAGGTGCGTAAAATGCGCCTAATTTCTTGACAAGCAGAGTATTCGTTAGCTTTTCAAGAAATACTGCTTCGTTGGGTAAGTAAGTAAGTAAGTAAGTAATTATGTAAGAAAGAATGTAAGAGAGTAAGTAAAAAAGTAAGTAAATAAGAAAGCATGAAAGTAAGTAACGAATCAAGTAAGTAAGTAAGTAAGCAAGTAAGTAAATAAGAATGTAAGTATGTAAGTAAAATGTGAGCATGTATATTATGTAATTAAGTAAGTAAATAAAAAGTATGTAAGTAAGTAAGAAAGTAAGTAAGTAAGTACGTATGTAAGAAAGTAAGTAAAAATGTGTGTAAGTAAGAAAGTAATTATGTAAAGAAGAAAATGTGTAAACATGTAAGTAAGATAGTAAGTAAAGAAGTAAGTAAGTATTATGTAAGTAGGGAAGTAAGAATTTAAGTAAGTAAGTAAGAAATTACGTAAATAAGTAGGCAAATAATTATGTATGTAAGTAAGTAATTATGTAAGAAATTAAGAAAATAAATAAGCATTTATGTAAGTAAGTAAATAAATAGGAATATAAGTAAATAAATAATTAGGTAATTAATTATGTAGGTATGTATGTAAATAAGTAAGTAAGCACGTAAGTAAATAACGCAAGTATGTACCTATGTATGTATATAATAATTAAAAATGTAACTAAAAAATAATCATGTAAGTAAGAATGTAAATATGTAAACAAATGTAAAAACATTTGTGTAACTAAGTAAGTATGTAATTAATTATGAATGTATGCAAATATGTAAGTATTTAAGTAAGTAAATACATAGGAATGTAAGTAAGCAAGTAAATAAGTTAGTATGTACGTAAGCAAGTAAGTGTACATGTATGTAAGGAAGTAAGAAATTATGTAATTAAATATGTAATTAAGTTAGGAAATAATTATGTAATTAAATATGCTTGTAAGTAAATGTAAATAAATTTGTAAGTTTATATTATGTTAGTAAGTAAACAGTTTATTAAATAAATGAATAAAAATATGTGTAAATGAGTAAGTTACTATGTAAATAAGTATAAAAGTAATAAGTTATCAATCAATTAAGTATGTAAGTATATATCTAATTTAGAAAGTGAGTATGTAAGAAAGTAAGTAAGTATGTAAGTATTATATAAATATATATGTAAGTAAGTAAATAAAAAGTAGGTTAATATATAATTATGTATGTTAGTAAGCATGTATGTAAGTAAGGAAGAAACAAGGAAGGTAAGTATTTAAGTATATTTTAAGTAGGTAAGGATGTAAGAAATTACGTGTTTAAATAAGTAAGAATATAAGTGAGTGAATATTGAATTAAATAAGATTATATGTTTGTATTTATATAAGTAAGTATGTAAGAAAATAATTTAGTCAATAAGAAAGTAAATAGTTAAGTATGTAAGTAAGTAATTGAATAAACATGTAAGAAAGTTAGTAACTAATTATTAAAGGAATTAATTAATATACAATTATGCAATTAAGTAATTATATAAGTAGGTAAGTAAGAAAGTAAATACGTAATTACGTACGTAAATAAAGAGGTAAATGTATATGTTAATAAATAAATAATTAAGAAAAAATTAGCTAATAAATAAGTAAGTAAAAAATTAAGTAATAAGAATTATACAAGTATTTTTATAAGTAAGTACATATGTAAGAATGTTTGTAATGAAATATTTATGTAAGTAAGTACGTAAGGAATTACGCAAGTAAGTATTAAATAAGTAAATAAATTAGTAAGAATGTAAGTAATTGATTACTTAGGTTTTTAAGTAAGTATGAAATTAATTAATTAATTATGTAATAAAATACGTATTCAAATGAGTATAAAAGAAATTAAGTATCTAATTAACTATGTTAGAAAGTAAGTAATTAAGTAAATAAATTTGTGAGGAAGTTAGTAAGTATATAATTAATTAAGTATATAAGTATGTAAGAAATGTGTAATTAAGTAACTAAATAAGTAAGTATGTAAGTAAGTATTTCAGTAAATATGAAAGTAAATAAGTAGGAATATAAGTAAAAATTTATTAACATATATAAATATTTAACTAAATATATATGAAAGGAATTAATTAAATAATGTGTTAGTTATGTAAATATCGGTTTAAGAGAGAAGCTATGGAATTAAAAATATAAGTAAATCAGTAAGTAATTAATGAAATATATAAAAAAATTAAGAATAAATAATTAAGTAAAACTATAAGTAAAAAAGTAAGTAAGTATGTATACAAAAATGTATTCAATTAAGTTAGAATGTAAGGAACTATATAAGTAAGTAAGTAAGTAAGTAAGTATGTAAGTACGTGAATAAGTACGCAAGCATGTAATAAAATGTGTAAGTAAGGAAATAATTATGAAAATTCGTAAGTAAATGTGTAAGTAATTATGTGTACGTATATGTAAATAAATAATTATGTAAGGATATACGGCAGTGTAAAAGGATGTAAGAATGTTAGTTAGTATTCAAAGTTGTAAGGAATAAAGAAAAAAGTTTGTAAGTAAATTAGTAAGTATGTACTTAAGTAATTCATTAAGGAAATAAAAAAGTGTATAAATAAGCAAATAAATATGTTAGTAAACAAGTAAATAAGTAGAAAAGTAAGCGTGTAAGTAAGAAGGTAGATGCGTAAATACGTATGTAAATTATCATGTAAGTAAGCATATATATAATAAATTATGTAGGTCGATATGTAATTTTTGAAATAGGAAAGTTTTTAATTTAGTTTGTAAGTAAGTAATTAGTATCAAAGTAAGTAAGTACGTAACTAAGTAAGTAATTATGTAAGTAAGCAATAAAGTATTTCATTTAGTTAAAAGTATGTAGGTTTGTATGTAAGTAATTATGTAAGTAAGGGTGTAAATATATAAGTAAGTAAATATGTACGTAGTTATGTAAGAAAATAAATAAGTGATTATGTAAGTAAGTAAGAAACGAAATAAATAATAATGTAAGCAATTAAATAAAAAGAAATTATATATGTATGTAATAAATTATATAGGAAAATAAGTAAGAAAATAAATAAGTAAGTATATAAGTGAATTAAAATGCAATTAAGTAAATAAGAATGAAAGAATTTGAGTAAGTAAATAAGTGAGTACTTATGTAAGTAAGTAATAAATTTGTAAGTTGTTGAATAAGAAATTATATAATTAGGTAAGTAATTAAGTAAGTAAGCAATTATCTAATTAAATAAGTGAGAATGTAAGTAAGTAATTAATCAAGTAAATTAATAATTACATAAATAAGTAAGCATGTAAGTAATTATTTAAAAAATTAATTTAGGATGTAATTACCTAAGTACTCAAGTATGTAATTTTGACAGTAAAAAGTAATTAAGTCTTTATCTAACAAAGTAAGTAAATAATTAAATAAGTAATAAGTAAGTAAGTGTGTATAAATGTAAGAAAGTAAGTACGTAATTAAATAAGGGAAGGAAGGAAGCATTTAAATAAGTAAGTAAATAAGTAATTAAGTAAATATGTAAGTAAGTAAATTTTATGTATGTAAGCAAGTAAGTAAGTAAGTAATTGTGAATATAATAAGTTAGTAAGTAAGTAGGTAAGTGGCTAAAAATTATGTAAATAAGTAAATATGTATGTATGTATGTATGTACGTTTGTAAGTAAGAAAATAAGTAGGAAGACATGTAAGCACTTATGAAAGACGGTAAGTACGTAAGTCTGTAGGTAAGAGAGTAAGTAGTTCTGTAAGTATGTAAGTAATTATGTAAATAAGTGCGTAAATATATAAGTAAATAAATAAATAAGAAATTAATTTAGAAATGAAATTGGTGAGTAAATATGTAAGTATGTATGTAAGTATTTATGTAAATAAATGTGCATATAATTAACTATATATGTATGTAAGTATATAAGGATGTAAGCAAGTAAGTAAGAATTTACGTAATTAAGTATGTAAAAACGTGTGTAAGGAAGAATGTATGGGAATAAGTAATTAAGTACGTATGTATGTAAGTATGAAGTTAAGTATGTAAATAAGTAGGTAAGGGTATAGTATTATATAAGAAAGAAGGTAAGTGGCTAAGTAAATAATTACATACAAATATTATTCAGGGATTAGTTATGTAAGTAATTAATAATAGTTTGTGTGTATGCAAGTAGTTAGGAAGGTAGGCATCTAAATAACTTAGTAAGAAAGTAAGTAACTAAGTGTATAAGTAAGTTAGTAAATAAGTAGGTAATTTAGTAAATGTAGATGTATGTAAATAAGAAACTAATAATGTAAATAAGTAAGTAATTAAGTATTGAAATAAGTACATAAGTGTATATGTAAGTATTTATATAAGTGTTTATGAAAATAAGTATGCATATACGTAATTAGTTAAGTTCAAGTTTAAGAAAATAAATAATAAATTAATTAAATACTTAAGTGAATATCTATATATGTATTTAAATAAATAAATAAGTACGTCAGAAAAGAAAAACGTATATAAATAATTCTGTACATTCGTATGTATGTATGTATGTCTGTATGTATGTAAATAAATAAATAAATAATAAATTAATTATATATGTATATAAGAAAATAGTCAATTAGGTTTGTAAGTAATTAACTATAGAAGTATGAATGTAAATAAGTATGTAAGAATATTTTTAAGGAATTATTTAGTTAAGCAATTAAGTATGCATCAAAATACTTATATACATATATGTAACTAAGAAATTAATTAAATAAGTATGCAAGTATATAAGTGCGTAAGTATATAATTAAGTAATTATATAAGAGAGTATGTAAGCAAATAAGTAATAAGTATGTAAGTAAATATGTAGGTAATATGTATTTAAGACAGGAAGATAAATATTAATATGTCAGTAAGTAAGTAAATATCTAAGAATTAATTGATTAAATGTGTAAAGATTTATGTACGCAAGAAATTATTTAAATACATAAGTATATAAGTAAGTATGTAAGTAACTACAAAAGGAAGTATTTAACTTACTAAAATTGTAATTAATTAAGTATGGATGTAAGTGAATAATAACCTAAAAAAGTATGAAATTGTATAGTTTGGAATTATGTATGTATGTAATTAAGGAAGTAAATAACGAAGGAAATACGTAAGTAGGTAAATATATATGCAATTAAGGAAGTGTGTACGTAAGTAAAGAAGTAAATAAGTGAATACTAAAAAATTATGTAATTAAATAAGTAAATTATTAACTATTAAATAAGTAATTATTTAAGTATGTAAGTGTATAAGTGAGTAAGAATGTAAGATAGTGCGAAAGTAAGTAAGAATGTAAGAAAATAAGAATGTGTGTCAATCTGTTTATAAGAACGTAAATATTTATGTAAATATATAATAAAATCATTATGTATGTAAGTGAGTATGTAGGTTATTAAGTAAGCTTTAATTAAGTAAGTACTTAAGTGTTTATGTATGTAAGTATGAAATTATGTAATAAGTAAGTAGGTATTTATGTATGTAATTATGTAAGTTTTAAGCATGCATGAAAGTAAGTCATTATGTAAGAAAGTAAGTTAGAATGTAATTAATAATTTATTACGTATGTAGTTAAAGAAGAATAAGTAAGTAATTAAGTAAGAAAGTGTGTATGAAAGTAAAAATGTACGTAATTAAGCAAGTAAATAAGTCAGTAAATAAATCCATACGTAAGTAAATGTATAAGTGGGTATGTAATTAAATCAATGAATAATTAATGAATAAAAATGAATGTAATTAAGTAAGCGAGAACGTTTGTAAGTAACTAAGGAAATACGTATGAAATTAAATAAAAAAGTATGTACGTAATTAATCGAGTAAGTATAGTAGTAGGTAAGTAAGAAAATAAGTAAGTAATTAAGTAAATATGTATGTATGAAAGTATGAAATTATGTATGTAAGTTTCTTAGGAAATAAATGATTATGTAACAAGGTAAGTAACCGTGTAGGTCAGTATTTCAGTAAGGAAATATATAAGTATGTTAGTAAGTATGCAATAAGTAACTAAGTACGAAAGGATGTAAGTGCGCAAGTAAGTAAGTAAATTATTAATTATGAAAGAAATAATTAATTTTTTGTATCTAAGTAAGTAAGTATGTAATGAAGTAGGTGTGTATGTAATTTAGTAAGTAAGTATGTAATTAAGAAATTATGTGAATGAGTAAGTATGTATGTAATTAATAAATAAGTAATTTTGTAATTAAAATGTTATGTAAGTGAGTAAATATGTAAATAGTTAAGTAAGTAATAAGCAATTAATATAGTAATTATGTAAGTAAGTATGTATGTCCGTAAATAAATAGGAATGAAGTTAAGAATATATGTATGTAATAAAGTAAGAAGTTAAGGAAATAATTTTTTAAGTAATTAGGTAAGCTTTTTAAGTGGGTATATGTGTGAGTATAAGTAAGTAATTAGGGATATAAGTACGAAATTAATTAATTAAACAAGAAAGTCAATAAGTAATTTTATATGTATTTGATTATGTAAGTAATTTTGTATGTAATTGAGTATGATTGTTAGAACGTAAGTAGAGAGGAATGTAATTATGTAAGAAATTAATAATTGAGTAAGTAATTACGGAATTATGATATTACGTATGCATGAAAGTGAGTATGGAAGAATAAATGTAAGTAAATAAGGAAATAAATAATTAAGTATTATGTAAGTAAGTAAGTGTGTAAGAAAGCATATCTCTAAGTAGGTTAAAAGTAATTAAGCATGTGACTAGGTAAGTACATACGTACGTAAATATGTAAGTAAGTGAATAACCAAGTATATAAGTAAATAAATACGTAATTATGTAAGTAGGTATAAAATTATATATCTGTGTATATAAATTAGTAATTACTTAATAAATTAGTAATTATATAAACAAGTAAGAAATAAAGAAGTAAGTAAGTAAGAAATAAGTAAGCATGTAATTATTTAAACTAATAAGAAATGAAGTAATATGTATGTAAGTTGCAAGTAATTAAGTCATTGATTAAATAAATCTATAAGTAAAATACCATATAAGAGAGAAAGTATGTAGGTATGTAAGTATATAAATAAATATGTAAGGAAATAGTAAGTTATTATTTATTGAATTAAGTAAATAACGAAACAAATTCGAATGTATGTAAGTGAATAAAAAATGAAGAAAATAAATAAGTAATTAAGTGAAATGGTAAGTAAGTAAATATTTAAGTATGTATGTAAATATGTAATTGTGTATGTAATTAAATAAATAAATATCTACGTAGGAATGTGTGAAAGGACGTAAGAATATAAGTAATTAAGTATATGAAAATGTAATTATTGAATTTCATTTTATTACCGTGCAATGTGTTAAAAATATTTATTAAAACCAACTAATTGCAAATACTTGTCAAACCATTTAAAACCACATTATTAGATTAAAATGGATTTAAAATATCTCCTACATGTTTCAATCCCTCTATGGGATCATCCTCAGGGAGCATAAAGTATTGTAGGACTAAAGTTACTAAGATCGACTTTATACGAGGTTATCTGGTAGTATGCCTGTGAAATATACAAAAGTTTGAGCTGTTTTTACCCAAGAATTTTGGTGGACGTCAAGTAACCTGGAATGAGTGAGTCAGCATCATATTATTGCAGTACTTACTGTTTTGTTTATGTTATACCCGTCTGGTTCGGCCTGTGTTTCTCCCCGCTGTGAGTGCTGTGTCACTGTACTTGGTTGGAAGTGTGGTACTAACGTGGTCAAAAAGTAGGTTGTGCTCATGTTTCAGCTGTTCCGTGATCAGGTATCCTTTTCTGTGGTATTCTTGTATGTACAGTGACTCCCAACAGTTCATTAATTTACCCTTTCTACATGC
>Ga0131853_10009455_pt1 | contig 17838 bp, 7 predicted proteins | sample TergutLab28metaG_FD_92764 | JGI IMG/M metagenome (GOLD analysis project Ga0131853, IMG submission 92764) | Labiotermes labralis P1 segment gut microbial communities from Petit-Saut dam, French Guiana - Lab288 P1 (version 2) (version 2) | ecosystem: Host-associated > Arthropoda: Insects >... | reverse complement strand
CTACCTAATAAAAAACAGGGTACAGTACTTCAACCATAACAGTACACAATATTTCAGTTGGGTATTATTGGGTTGAAAGATTACCCATGAATAATACATTTACATATACAAGAACATACATAATGCAAAATACACACCATCAACAGGTAGTCAAAGCTGCGGGAAATGTGATCATTTGCATAGCTTTGCAAATCAAATTCAAGGGCATCGACTGCTCCATATTTTGCGTGACAATTCTTCACTTCTACACCTGTAACAATATACAAAGCATGAATTTTAATTATCATTGACATAAAATCCTCCCATCGCACTATGGCCCTGGGGTTGACTCAAGCCTCTAACAGAAATGAGTACAAGGAGTATCTCCTGAGAGTAAAGGTGGCCGGTGTGTAAGGCTGACCTTACCACCATCCTGGGCCATTGTCATCAATTCTGGGCACCTTAACTTCCTGGAACCCTCTGGGCCTCTCCAGGCCTGTAACATGACTGCTTTACCTTTTTAATCCAAGAAAACTAAAATATGAATGTTTCCAAAAAAAAAAAACACAAGGAAGAAATATGATGAGGCAAAAAAAAAAATCTGACCATTTGTGGCCAGAACTGAATTTACATGACATCCGTGTCATGGTTACTTGGAACCAGCAGTAATGTCAAGAACATAAGAAATGTAGTTTTGGGAAATACAACTGCCAATTGCTTGTGAATTATCACACTTCTCAGAGGGTTGCCAAAATGCATCTTACAATCTTAATATACACATTGATGAAAACCTTAACCTGAACCAAAGTTCTCAAATTCACCTAATGAAAAGCAAACACAAAACTCCTGTGAACAAAACAACAAAGTCCCGGCCACTCATGATCTATTAAAAACCCATCACTCTTAAAAGGAGGTGTTAACTACGCAGTTGTTAAAGATCATATGGCCAATGGTGACATGAAACATAATGGCATAACATCGACAGGTGAAAAACAAATGCTCCCCAGCAAATCCTGTCCCACGGTCACAAGCCCACAAAAGATCGACGAATATTATATTACAAGCGACAATGTCGAAAATTACTTAACGGTACAACCAAACAAATGGTACGGGAACCCTATTTGAAACTTCTTAATAGATACCTCTTGCGCTGCAACCGCTAACAACATCATTGTAGCAATACTCGGCGAAACCTACAGCCAGGTAGGCAGACAATACCACCAAGAACTTCATGATGAATCTGAAAATGAACATCAACAAACGGGCTTCAAATTGTAGCAAATAACACTGCCCTTATTACCACATATACTTTCAAACAAAATCTCATTGCACAGAAATACATTTACCAACAATAAGTAGGCCTTCAACCTGATTTACTGCTGCTCACCACGAGTACTGAACTACCTACTGGAACAAACCTTCCACCAATGCGTATCAAACGCTTATACAGTATCTGTGATGCCCTTTCTAGACCTTTGTGATCTTGCAGAATATTGCACCATCATCGACAGAGCACGTCCACATCACGTGCCAAGTGCGCACGCAGCATGAACTGCGCAATAGGGCAATGAGCATGACACACCATACTACATGTATAATTATGTGTGATACGACGGATGAGTTCGTCGTAGACTTCAGTTAAGAATACCGGAGTTGGTAGGGTGTGTCGCCTTCTACGCCAGTGTGTGTAAAGGTTGACAAGATCAAGTGTTTGTAAAATATACTCTTAGTATTTGCTTGTTGTTACACTTTGAGAGTTTTCCAGTCGTTTTCACAAGATTTGTTTGTAATACCTCATTGAAGTAACCTCATCAACCGCTGTCACTAGTTCAATTGTGTTACGTACACCCCGCTGGAAGAAAGTATTTTTCAACAATGAAGGCCGTGCAAGCAATCCTTTTTGTCCTAGCTGCAATCTGTGCACATTCTGTGACTGCAAAGTTGCAATGTACGTGAGTATGTAGTCATTTTAAGTGGCTGAGCAGCTTTGTTAGGTATTCATTTTCGAAACTATTTTTTTCGAACTAATGTTAGAACCACATGCACTTCATTTCCTCATTCACAGGTATATCATTTTCTTTTAAGATTGTTAGACGTATTAAGATGGAGTGGGTGCGAACTGCGGATTAATTTTTTGTGCCTGCAGACTGATCATAAGCTGGGTGGGCTAAAGAAGATATTTCATGTGTTCGCCCCAAACCGGGCTCAGCATTCTGTGCCATGAGGGCAGTCAATTTTTAGTTACGTGGTTGTACGTACGTCAAGTATTGGAACTGGTATTTTGTGCATGAAATAGATTTTTTAGTTTTACTGCAACATGCCACTACACAGTGCGTGTGATAGACTTCAGTTGAACATTTATGTTAGTGCCCAGTACTTTATATGTGAAACACGTTTTGCAGTTGTATTGTGACATATTCTGCATCCTTTGACTTAGCCAAAAGAAGGGACTGGGAAATGCACATAAATTACGTCACCTAGAGGCGTGTATGCCCTTAACTGTGACTAGACTAACTGAAGACAGGGACGCCTCAATATAGTGTTTGAAATTCCAAGCAACACATTTTAATGGAAATGGTAAGGTATTATGTGCATATATGTTGTTTATTCTTTTCAGTAACTGTACCTTACACATTTTAGACAATTTTAGATTGCATTTGTCAACACAAATGTTACAGAAACTTAAAAGGTAAAGTACCGAGGATGCTTGCAAAAGTAGAATTGTTTAATTCAGCGATGTGAGACTTTAATGAATTATTTTAATGACAGTCTGGCAGGCAGCAACTTCTAACATTATTTTCCAAAATTTTTGAAAAGACAGTGAATCAAGGTTATTAAAACATCACGTAATATTTTATGCAGGGCACTGCAGGGATTTCAGATGAACTTAATAACGGGAAATGTCACATATAAACTAATAAATGAAATCCTAAATGCCTTGAACAATAAATTAAGAGTAAGAGTTATCTTTTGTGATCTTGTGATGAAGTCTTAAATGCCTTGAATGATAAATTAATAGTAGGAAGTATCTTTTGTGATCTTGTGATAGTGTGAAAAAGGTTATGACTGTAAATCATGACAACTTGATATTGGAGCTAGAAACTTAAAGAATAACTGGTATAGGTAAAGAACTCTTATCAGTGGTACGTTAATGTTAGATATCGAAAAATTTTAATATATAATAAGACACAACATTACAGCACTCTCTCTAACTTAACATTGATTAAACACGGATTCCCACAGGGTTCCATTCTGGGTCCCTTGCTATTTCTTTTATATGTAAATGATTTAGCTCAGTTTGCGAATAACATGTACATCTGTGTTGTTTGTCGAGGATACAAGTATGCTCTTTACTCGTGCACACACAACCAAACTTAATTCAGATACTCATACAGTTTTGGAAACTATAACACTTGGTTTAAAGACAATTATTTGTCATTAAATTTTCAAATAAACTCAGTGTTCTTTTTTAGACTAGGAATATTCCAGCAATTGACACAAAGATTGGTTATAATAATAATTTAATCCCCATTGTTCTATCTACCAAGTTGCTTGGCTTAACTATTGATAACATGTTTTCATGGAGAATGTATATAAATAATCTTACAACCAGATGAAGCACTTCTTGTGTTGTAGTCAGATACATTAAGCCAGTTGTGTATCATAATTGATGCTTCTGTTATATAAATAGTCTTTTGAGTTGTTAATGAATGTACAGTTGTAGGTGGTTCTTTATAGTGAGGGAAGTGAGCAGCAATGCTATTCAGGACTAGTTCTATAATCACTGAATGCTGAATGTCTGTGACTTCTAGTTCAGCGGGTACTTAGTTGGATTCCCTAGCAGGACATTGGCTACATTTATGATCTGCAAATGCTGTGTGACGTATGGCTGAAAAGCCAAGAGTTCCCAGTTTGCTGTAGTTGCTCGTGCTTTTTACCTGTAATTTTTGGAAGTTTGAAATTAGACAAATGCAGTAATGCGTGATGCTGTAACCATCTCAGTGTTAGCTGGCATACTCAGCCATCTTTTCAACATTTGTTTGAAGTACCCAATTAATTTTCATTGAATCTTACATAAACATTTTTCGTGCTTACAAATATGTTCAACACAATTTATGTAAAGTTAGTTGGCTTGTGACTAGGCCTTAAGTTTGTAGGCCTACAACCTATATGACAGTAAGCAGCGTTTGACAAGGAACCATTATCAGGTTTCTGGGCTGGTGGGTGTGAGTCCACTGTAGATTTTTTTAGCTAGTGTTATTTAAATTCACATAGAATGGAAGTAAGAATACACACAGCACTGAGGTAGTTGGAGCTAGAGGTAATGTACTGTGGGGCTGTTTGTGTTGACACTGTAAATTTATAGTGCAAGTTTTTGTTCATCCTGGATATGATGCCATGATGGTAATGTGTAGGTACCAGTGTTTCAGAGGATATAGGTGCCTCCATCTACATGGTAGTTCAATCATGTTGGGACAGGTGTCCTTACCACCACTACTGTGAGAACCTTACGTCTCACAGGATGTAAAGTGTTGTAAGCGACCACCTCCAGCTCTGTTTGATAAAGCGGATAGAGTTCCGTATCCTGGCTCGGTTTGGCTGCCAATTTATACATTTCATTTGGTTGTGTTGTGATTCCTGTTGGTGCCATAAAAGGTGACAGTCAGCAAGGGTTTATGTTCTAGTGTTAATGTTCATTCATTCATTCATTCCATTGGCATGTGCAGAATGTGACAATTACTTGCCGTTCTTCCATTCCTCTCTGTTATGTAGTTTTACTTGCCACCCTTCACCAACTATTATTCAATCCTCACTCACCTCATCTTGCCATCTATTTCTTGGTCTACCTCTCAATCTTGCTCTTCCCAAATTCGTATATAATACTCTTTTGGGAATTCTGTTTCCTTCCATTCTCTGTACATACCCAAACCAATGTAATCTGTTTAACCGTATTGTCTCTATTATAGTAGATTTTTTAACACTTGCATACATTTTTTTATTGGTTAACCGTAGCCGCTGAACGAAATATATGTATGTCGTGCAGTGAGCCCTTTAAATAGCGGAATGGCAAAGTGGATGGGGGGGGGGTTTAATCCCGGCGTCAAAGGGTTAATATCCTCCATTTTTCTTTTTCATTGTCATATACCGGACCTAAAATTCTTCTATACAATTTCCTCCCAGAAATGTTCAGTTTCTTTCTGTCTGTCTTTGTTAGTGTCCAAGTTAATGTTATGACACCATAAATGCCAAGAAGTGTGTAGCGTACAAGTTGACAATATGGTAGTGTTTGTAGCTTGTAGTTTTTACCCTGCCCTTAATTATTATGTGTAGTTGAGAGTTAAGTATTTATTGAATCATTTTGATGCAGGTAGGATTACTCCAGCTGAAATTCCAAAGGACTGGATCACCATGGTGGAGCCTTGCACCTTGAAAATGAGAGCACAGGTGCAAGAAGAGCTGAAAGCTGCTGTTACTTACTTGGCAATGGTCAGTTTCTGTTTTCTGTATTTGATTTTTTTCTGCATTAGACTGTAGTTTTGTGGGCAGGCTAATTATATCCTCCACAATTCCCTGGGCATTGAATAGGTCTTTGAAAATATCATAAATATTGAAATAGTATCGCATGTGAGATGCATGTGCACCTGAAACATGTTCACGGCCATGCTGTATTCATGTCGATGGTGCAGTTGTGCATTTAACTTGTTAAGAACACTGGAAGACGTGTGTAAAACATAACAGTTGACCAGGTGTGTAGCTGTTATGGATGGCATTCACTTGTGTAGAACGGTATGGTTGATGGGGTGCATAGCTGGTACAGATGACATTCCAGCACTTCTTAACGATTTGACGCCCAATGACCCCTATAGGGGTCGTACCGCACTGCTAACCTCTAAAGTTGCATTTTATATATTTATTCAACAAATATAGGTACTGAATATTTTAAACATGGATTATAGTCTCCATTTTTTTCTCTTCAAAATGCAGTTTGTTTCATAATTTGGTTCCTGTATTATTCACATTTTATATACAGGATGTGCTAAAATTAAAAAAATAATTCCGGCGCCAAAAGGTTAAAGATGGCATTCCAAGTGGGGGTGGATCCTTCCAAATGGCACCAGAGGCGCATTGAGGGACCCTTGCTGCTGGAACTCAAATGATGTGTGGCACAGTCACTGCAAACCATTAATGTGAACTGTGTCAAAAGTGTTACGGACCGCATACTGAAATCAAGAAAAAAATGGCTGTTTCAAACGCACTGACATCATCATGCTCCATAAAAGAGTCCATCCTCATGTGACTCAAGTTCAGGAGAGTTTTGGTTGCCACATGATGAGAGGTGCTTGCACTTAGCACCATGCTGTTTTCACATGTTAGGATTGTTAAAGTATGCCCTCAAAAGCAGGATGTTTGCATTGGTTAACAATGTGCAGGAGGCTGTTTCTGTGGTGCAGTGGTTTCGGCATTCAGGAGTTCTTTGCAAATGGGATACACTAATTCCTGCAACTGGGGGGGGGTCTGCCTGTGTAAATGCCTGTGGTGATTTGTTCTGACTTACACTACCCTTGTCCCTGAACATTCTCTAGGTTTCAGTTGTGCATGTCCCAAAGTTAACAACTTTTCCAATATAGGCTGCAGTTGAAGACGGAGCACTGTAGTCGACATTGTTGGAATTATAATACAGTACTAAAGTTTAAAAATTACTGATTTAAATTCACTTTTGCGAAGATAATGCAGCTACTGTGAAGGCCTGACCAGACCATGAGGGTTGTAGGAGGAGGTGGCTCCCAGATTTCCAGACAGTCGGCACATGAAGGCGATAAGGTTGTCAGCCCCATGCACTGGCCACCTTTACCCCGGTGGAGATATCCATTGTTCTCATTTCTTTCAGGGGCTGAGTTGACCCCAGGGCCATAATGTGGCTGGAAGGGTTAAGTCAATTGTAAATTCCATTGACACCATCGGGAATCAAACCTGCGACCTGCCGGCTTGCGGCGCAGTCCCTCAACCAGTTGCGCCACCTCATGTCCCCCAAATTCACTCGTAAAAAATGAAAATTCGTTAAAAGGATAGCCATCTCAAAAATGGCAAATTATCTCTGTTGTATTGTCTACAGTGATTTTAGCCAGTGTGTAAAGAGTGTGGAATACACAGTATTGAAATTGAACTAAAAATATGCAGCGTGAGTATAGTTTCGTGACAGGCTGCATGAGCTGTAGTGAGTGTGACACTCACAGGACAGTGGGCCCTGACAGGATGTTGGTCCATGAGGAACCTGAAAATGCGACGGTGCATTGCCGTCAAATTTTTGCGTACATGTGGGGAATATATCGGATGAAACACGTGAAATGATGTGAGCAATTTATGTAGTTCAGGCCCATTCCCAAACATAGACATTTCAAGGGTTTAAAAGTGCTCACAAGGGCAGAGAGGGTACAGAATTTCACACCTGCAGTAGATGACTGAAAGTCACATCAAACCCAGAATTGCAGAACAAAGCGTGCCATTTACAAGCAAAATAAATGCCAATTGAACGTTCATAATGAGGGCAAGTGAACTGAAGATGAACAGGGAGCCGATAAGGTTGATGGAACCGGCACTTTTTGGCATGCGATGGTTGTGCCACACAATTTGTGCGGCAAGGAGGAACTTGGATAATTGCCAGGGTTTTTTTTTTTTTTTTGGGAAGAAGCTGACAGCCTGTTTCTCCAAGTTTAAATTGAAAAGTCACAGATTTATATTTACTGACATTCAAAGGAATGTGACAGAGTATCAACTTCTGTTATTGAAGATGAGTTTTGCATGTTTTTCAGAAACTTACATGAACACTGGTGACTATATTTAATCAAAGGGCACTGTTTTGAGGGAAAGTATTAATAAACATACTTGCCTCGTGCATGATTTCTGTCTAGTTTTATGGTGTTGTTACTTCTTGCTACGTTACACAATTTCAGTATGTCTGAGATTCAGCCATCCCATACAGTTCCATCACTAGGACCCATTTTAATGCGTATACAATAATTGCATTTACATTAGCATTTATTGTATATACAGAGTGGGCAAGAAATCGCTTAAATGTTCATAATATTTGTGATTGAATATGGTTAACTGACTTCTTGCTTGCCCTGTACTTTTCACAACAGTATGACATGATGTCACCTCCTGGAGATACTGTCAGCTGTAGCCCAGATTTTTTAAAATCATCTGCATTATGTCAAATACATTCAGTCTTAAAAGTTTTTACCCATCTCTTCGTCTGTCATAGTGTGTTCTGATTGTAGTGAATGAGTGTCACTTATGTCCATCTTCTGTTGCGTTCTTTCCATTGCGTGTGTTACGTATGTGTGTATTATTGTTGACAGATTTCGTCTCGGCAGAAAGCAATGGTTTTCTGTTACTAGATTTTCTGTGTAGCAGATTTTCAGTTACTGGCAGGCAACCCATACTGGTTTTAAAGTATACTGCCAGACCACCAGAAATTGAGGGATATGAAATAATTTTTTGTCCATTATATACAGGCTTTCATGCTGCCATGTTTCTGAGCTTTGTGTATACTAGTACGTTGTTGGTGACGTAACTGGTCGCACATCACCTGGTGGAAAAGAAAGTGTATGTTGCTGAAAATTGATGTCATCTTGCTTATATGCCATGTTATATGTCTTTTGTGTGTGTAGGTGTGTGTATATAAATCGGTGACGTACACCGTGCGGAACAGATGTGGGTGGCCTCTTGCAATGATTCATTGAAACATGGGACAGTTTGGTTTTATTTCAGGGTGCTCACTTTTCAAGGGACACAATAAACAGACCTGGTTTTGCCAAACTGTTCTTCGAGGCCGCAAGTGAAGAACGTGAGCATGCCATGAAAATAATTTCATACCTACTCATGCGTGGTGACCTTACAACTGAAGTCAGCAAACTCATTCAGAACCCAGTGAGTAATCCAAGTAGCCAATAGGTTGCAGATGTGTGCTAGTGAAATAAGTGTGAAAATGTTTGCGGAGTCCTTGTATGCATCGTTTTTTAGTTTGTGTACAGTGATACCTTGGTTAACGAGTGACCCTGCTAACAAATTTTTTGGCTAATGAAAATTTTTTTTGCTGTTTTTTGGACTCGGCTAACGAATATGGATTCGGCTAACGAATGTTTTAGTGGATGCGCGCGCTAACATAAAGCAGCAAACATGAACGGTCGGGCCATTCCAGGAGCTTATTTTTGCGTCGGTACGTGTGTTTCGGCTATTGAAGATTTCAGCTAACGAATATGATTACAGAATGAATTATCTTCGTTGGCCGAGGTATCACTGTACTTCATTATTGCAGATGCACAAATACTGTGAGAAAGTTAACAGACAGGTTTTACACAGACAAGTATTTCTGTTTTAATTGCCATGTCAGAAGAGTTTGAAAAGAGTAATATCTGTTCGTCGCTGATGAAACGTCAGTTTGTCATTATCCATGCAATTTATTGAACAGATTTCTACATTACTAGATGGGTGGATTACAGGCGCACCTTCTTTCAAAATGTGTCCACAGAGAAAAAAATGCTTGTCCTTGCATTGTTCTAAAAACTAACTAGTTTTTTTGTCTGGTGGGGACGGGTCAAGTTTTTTCTGTCTCCTGTGAAGTTGTGTATTGGTGGGTTGTGCCAGATTGCTGTGTCATGGGCAAAATTATGTTCCACAGCACTTCTGTAAGGTGAGCTATTGTTGAATGAACTTCGAAAGTTCAACGTAGGTGTTGTGTAATGTAGGTGTTAAATTAGACTGATCTCAGCCAAGGTTAAGTTAGCTTCTCAGCTTTCATCAGATTCCATTTAGTAGAATTTGACGTTCAGGTGACCATGCATCGTGATAAATTCTTATAATAATTCTTATAATAAAACCAACTGGATGCGCTAAACCTGTATGTGTTGCTGTGTGTACAGTGAAAAACTCATGATGGACAGAGGAACTGTCCGAAACATGTAGAGTTTTATTCCAAAAATAAATTAGAGAAATTAGTGCATCTAGTTGGTTTTATTATAAGAATCCATTTAGTAGGTTCAAGGAATGGAGGTGTATTACCACTCATTCCTAATGTTGGCTGTAGATGTAGGTGAGTTGTTTGCATCAAACCTCAGCTGCTTTACTCCATGGGAATAACACGTAGTGCGCCTTGAATAGGAGGCATGGTGGACCCCAAGACCTGGTCTTGTGCTTGGGAAGAAAACGTCTTTTTGCCTCTGCTGGGAACCGTACCGCATTTTATCGGTCTTTAGCCGGTAGCGTAGCCACAATACTGTTGAGTTGTGCTATGCTTGTGTAATATTAGTTCCGTAACAAAATCGCACATCAGGGTACAGTTTTTCAGCAATTTTTTGTGCGATTAGGGAATGGAAAAAATTCAATGGCTGTACGAGGGAAGAGAGGTTGAGGCAGTTGTAGAAATGGTGCAGTTGCCAAGTGTGAAGATGTTATTGTAAAATTAATTTAAATGTTCTTTATGTACATTTTATGTCAAGGTTTTGAGAGGTTGTAGAAAAGATCCTTGGAACTGGTACAGAATAGTCACAATCCAATCAATACCAGCACATGTTTGCTGTGGCAGTTAGCATTTAGTGATGACTGCATAATTGGTACTATTTCTTTCTGTAATGGGATAAGGAAGGTACGAAAGGTGTAGAAAGTTAAGTTGTTTGGGGATTATATAGGTGACTCGATAATTTGTGACATGATCTATTCAAGAGACTCTTAAGTTAGTTTTTGTGTGCGCCATGCACTGTGAAGTGAGAAAGACACATTTAAAATTTTTGTTAGTAGTTGTGTGGGCCAAATGTAACTTGGAAGTTCTGTTAGAAGTTGGAAGTTTGTAATGTTCCTGTAGCCACTTGTTTACCATTTGAACAAAATGTGATTACATGTGAGAAAGCATGTAAAAACTCCCCTAGAAATTCATTTTATATATTTAGGCAAAAGGTAAGGTGGGGAAACCGGAGGCAAAGAGACCACTGGGGAGACCTAGGCGTAGATGGGTCTATAATATTAGGATGGATCTCCAGGAGGTGGGATGTGGGTATATGGACTGAATATCATTTGGTGCAGAATCTTTTGTCTTCCAGGTTGCTATCCAAAAGTTTAAAGATCAAGATATATAGAACTGTAATTTTGCCTGTTGTTTTGTATGGGTGTGAAACTTGGTCGTTGACATTGCGGGAGGAAAGGAAGCTGAGGGTGTTTGAGAACAATGTGTTGAGGAGAATATTTGGACCTAGGAGGGACGCGGTAACGGGAATGGAGGAGATTGCATAACGAGGAGCTAAATAACTTGAAAATGATCACTTTAATTAAAAATAAATCTTAACTAGCTAAACTTTCATAAACAACATGGAAAAGCATTACGTTTTCAAGTCACTTTTTGAAGATAATATCACTTAGGTGAGCTCCATTCAAGGTAAGGCACTTCTCTGCATGTTGCCTGACATTATCCATGACTTTCCTCAGCACATTTCCTGGAATTCCTTGAATTTCCTCTCGGATGCAATCCCTCAGTTCCTGTATAGTGCGAGGTCCTTGAGCATTGTGTAACCCAGTTCAATATTGTTTGGCGTGTCGGAACCTTTCCTTTCCTCCCGATGTCAAAAATGTCGTCGAAAAACGCGCTGCGTTACAGTAGCGGAATCATCATTTTTAAAAAACATTTCCACAGCAACCGCTCGATGCTCTGCCGACCAACGCTGCATGACGACTGAAGCCTTCAAACCGCTCTACCCAGCAATGTGTGTTTCACCACGCCACCCACAAAGATGTCGGCATGGCGCTAAATTTAAATCGTCTTAATTGTTTGTGCCCAACCCTGCGTTAATGAAACTCTTTTTGTCTGTGTTTGTTTTATGTTGTTTTAAAGTCATTCAAAGGAAGTATTTTAAATTGTAGGATGATAATTACCATGCCTGTATGCACACACATTTATCATAGTTTGCAGCATAGTGTTAGCTGTATGTTGAAAATGATTTTCCTTCAGATGCCCATCAATGATACCTGGAATTCTGGTATCGATGCCCTGAAGGATGCGTTGAAACTGGAGGCACATGTTACTAACAAGATACGCGACATCATCGCGGCTTGTGAGGATCCATCTGGCGATGGAAAAGGTTTCAATGATTACCATGTACGTCTTATTATATATTTTTCTTCTTCTTATCACATTTTGATGTTTGAAAACTTTGCGTGAATTGAATTTTGGAAATTGGTTAACTCCTGTCTTTCTTTTTCAGTAATCGGAAGCAAGGCACTTTTCTTATAAATCTAGTACTTTTTTGTATGAGTTGTGAACTAATCAAGGGATTATTATGACTTAGTGTAAATGTTCTAAAATTGTGCGTATTATTGAATGGTTGTTTGGGGATTGTATAGGTGTAGCCTGCGGTTATGTGGCATCTCTAATACAGACGTTCACCATTCGCACTTTGTTGTGAGCCGGATCATCCGTTTCAGAGTTTTAAACCACATTTGTAAATGATTTCAAGATGATGTCCCTATCCGTGCTATTATCTACCAGCTGATTTCTTCATTTAAATTTTTCCAACCATATTGCTACCTGTATCACATGGATATTATTAAGTGAATTGTCATTTTGTCCCGTTCTCGGGGTATTTTGTCTCTCTTAGGTCGTCTTACGAATGTTGGGTTAATCACCCTTTACCAAAAGAATCACTTGTTTACAAATAGCGGTGGGCCTTCAGAAGTATTTGTGATACTGTTGCTATAGAGGTTAAAGCGAACTGTACCTCCCTGCACACTAGAAATGTTGGTAACTGCATCCGCACATGTATGTGAAACAAATTTGGTTTCAAAACTAGCAGGTGCATGTGTTGTTTGCTGCCACCACCACCACCACAATGCTCGAAATTTGATAGTGAAGCTCCTCCTCGGATAATGAAAATATGTGAACCCCCATCAAAGTTACTTGTTTACAAAAATGTGTTTACCTTCTTCTGCAGACTTCATTAACACCATGCAGGCAAATGTTTGTGTGCCCTGTCTCCCTTTTTGGGTGAGGGGGGTGGAAGGAAGGAGGTCAGTTTAATATGAGTGTAAGCACTGCGTACTTGGAATGGGCTACATTAGAAACAGTTTTCGTAAAGTGGAACATAATCACATGTATAGTTTTCTTTTTAAAAATTGTCATCACAATTGTGCGTCATTCGTAGTGAATCCGCTGCAAACCAAGTTGTGCACAAATTGTACACGTTGTAATTTGCGCCTAGAAGCTCGTAGCTAACAGTGTTAATATGCTGATTTTTTTACAGATCATTAAAATTTGCTGTGAGTATTGCTGTACATTATCAGTGGTTAACATGCAGATACTTATTTACAGCTGGTTGATTATCTGAGTGGGGATTTCCTGGAGGAGCAATACAAAGGTCAGTCAGACCTAGCCCATAAGATATCGACACTGGGCAAGATGCAGGACTTCTATGGAACTCTTGGAGAGTTTTTGTTCGACAAGAAGCTGCTCAATGGGGAATTGTAATAAAACAAGGCATTGGAGTTCTGTGTCAACACAGAGCAGCTGGTAGTTTTACTTAGCATTGGTAACCAATTACTGTCAATGTATTTTTATTCTGAAATTCCTGTAAAAGAAGTTAGTATCACATAATTATACAGATGGGTGTCTTTTGTTAGTATTTTGACTTCCAAGCATTGTTCGGCCGAATAGTAGCTGTGTAATATTCAAGTTTACTGTTTTTTTTTTTTAATTATACATTGCTAGCGCTGTGGAAATAATGCAGCTAACTCAAAAAGGTAAATATTGTAGTAATGAAAGCAATGTGGAAAATTGGAGTATGTGATTAATTTCCTTGTACAGTTATTTTATGGCATTCTGATGTATCAGTGTGACGCTCATTGAACAAAGAGAAGTGTACACACACCAACAGGCTGTTCATTCAATCCCATTGAATTTTCAGATGTTCATATATTGGGCAATACTTGATCTTATATTGTATATGCTGAAGTGAAGTAATAAAAAAAAAAGAATATAGAATTTTAATTGATGTTATTTGGTTTTTACTATACATGAGGTGGATTTATGAACTATTTTTACCTTTTGTCCTTTGATATACAGTGTGTCCCACTCGCTCCCGAACCCGGCATTTCTTTAATAGTTTTACCACTAATGAAGATATTGCAACAAAATTTTAAGCGGATTACAGACACATTCCTCTTCATTTCTTACACAACGAACATACTCCTGTTCAAATTTCGTTGCAATATCTTCATTGGTGTTAGAATTATTAAAGAAATGCCAGGTTTGGTAGCAAGTGGGACACACTGTATATGTGTGTGTGTGTGTATATATATATATATATACAGGGTGTCCCAGGAGGAATGCGCAAGACTTAGGGAAATTGTTCCTTATGTTAAAGTATACCGATATAACCCAAAACACCTATATCCAAAGTTGAACGGTTACGGAGATAATGGCCAGAGAAGTTTGAAACGACAGCTGTTACACACTTATTGATTACCAAATACATATTAAAACTGGCAGGATTATGTGATTTCTGTAATGTTAATATCTGTACTTAACATGTAATTAACGTATGAGTGACATAAAGCCATTAAATTGAACTACATAAACACCCGCATTAACGCCATAGTCGTCCTTAGGGTTCCAAGCACTTTACATGGCGCATGAATATTCTCAGCAGTATGGAAGTACTGATTTAACTTTGCTGACTGTGCATTTTGGTATAAGCCTACTACATAACTGTACTAAAATACAGTACCTGATTTACAGTAATTGTTCAAAGTGTCCTCCTCCTCCAGTTGCTAAGCAGTTTGGAAGTTGGGTTACACGTGTCTCGTGGATTTTCATGGGACCATGTATGCACATTCCGTGAATTATTTATGCCGTCCCGGGTAAAAGACGCCTCATCTGTGAATAAAATGATAGCTTAACAGTTCGGGATATGCTGTTATCCAGCGGCACAAATCCATACGCATGGTCGCCTGGTTCCAGATGTTGTACCCTTTGATCATGGTAAGGATATAAATCTTTTTTTTGTAAAGTTCGCCACACCTGCATACGTGATACGCCGATGCGAGAGGCCATTCTACGAGTGGACATATGTGGACTTCTCTGAACCATCTCAAGAATGTTCTTTTGTGTGTTAATCGTTCGTACCACCTCCCTTTCAGACCGCACAGCAACACTGGGAAGACAGCCAGTATCACGCAATGTCTGGTTAATACGAGTAAGAACACCTCTAGACGGAATCCTTCGGTCGGGAAAACGCCTTTGGTATTCTTCAACAGCAGCATGTGCATTGTCGATGCAAAATCCATACACAAAATGCATGTCACAATATTCCACGTGGGAAAACAAAAAAGGCATTCTTGCAACTCCGTGCAAGCAACTAAGCGTCACGCAGACGCTATTAACACTGTATTCCAGTCTCAAGGACATTAGCCCTGTCGCGTGACACATCAGCTGTGCAGGTTGCAGTATTTGGAACCGCAAGAAGCCCCCACTTTTCTCTGGCCATTATCTCCGTAACCGTTCAACTTCGGATATAGGTGTTTTGGGTTATATCGGTATACTTTAACTTAAGGAACATTCTCCCGAATTCTGGCACATTCCCCCCGGGACACCCTGTATATATATATATATATTATGCACACCACAGACACATTCCTCCTCATTTCTCACACAACGAACGTACTCCTGTTCAAAATTTCGTTGCAATATCTTCATTGGTGTTAGAATTATTAAAGAAATGCCGGGTTCGGTAGCGAGTGGGACGCCCTGTATATTCACATTGCTGTTCTGTCAAAATATTAGCAGGGTAGAAAAAGAGCCGGCTGAGACAGTTTTCCCATTTACACAAGTTTTAGTTCTGTGTTTTAACTTACAATCCATGCATTTTAGTTCAGTATTAATTAGAATTATGCTTTTACTTGTCATTTTTACGTAGGTGCTTCCTTTGGTTTGCAGAGTGTCACATCTAGCAGTGGTAATGTTTTTTTGCAGAAGCCATCCCGTTGTGCAATAGAAATTGTATAATATATACCGTCAGCACACAACATCAATATAGTAAATATAATGTAAGCAACAGGTTGCACTTTGGCTGCATGTTTCGACCGTAAACGGTCATCATCGGGCCAATAAAGAACATTTTGTTTAAGGTACTGAGTACCAGTGGCCTACCGAGGGGGAGGGGGGTTTGGGGTGTTCAAACCCCTCTCCCCGAAATTCCGAAGGCCCTCCAAAATCGTGCCAAACTCAACCCGATTGTGAAAACTGTTAAAGATTGCTGAATTTAGGACACCAACACACCAAGATTTTTGAAAAAAAGGCAGTAAAATCCTAGAACTAACGCCGGTTCGCAATTGTTTTACATTAGCAATGACAAGTAAATTGGTTGTCGTCATAGATAGTCTTAAAGTAACAAAAATTAAGAAAATTTTACAGTATGAAATGAAATTTCTGTACTAAATTACAGCTGCCTTCAGAACCCCTGACTAGGTGGCTACCGCCCCCAGATCCCCGTTCTTTCTGTCCTCTGTCCTCAACTGAATTTGTTGAACACCCCCCGAACAAAATTCCTGGGTATGCCACTGCTGAGTACTACCTTTCTGTACCTTAAACAAAATGTTCTTTATTGGCCTGATGACGACCGTTTACGGTCGAAACGTGTAGCCACAGTGTAACCTATTGCATACATTGTATTACTATATTGATGTTGTTGTGTACTGACGGTATATAATATATTATACAGTGTCATTGTTGTTGGATATTGGAAGTTTTGCTTCTGGAATTGAAACGCGTGCTTCCTCTCAGATTGTCGTCAGTGTGTGGTTTGTTCCTGAACATGCTGAAAAGCAAAAATTACACAGGCTTAATTCTGGATATTGAGAAGGTGATAATCCCCTGCTTCTTGTTCTGTTACCAAAAAAATCCCTGCGAATATTTGCAAAATGCACTGCACGCACAGATTCAAGACGTGGGTGTGAATTTATGCCCCCCCCCCCCTCAAAAGCGGTTGCCCAGTAATCCTAGTTGTGCACACAGCACACCACACTCGAGCAGTAAAAAGTAATGGCTTCTCATGGATTAACATAGGATTTTATGCAGACCAACTTGTGTTATTGTGAGAGTTCATATACCACTAGAGAATTCAGGTATGTGAACTGTGTTAGACAGCATTTAAAATGTGAATGGCACACGCAGAAACCAGATTTAATCTTTCGGTGAAACGGACGAGTCCATTTAAATCGGCCGGGGGGCGTCAGTTCAGTCGACTACTGGCAGCCGAGATGTGTGCATCAGCGGTAGTAATGCTGGATACACAACGTTCCGAGGTAGTGTGAAGGGTACTGGCTACCCACTCCATTCGCCAGTTTCCCCTTCACTTCCCCTCTTGTGCATCACCGCGTGCCTTCACATTTCAACTGGCCTCTACTCCAGTGTGTACCTCATGAAGGTACTGGTTTGCAACATCCATTTCACGTAGGAACTGTATTTTTAGCGTGTACATCATACAGAAACATGCGAACCTCAAGTGGAATATTTCCTGTTGCAACAAATGATGCTAACAGATGCAACAAGCTGCCCACTATTGTGTGACGTGGCACTCTTGAGTCCAGTGCATGTGATAAGTAGACTGACAGGAAGTGACCAGTGGTGAGGGTGAGATACAGTATGGGGCCTATGTGGGTATAGCATGAACTTATGGAGTGGGTTAACCTATTGATGCCTAATGTCAACTATAGTGGTCGTACCGCACTGCTAACCTCTAAAGTTGCATTTTATATATTTATTCAACAAATATAGGTACTGAATATTTTAAACATGGTATATACTCTCCGTTTTTTTCT
>Ga0131853_10009453_pt1 | contig 17838 bp, 14 predicted proteins | sample TergutLab28metaG_FD_92764 | JGI IMG/M metagenome (GOLD analysis project Ga0131853, IMG submission 92764) | Labiotermes labralis P1 segment gut microbial communities from Petit-Saut dam, French Guiana - Lab288 P1 (version 2) (version 2) | ecosystem: Host-associated > Arthropoda: Insects >... | reverse complement strand
CTTGCCGCCAAAGCAGGAGCAGAAATGCTCGTAGCCGGCAACGCCATCTACGGCCAGCCAGACCCCGTAGCCGCTATGCAAGCAATCCGCGCCGCAATAACAAAGAGTTAAAAACTTTTAGTACTATCAACGAAATAAAATAAATGTAGTATGCTATAATACTTAGCAGCAGTGTCCGCCTCTCGGGGACGCCTCATCCTAGGAAGGAGGTGAATCTGATGAGCGTACTTCACGATGCTGCAGCGGTTGCGACCATTGTGTCAGCGATTGTTGCCCTAGTGAGTTCAGTGCGCAAATGGCGGGTGCGGCACTTACGTCGCGATAACAAGAGACGGAGACCGTAAGATCTCCGTCTCACAAAAATCAAGGCGTACCCGAGCCCTACATCTGGCGGGCACTGCCACTGAGAAGTATAGCACTATTTTCTCAGCACGACAAATATCATAAAATTGTAACAAGTTTGAAAATGAGGTACTAAAGCTCAATTACACGTCGGTCGCCGGAGCGGGTGGGTACGGTGATTTGGGTGTAGCCGGCGGCTCTGAGGGCGGCGTAACCTTCTTCAAAGTTGCGCCCGACATGTTTGGGCGAGTGGGCATCTGATGACATGGTGCAGGGTACGCCGGCCAGGTAGAATTCCCTCAGAAGCGCCGGTGCCGGGTACAGCTCGCCTACGGGTTTGTGCAGCCCTGAGGTATTTACCTCCACCAAAACCCCGGCGCGTGCTGCCGCCTCGGCCATTGCCTGGTAATACTCGGTGGTATCAAAGGTTGGCTTAAAACCCATCTTTTTAGGCAAGTCCGGGTGAGGCATCATGTCAAAGGGAACCTTGCTGGTGATTGCCTGCATCCAAAGATCGAAGTACTCACGCCAAACACCCTCTTCATCGCGCACCTTCCACCCATCAACATAGGCTGGGTGATCAAACTCCCAATGATCACCGTTAGGATAAGAGAGCATGTGTACGCTGCCCAGCACCAGCTCAAAGGGATACCGCGCCAACCAGTCAAGCAGGTATTCTTCGGCGCCAAAGCGCCAATCGAGCTCAATGCCCGAGATAATCTCAATCTCAGGATACGTAAGACGCGCCTCATCCAGCAGGGCAAAGTATTCATCCACCTGCTCGGGGCTCATGCCATAGCTGTTATCGGGGTCAACCTCAAGCGGCAGAGGAAGATGCTCGGTAAGCGCCACCATGGTCATGCCCTGGTCAACTGCCTCCCGCACCACATCATCCACCGTGCCTGAGCCGTGACCCGAGAACCAGGTATGAGTATGTGAATCTGTTATTTCTCTCGTCATAGAATCATTATAGGATAGAAAGCAGGGCTTTGGTAAAGCGGGAACAATCTTCCACAGTAGTGTTGCGGCCCAGGGATATGCGGAGTGCGCCGTAGGCATCGTCCTTGGAGATTCCCGTGGACATGAGTACGTGGCTGGGGTCGAGAGAGTTGGTGCTGCAGGCTGCTCCGCCGCTGACTGCAAAGCCCAGTTCGTCGAGCTTGAGGATCATGGTTTGGCTTTCGATGCCTTGCACTAACAGGTGCAGATGGCCGGGGAGATGACTGGTAATGTTGCCCGCTGCAATGGGCACGGTGGAGCGGATGCGATTGCTTGCTGTTACCAAATCAGCGAGGAGCTTGTCCCTGAGAAGCGCCTGCCGTGCGCCTTCGCCGGCAGCAAAGGCAGCGGTCTCTAATTGAGCAGCGAGTGCAAAGCCTAGCGCCCCAGGCACATCCTGAGTGCCGCTCCTGAGCTTTCGCTCTTGTCCACCGCCGAGCTGTCGGGGTAAAAAAGGCACAGAGTGACGGAGGAAGAAGGCACCTACACCAAACGGACCGCCTATCTTATGAGACGAGAAACAGGCGGCATCAACACCAAAATCTGCCAAATAAAGTGGCAATTTGCCAAGACCCTGCACGCAGTCACTCACAAACAGGGCGCCCGTGCTGTGGGCAAGTGCAGCAAGGCCGGCAATGTCTTGCACGGTGCCCAGCTCGTTTTGAGCCAGCATCACTGCTACCATGAGGGTGTCCGGGCGCAGGGCGGACTCAAGGCTCTCCAGAGTGATACGCCCCTCGCGGTTGGGACGAAGCAGCTCCACTTCAAAACCTAATCGCTTAAGAGAAAGCGCGCTGTTCAAAACAGCGTGGTGCTCAAATGCAGCGCAAAGCACATGCATGCGCGCTTGGTTCTTGCCAAATTTCTCCAAGGCACCATGTGCAATACCTTCAACCAGCGTCCCTGCTGCTTCGGTGCCGCCGGAACAAAAATACAACTCCTGCGGAGAGCAACGTAAAACCTCCGCCAGGTTCAGGCGCGCCTGCTCCAAAGTCTCCCGCGCAAGCCTTCCCTCGCGGTAGAGAGAGGAGGCATTCCCTAAGCCTAGGAGCGAAGCGCCGAACGAAGCGCCGGACGAAGCGCCGCACAGCAACTCATGCACCTCGGGCAACAGAGGCGCAGTGGCGGCATAATCTAAAAAAACTCGTTTGCTCATCATCAATCACTTGCTGTTGTATAGTATTGTGAAGAACTGCGTGTACTATCATAACGGTACTCGAGCCCAATTAAACTTACAACAAGAGGAGAACGCAGTGCAAACGGATTATCGCTCAATCATGTTACTCGTTCATGCTGGCTCCGGTTCTGGCATGGGAGGCAGGGTTGCTTCCCAGGTGGCAGAAGCACTGCGGGCTCTCTTTCCTGCTGCGGAGCTGGAGGTTCAGGAGACCAAGAGCAGGGAGCACATAAGGGAAGTTGGACAAACAGCACAGGTTGACGTGCTCTGCTGCTTAAGCGGTGACGGGAGTGTGCATGATCTTGCTCAGACCCTGGTGGCGCGCAAAGGTGAAAAAAGACCAATCCTGGCGCCCATTCCGGCCGGATCCGGAAACGACTACGCTCGCACGCTGGGCTTTCCGCTAGACCCCCTCAAAGCCGTGGCCACTCTGCCCCAGTGCGAGGCATTCAAGGTGGACGTAGGGCGGGTCAACAGCACCTACTTTCTTGAGACCCTGAGTTTTGGAGTAGACGCCGCGGTTGCCCTCAACACTGAAAAACTGCGCCTCACCACCAAGACGCGCGGCGGCGTGCTCTACGCTCAGGCGGCCATCGGTGCAATCCTGCACGAGTTTCATGCGCATAACGTCAAGGTGAGGGTTGAAGGCAGAGAAGAGTACTCACTCAAGGCCTTGTTGCTTGCCGTGCAAAACGGCCCAACCTATGGGGGCGGATTCAGGGTGGCACCCAACGCGAGCATCGTTGATGGCATGCTTGATATGTACCTGGTTTCTGGCATCAGTAAACTCTCTGCTCTCTACTACCTCACTCAGATGAAGACGGGCAAGCACGAGCACCTCAAGGGTATCTCCTACCACAAGCTGCCACGAGTGGAGCTGGAGTTTGAAAATCAGCCTCCCGCCCAATGCGATGGAGAAAAGCTCGAGGGCAGCAAGTTCTCTATAGACGTGCTGTCAGAAGCCCTTGAAGTATTGGCTGTGCCCAATGCCAGCGTTGGAAGATAGATTGGAACAGGGGGACGGGGTTAGTGTACCAATTTTGGCTTTAGCCAAAATTGGTACACTAACCCCGTCCCCCTGTTCCAATCTTTACGCGCAAATAGTTCTAGACATACCTACGAGGGCGCTGGACAGTGCCTATGAATATGCCGTGCCGCCACATCTGCAAGACGCAGCCCAGGTGGGCTGTTCGGTATTGGTTGACTTTGCCAATCGTCCGTGTTTGGGTTATATAGTGGGGCTCTCTGGGCAAGCCAGTTCTGGCCTGGATGAGTCGCGGATTAAGCCGGTGCGGGAGTTGCTCTCCACGCCGCTTTTTGAGGCTTCATCCGTGGAGCTTGCCTTTTGGATGGCGCGCGAGTACCTGGCAGCGCTGAGTGACTGCATACGCCTCTTTGTGCCGCCCGGCGGCACGTCTAAGCTCAAAAAGGATGCCGCCGGCAACTGGTTCATGGTGCATCCCCAGGCCGGGCCGGTAGATGACCGCTGGGTTTACCTGAGCGACAACGCAGCAGACTATGAGCCCCCCAAAAAAGCAATCAAGCAACGTGCGGTGATGGAGACGCTGCGTTTTGGCGAGATGCGGGTGCAGGATCTGGCACTCAGCGTGGAGAATCCGGCTTCTGCCCTGCAGTCACTGGAAAAACGGGGAGTTGTTTGCATTGAGCATCGTCAGCGTATCAGAGGCAGCAGAACAGCGGGCACACGCACGCAAGCACTGAGCGAGCTTACACAAGGACAAGCGCAGGCACTGGAGAGCATCAGCAAGATGCTTGATTCAAGTGAGCACAAGGTTGTGCTCTTAGATGGCGTAACCGGCTCCGGCAAGACGGAGGTGTACCTGCAAGCAATCAGCCGCGTGCTCAACAAGGGCGGCTCAGCCTGCGTGTTGGTGCCTGAGATTTCGCTGACCCCGCAGACGGTCTCGCGGTTTAGGAGCCGTTTTGGCGAAGAGGTGGCGGTGCTGCACTCGCGCCTCAGCGCCGGAGAGCGCTTTGACCAATGGGAGCTGGTGCGCAGCGGCAGGGCCAAAGTAGTGGTGGGAGCGCGCTCCGCGCTCTTTGCGCCGCTCAATAACCTCAAGATCATTGTGATAGATGAGGAGCACGAAAGCACCTACAAGCAGGGCTCCAAGGTACGCTATGTCAGCAGAGATGTGGCAATCAAGCGTGCTGAACTCTGCGGAGCCTTGGTGATTCTTGGCTCAGCCACTCCCTCATTTGAGAGCCTTCAAGCTGCAGTGGTACCGAGGGACGGGGTTGATGTGGTACAGAGGGACGGGGTTGGTGTGGTACAGAGGGACGGGGTTGGTGTGGTACAGAGGGACGGGGTTGGTGTACCAATTTCCAAGGAAATTGGTACACCAACCCCGTCCCTCTGTACCACACCAACCCCGTCCCTCGGTACCACATTTACCCACATTGTTTTGCCCGAGCGGGTGAGTGGTAAGCCGCTGCCGCCGGTAGAGGTGGTGAATATGGTGGCTGAGTTTCATGCCGGCAACAGAACGCTGTATTCCTACAACCTCAAAGAAGCCCTGAGGCTCACCATAGAAAAAGGCGAGAAAGCGGTACTGCTGCTCAACAGACGGGGATTTGCCTCTGTGCTCCTTTGCAGGGACTGCGGGTTTGTTCCTACGTGCACCGACTGCGACACATCAATGACCTTTCACAAAAATCCCGCTCAGCTGCTCTGTCATTATTGCGACGGGCGCACGCCGGTTCCGCCGCTTTGCCCGGAGTGCCAAAGTCCCTACCTCATGCAGCTGGAGCCCGGCACGCAGTATGCAGCCAGCCAGCTTATGGAGTTTTTGCCGGCAAATACACCCTTGGTGCGCATGGATGCTGATACCACGCGCCTCAAAGATGGGCACGAAAAGCGCTTGGAGGAGTTTGCCGCGGCAGAGAGCGGCGTTTTGCTGGGCACCCAGATGATTGCAAAAGGCTTGGATTTTGCCGATGTGACCCTGGTGGGCGTGCTGCGCGCAGACATGGCGCTCAAGTTTCCGGACTTTCGCGCCGCTGAGCGCACCTGGCAGCTCCTAGAGCAGGTAGCCGGCCGCGCCGGCCGCGCCGAAAAAGACGGCAAGGTCATTGTGCAGACCTATTGGCCCGAGCATGCCGCCATCCTGGCTGCCGCTTACCACGATCGCTCAATCTTGTTGGAGCAAGAGAGCGCCGAGCGAGCCGCACTCAACTACCCACCCTATGGCAGACTGGCAAACGTACTGGTTTGGGGCAAGGACGAACAAGCTGTACGCAAGCAAGTTCTTGAGCTGGCGGAGAACCTCCGCCCCAAACTACCCGAGGGATGGAAGCTCCTCGGCCCCAGCCCCTGCGTCATCTCAAAGCGCCAAGGTTCGCATCGTTGGCATGTTTTAATAAAGGCTCCAAGACATGCTGACATACCCGGTTGGCTGGGGCCTCTACTGAGGGAACAAAAGAAACTTCTTGGCATTAATATGGTCGCAGACATAGACCCCCAAGACCTTATGTAGCCCAGGCACACAAAAAACACACAATTGGCCCTGCATAAGCACACAAAAAACACACAATTCACGTCATTTAGCAGCAGTTTGATGGCTTTATCTGCTTCTCGCATAATACAATCAGTAAAACGAGTTACAATACGACCCACAACTAAAAAGTCATGACCCCGAAGAGAAAGTGAAGAACCATGGATAACATATTTAAACAGGCTACAGTGGAAACACACAACGTGTTTAAGTGGGAAAACCTTGGCGACATCAAACAGGGACGTGGCGAGCTGGGGGAAGAGATGCCGGTATTGGTATACAGACTTATGCAGTTTACCATGCTCGACATCCTCACAAAGCAATATGGAGCAGACAAGGCTAACGATCTGTTCCGTGAGGCGGGATTCTTGGCCGGATTTGAGTTTGCCAAGGCTTCTCTCAATCTCGATGCAGACCTGGACAGTTTTGTCGCTGAGTTGCAAGCTGCCCTGGCGGCGCAAAAAATCGGCATTCTCCGCATGGAGGCCTTTGACGCTGCAACCGGCAACTTGACCCTTACGGTGAGCGAAGACCTGGACTGCAGCGGGCTGCCGGTTACCAACGAGACGGTGTGTTCTTACGACGAAGGCTTTGTTGCCGGCATCCTCAATGCCTACACGCAAAAAGACTACGATGTGCGTGAGATTGACTGCTGGGCAAATGGTGACCGCACCTGTCGCTTTAACGGCGTGGTAATGTAGCAAAAACTGCCAACTGCAATTCTATAAGGAGCATAGTTGGATAACGAGAAGAGTGCAGGGGACGAGACGTCTCTTCCCGTAGAGGAAATACAATTAGCAGCAGATACTCTGTTTGGCTATTTGCGCGATGTCCTCTATGCCCCCAAGCAGGCCGTGCTTAATCCTGAGTTGCTCCCTGAGCCGTTTAGGGATCTTGCCAAAGGTCTGCTCTTTATTGGAAAATGCATAGGCGAAAACCGGTCGCTCTCCAAGGAGCTCAGCCAAGGCAAGCTCGACAGCACCATTAAGATTTCTTCAGATAATGAGATTGCCAGCGGCCTCAAGAACCTTCAGGCTACCCTTAAACATATATCGTGGCAGGTGGGGCAGATTGCCAAAGGTGATTACAACCAGCGCCTGCACTTTGCGGGGATGTTCTCTCAGGACATCAATGACATGATTGACCAGCTCAAAGAGCGTGACAGCGCCATGCGCGCCGAGATTACGCTCACTCAGCAGCTGGCCGAGGAGTCGCGCAACGCCGCGCACCTTCTGGAAGGTATCACCAAGAGTATTGATGAGCTTATCATTGTTGTGGACCGATCCACCTACGAGTGGCTCTATACCAATCATGACCCCAAGCAGTACATCGTTGAGGATAAATCCATTGCCCGGGTCAAGGCCTTTTTGCACGAGATGATTGATGGCTACTCGGAGGACGAAGAAGAGGAGCACGAGGGTACGGAGGCTCCCCTCCAAAGCCTCATCAGGCTCTTGGGTGAAGATGGCTCGGTCAACCAGATATTCTCCTTTGCCGGTTATCCCATCACCTGGATGGACAGAAAGTCAGTGGTGCTCAAACTGGTGGATGTCACGGAGATGGAGCGTGAGAGTGAAGAGCTCAAGCAGGTGGCCTTCTTCGACACGCTCACCAGGACCTATTCACGCCACTACGGCATGATCACCCTGGAAAAATGGATTGCCGAGAAGGCGGAATTCTGCATAGCCTTTGTAGACATGGACGGACTCAAATACGTCAACGATACCTTTGGCCACATTGCCGGCGATGAGTACATCCTCGCCACTTCAAAGCTGCTCACTGAGTTTGAGTCACCCTCGATTATTTGCCGCCTGGGCGGCGACGAGTTCATGCTGCTCCTGCGCAACTACTCCAACGCAGAGGCAGACGCAGTATTGAAGGAAATGCGCAACAGGCTCGCAGAAGATGCCTTGAGTGAGTACGACCGGAGCTTTAGCTTTGGAATCGTTGAGGTGGGCAAGGATAACACCAAAAGCGCCTCACTACTCTTGAGTATCGCTGATGAAACCATGTACGAAGACAAACGAAGCCGCAAAAAAGAACGCCGCGAAGGAGCAACAGAAGTAAAAGTGGAGAGCGTTGATCAGTGACGATGACATCCGCAGGGTTCGCGAGGCCACTGATTTAGTCAATCTCGTGCAAGAGACGGTCGTGCTCAGGCAAAAGGGCAGGGAGTTTTGGGGACGCTGCCCGTTTCATGATGAAAAGACCCCTTCTTTTAAAGTTGATCCCCGCTCGCAGCTGTTTCACTGCTTTGGCTGTCATGCCGGAGGAGATTCCTACGGCTTTGTGATGCGCACGCAAAACATGGACTTCATTGATGCCGTTAGGTATCTGGCCGACCGCGCCAACATCACCCTCACCGAAACCAAGGGGAGCGTGCAAACCGGCAAACGTCAGCGCTTGCAGGAGCTCATGAAAGCCAGTGCCGAGTTTTACGCCCTGCAGCTGCTGAGGTCAACCGAGGCAGGCTCCAAGGCAGCACGCGCCTATCTCAGCGGACGCAACATGGGAACTGAGCTGGCCAAGCGCTGGCAGATGGGCTATGCCCCGGGTGGCACCATGCTCTTTGACCACCTGCGCGGTAAGGGCTTCACCGCCGAGGAATGCCTGGATGCCAACGTAGCCGTTAAGGGGCAGCGCGGGTATATCCAAGACCGTTTTTATGAGCGCGTTATGTTTCCGGTTGCCGACTTGCAAGGCAGGGTAATCGCCTTTGGTGGCCGCGTCATTGGCACGCGGGAGCCCAAGTATCTCAACACCTCCGAGACCCTGTTGTTTCACAAACGGGAGACTCTCTATGCCCTGGATAAGGCCAAGGCTGCCATATCCAGCCAGGGAACCGCCATCGTGGTTGAGGGTTACACCGACACAATAGCCATGCATGAGGCGGGATTCACCAATGCGGTGGCCACCTTGGGCACCGCCTTGACCATAGAGCACCTCAAGCTGCTCAACCGCTTTGCCAAAAAGGTCATCTATCTTTTTGATGGTGACGAAGCAGGCACCCGAGCCGCGGTGCGCGCCGCGGAGCTCATCACTCAAGACATCACCCCCGAGGCCGGGCGCTTTCGCGTTATGCTGGAGGTTGCGGAGCTGCCGCCGGGTAGCGATCCGGCCGATTTGCTGGCCAAGCAGGGCGCAGAGGCCTTACAGGCTGTTTTGGATCAGTCAACGCCCTTGGTGCGCTTTGCCATTCAACACAGCCTCAAAAAGGCCAATCTTGCCAGTCCGGAAGGGCGCCATGCCGCCTTGCGGTCTGCGCTTCAGGTGCTGCTTCCCATACGCGGGTCAATTCTCGCCAACACCTACATTGCCGATGAATTGGCGCCCCAGTTGGGAGTGGAGTATTCCCAGGCGCTCGCGCTCTTCAACGGCCTACAGGCTCCACGCGCGCAAGGGCAGGCTGAGCAGGTCAAAGACCAGTCTGAGCAGGCCAAAGACCAGTCTTCACCATCCAACACAAACCTGCAAAACGAGCTGCTCGTCCTCTACATTGAGTATCCTGAGACGCGCGAGCTGTTAGCCGAGGCCTTTGAACGCGTCACATGGGATGGCGAGGACTTGCCCAAGCTGGCAAAAGCCCTCACTGCAGCAGATAAAACGGCTGAAAGCAGCGAGCTCTATGCTCGGGCACTCGATGCAGCCCCCGCCTATGCGCCGGTGCTCTCTACTGGACTGCGGCAAACCTTGAGCGGCAGCGCCAGAGATCATGCATTTTTGCTCATGTATATGCTGCGCGAGTCGCAGCTCTTAAATGAGATAGCGCTGGCAAAAATCGCCTATGCAAAGGCTTTGGACGGAAACGCAGGGAATACCCTCTTCCGCGAGATAGCAGAAAAACAGTCAGAACTGGCAGTAATCCGAGAAAAACTTGCCAAGGTACCCAAGACCTTCCTTTAGTGTATGCTAAACTATTTGATTACCAAAAAATGCGAAAGTGGTAGGTGTACGTGAAAACCAATGATTCAGCAGAAAAATCTCCGGCCAAAGACAAGCCCAAAACTCCCAGGGCTAAAAGCCCCAAGGCCAAGGCTGGTGCATCAATAGCTCCAGATACTGAAACCGAAGCTTCTCCGGGGGCGGAGGAATCAGGTAACTCAGAGGCTGCTACCCCCCAAGATATTATTGAGACCGAGCTGCTCAAGCTGGTTGAGGAGTCCAGGGAGCTGGGAACCGTCTCAATGAGCGAGATTGCCACACAGTTAAGCGGTCTTGAGGTGAGCGATGCTCAGCTGGCCACTGCCAGCTCTTTCATTGAGGACAAGGGTATTGTGGTGGTGGACGACTCCGATGCCGATTCTGGTGACATTGATATGTCCAAAGGAATCCCCGCCGAAGAAAACGGTGACATTGGCATTGACATGGAAGAAGAGTCGGTCTTAAGTGACGATGAGATTCTCGCAGACATTGCCGAAGAAGACCTCAAGGCGCCGGACGGTATTGGCATTCAGCTTCCCAAGGTGGCCTCGCGCAAAAAGGCTACCAAAAAGCGCAGCACCTCCGAGTCTTCGGTGGCTATGCTCACCGGGGATCCGGTGCGCATGTATCTCAAGGAGATTGGCAAGGTTGACCTGCTCACCGCTGAGCAAGAAATTGACCTGGCCATGAAGATAGAAGCCGGCGTTGAGGCGGGCGAAAAGCTTGACGAGGCGCACAAGAACAAAGTGCAGCTCGACCGCCGTGAAGAGCGACGGCTCTCGCGCATTGAGCAAAAGGGCTTGGATGCTAAGCAGCAGCTCATAGAGGCAAATCTGCGCTTGGTAGTGTCCATCGCCAAGCGTTATGTGGGGCGCGGCATGCTCTTCTTGGACCTCATTCAAGAGGGCAACCTTGGGCTTATCCGCGCGGTGGAAAAATTTGATTACACCAAGGGCTTTAAGTTCTCAACCTATGCCACCTGGTGGATTCGCCAAGCCATCACCCGCGCCATAGCCGACCAAGCCCGCACCATTCGTATCCCCGTGCACATGGTGGAGACCATCAACAAGCTCGTACGTGTGCAACGGCAGCTCTTGCAAGAGCTGGGTCGTGACCCTTCTCCAGAAGAGATTGGCGAGGTCATGGGCATGCCGGCCGAGCGCATCCGCGAAATCCAGAAGATATCGCAGGAGCCCGTCTCTCTCGAGACCCCCATTGGCGAGGAAGAAGACAGCCAGCTGGGAGACTTTATTGAGGATTCTGCCGCCGAGGCACCGCCTGATGCTGCCTCTTTCTCCATGTTGCAAGAGCAGCTCCAAAAGGTACTTGATGGTTTGGCAGAGCGCGAGCGCAAAGTCATCTCCCTCCGCTTTGGCCTTAAGGACGGACACCCGCGCACGCTTGAAGAGGTAGGGCGCGAGTTTGGCGTAACCCGTGAGCGCATCCGCCAGATAGAGTCCAAGACTTTGGCTAAGCTGCGCCACCCGTCACGCTCCAGCAAGCTCAAAGATTATCTGGAAGAATAATCGGCTTCCTCTGAGAGACAACCCTCTGGATCCTTCGCTTCGCTCAGGAAGACAGAGGGCGACTAACATCCCTCTGTCTTCCTGAGCGAAGCGCAGCGCAGCCGAAGGATCCAGTCAGCGACTTGCGAAAATTGCGACGATTTTCTCTGTGTGCTTTGCGTGCGGCGGGATAAACAAGTACAATGTCTAGTTCGTAACCAGTACACAGCCACGTGAGTGGTTAAGCATAGATGAGGAGAGTGTTTTGGCAGTTAAGATTCGTTTGGCTCGTCATGGGTCCAAGAAAAATCCGTATTACCGTATTGTTGTAGCTGACGCGCGGGCACCCCGCGATGGACGCATCATTGAAGAGGTTGGCAGATATAACCCCTGCGCAGATCCCACCTTTGTCAAAATGGACCTTGAGAAGGTTGACAAGTGGATTAAAGACGGCGCGCAGCCCACTGAGACGGTCAGCCGTTTACTGAAGACTGTTCGAGAGCAGGCCTGATCATGTCAGATGACAAAAGCATTAAAGATCTTGTTGAGCAGGTAGTCATCTCGCTGGTTGATGACCCCGAAAGCGTCACCGCTGAAGAGGTTGAAGAGGGCAACACCCTCATCATCAACGTGCGGGTTAATCCGGATGACATTGGCAAGATCATCGGCAGGCAGGGAAGAGTTATCAAGTCACTGCGTACTATAGCCCGTGCAGCCTCCTCTTATTCTGGAGGAAAGCATATTGAGGTTGAGATTCTCGACTAGGCATGCATGACCAAACGCCCCGGATTTCTGAGTATGACCTGGTTGCTGAGATAAGCAAGGCCAAAGGATTAGATGGACAGCTGGTAGCCCTTGAGATGGGCAGGCTGTCCGTTTTGTATCCGGGGCTTGAAGTCTGGATTGTGCCTCCCACGCGAGATGGCGTGAGGCGCTCCACGGTGATCGAGGCCATCGATGACTTCAAAAAGCGCGGCGTACTGATTCGCCTTGAGGGCGTTGAAGACAGAACGCAAGCTACGGAGCTTGTGGGTAGGTATCTTTTGGTACAGAGGGACGGGGTTGGTGTGGTACAGAGGGACGGGGTTGGTGTGGTACAGAGGGACGGGGTTGGTGTACCACTTTTTGCCTCGGCAAAAAGTGGTACACCAACCCCGTCCCTCTGTACCACACCCCGGACGCATTTTGCTGATACTGAATACGGTGACCTGGGAACCTTGCAAAACATCAAGCCGGGGCCTGCCTATGAGATTTGGGTAATCGAAGGGCAATACGGAGAGCTCAACATACCGGCGGTAGCTGAGTACATTGTTGAGGAGAGTCCCGAGCAGATAACTCTCAGTTTGCCCAGGGGCTTTATTGAGATCACGACAAAGGGCCAAGGAGGTGCCAGTCATGAGGATTGAGACGCTCAGTGTTTTTCCGGAGATGTTTGAGACCGTGATGGCTACCTCTATTTTGGGCAGGGCGCGCGATAAGGGAGCCTTGGAGTATGTTGGGCATGACCTGCGCACGTGGACTCACGACAATCACCGAACCGTGGATGACGAGATCTATGGGGGAGGTCCGGGTCAGCTCATGAAACCTGAGCCGGTTTTTGAGGCGCTTGATGAGCTGTTGGCAACTGAGCCGGCCAAGGTGATTATCTTCACTCCGCAAGGCAAGACCTTTGACCAGGCTATGGCTCAAGAACTCGCCCTGGAGCAGCGACTCATCATGATCTGCGGGCGCTACGAAGGTTTTGACGAGCGCGTCTATACGCTTGCGGATGCCTGCATCTCTCTAGGCGACTACATCCTCACCGGCGGAGAGCTGGCTGCTATGGTGGTAAGCGATGCAATCTGCCGCTTGCTGCCAGGCGTTTTAGGAGACGAGCAGTCAAATGCAGACGAGAGCTTTTCTGAAGGGCTCTTGGAGTACCCGCAATACACACGTCCGGCCTCGTACCGAGGTATGGAGGTGCCAGAGGTTTTACTGAGCGGCAACCACGCAGCCATAGCAAAGTGGCGCCGCGAAATGTCTATAATCAAAACAACAGAACTCCGCCCAGACTTATTGAGTGAAGAGTTAAGAATTAAGAATGAAGAATGAAGGAAGAAACAAGCTTAAGGATCAGCCATGACATTCCAAGAAATAATTCTGAAACTGCAGGAATACTGGGCCGCGCACGGTTGCGTGGTTTTGCAGCCTTATGATAACGAAGTGGGAGCCGGCACCTTTCATCCGGCTACTACCTTGCGTTCGCTGGGGCCCGAGGCCTGGAAGACGGCCTATGTGCAGCCAAGCCGCCGACCCACCGATGGCAGGTATGGCGAGAACCCCAACCGCTTGCAGCACTATTACCAGTTTCAGGTGATTATTAAGCCCTCGCCGGATGACATTGTTGAGCTTTATCTGGATTCCCTCAAAGTCATTGGCATAGAACCCCAGCACCACGATGTGCGCTTTGTTGAGGATGACTGGGAGAGCCCCACGCTCGGCGCCTGGGGCCTTGGCTGGGAGGTCTGGCTCAACGGCATGGAGATTACGCAGTTCACCTATTTTCAGCAGGTGGGAGGCTTGGAATGTCGCCCGGTGCCGGCAGAGCTCACCTACGGACTTGAGCGGCTTGCCATGTACATCCAGGGGGTAGACTCTATCTTTGACATCATTTGGTCTAGGGATAAAGACGGATCCGTGTTTACCTACGGCGATGTCTTTCTGCAAAACGAGCGCGAATTCTCCGAGTATAACTTTGAGATAGCTGATACTGCTCTTTTGATTAGCAATTTTGATAACTACGAGAAGGAATGCCAACGCATCCTTGAAGCGGGCTTGGCGCTGCCGGCCTATGACTGCGTTTTAAAATGCTCGCACGCCTTTAACCTGCTTGATGCCCGTGGCGCTATTTCCGCCACCGAGCGCATGGGCTACATCCTCAGAGTACGAACACTCGCCAAGGCCTGCTGCGAAGCCTATTTGGTACAGAGTGTGGGACAGAGGGACGGGGTTGGTGTGGTACAGAGGGACGGGGTTGGTGTACCAAATTCGGAGAATTTGGGACACCAACCCCGTCCCTCTGTACCACACCAACAAGAAGAAGCACCCGCCACAGGCCTGGGAGTCAATGTGCAGGCTGCGCCGCATGATCCGGCTATGCTCATTCTTGAGATTGGCTGCGAGGAGATACCCTCAACGCCGCTTTATCGCGCAACGGAGCAGCTGGCAGTGCTGGCCAAGGAGGCTTTTGCTGAGGCCCGCCTTGAGCATGGAGAAATCACTACGCGCTCTACCCCTCGCCGCATCATCCTTGAGGTCAAGCGGCTTGCCACCAGCTCAACCCCGCTGGTGCAGCGGTTTCGTGGTCCGGCGGTGTCGTTGGCCTATGACGAAGAAGGCGAGCCCACCAAGGCGGCTCTTGGTTTTGCGCGCGGTAAAAACCTCGACGTGCGCGAACTCCTCAAGGCAAAAGAAGGTGACACCGAATACGTCTTTGCGCACGTGGAGCAAATCGCGCGCCGCACCGACACCCTGCTTCCCAAAATCCTGCTCTCGCTTGTTGAGTCTATCCAGTGGCCCAAGTCGCAGCGCTGGGGTTCCACAGAAGAGAGCTTTGCGAGGCCTGTGCGCTGGCTGTGCGCGCTTTGGGGACCCACGGTCATCCCCTTCAGTTTTGCGGGAGTCAATTCCGGGCGCCTGACCTGGGGTCACCGGCTCATCGCCAATGAATATGTGGAGACTCCCTCTGCCGAGGACTTGGCCTCCTACCACACCAAGCTCTGGATAGTGGACTCGGCCGAGATGCGCGCCGGACACATCAAGGCGCAGATTAAGATGATTGAAGATGAGAGCGGCCTTAAGGCCTATGTGCCGAGCGAAATCCTCGCTGAGGTCATCAATCTGGTGGAGTTTCCCACCACGCTTCTGGGCACCTTTGACGAGGAATTTCTCTCGGTGCCTTCCGAGATTATCATCGATGCCATGCTCAAGCACCAGCGCTATTTTCCGCTGTATAACGCCGAAGGGGCTCTCTCCAATATGTTTTTGGTGGTGAGCAACGGGCACCCCGCCTACAATTCGGACATCATTGCTGGACACGAGCGCGTGATTCGTCCGCGCCTGGCCGATGCCCAGTTCTTCTATAAAGAAGACCTCAAGCGCCCGCTGGAGTCCTACGTGGAAAACCTCAAGAACGTGGTGTTTCACGAGAAGCTCGGCACCTCTTATGACAAGGTGCAGCGGGTGGTTAAGCTCGCCGCCTTCTTGGCAAAACAGGCCGGCCTTGACGGTGAAATTCAAGCCAAGGTAAGCCGCGCCGCGCTCTTGGCCAAGGCAGACCTGGTGACCAACGCAGTAGTTGAGTTCACGGCGCTGCAAGGGGTCATGGGCGCCTACTATGCCGAGGCCGCCGGCGAGGAGCCGGAGGTAGCCCTTGCCATCAAGGAGCACTACCGCCCCCGCTTTGCCGGTGACGAGATTCCCAGCACCGAGATTGGCCAGCTGGTTGCCGTGGCCGACAAGCTCGACACCATCGTGGGTGTCTTTGCCGCCGGGCAGCCGCCAACGGGCTCCTCTGACCCCTTTGCCCTGCGCCGTAGCGCCATTGGCATCATCGCCATTTTGCTCGACGGGCCTGCCGTGAGCCTCTCGGTTGCCCTTGAGGCTGCCGTTGAAGGTCTGGGTGCAATTCCGGCTCAGTATGACCCGCTTGAGGTCATTGCCGCCGTACGTGAGTTCTTTGTTACGCGCTTGGAGGTCATCGCCCGCGATAAAGGCCTCAGCGCCGACGCGGTTGCCGCGATTTTGAGCTGCGGCATCATTGAGCCCGCTCAGCTGATATCGCGCGGAGAAGCCTTGGTTCTGGCCCGCGAAAAGCAGCCGGAGCTCTTTGACGACCTGGCCACCGCCTATGCGCGCGCCAACAACCTCCGTGACACAGAAGCAGGCATCAAAGTCACAGAAAAGCTCTTTGGCGAAGCAGAAAAAGCCCTGGCCTTTGCCATCGACAAAGCCGATGAAGGCGTGCGCGTTGCCCTTGAAAAGGAAGACTACGCCTTTGCCCTCACCTGCCTGGCAACACTCAGAGCTCCTATCGACCGCTTCTTTGAGGATGTCATGATCATGACCGATGATGAACGCCTGCGCGCTAACCGTCTCGCTCTGCTGAACCGCTTTGTAGCCGTCTTCAAAGACGTAGCTGACTTTGGCAAGCTCGTTAAATAAGTCTTTCTGTGTCATACTGATACCATGCAACCGATTTTGGTCATAAGCGATTCCTTGGGCGACAGTGCGGCGTCGATAGTTGAGGCAGCCGCCACTCAGTTTGAACTCGATGAGATGGTGATTGAGCGGCTTCCCAATGCCACGGCAATCGATCCTATCATGGCGTTTATTGAGCACTCGCAGCAGAAGTATCCCAACACAGCCCTCATTGCCTTTTTTACCTTTACCAACCCTGACCTCAGCATTCAAACCAAGCAGCTGCTGGGCGAACTGGGGATAGAATACGTGGATGTGCTGGGACCGGCCATGAACGCCCTTGCCAGTGTGAGCGGCCAGATGCCTCTGAGCCAGCCGGGGCTGATTCACAAAACCGACGAGGACTACTATAAGCGTATTGAAGCTATAGAGTTTGCCGTGAGCCATGATGACGGCCGCAATACCCAAGATCTGGTTAAGTCAGACATTGTAGTGATTGGGTCTTCAAGAACCTCCAAAACACCACTTTCCATTTATCTGGCAACGCAAGGCTACAAGGTAGCTAACGTGCCGCTGGCCCTGGGAACCGAACCGCCCAAAGAACTCTATGACGTGGAGATAAGCCGCCTGTTTGGACTGACCTCTAAACCGGAGCTTTTGGCGCGCATCCGCAAACAACGCCTCGGAAATGCCCAGATTGTGGCAGGCGACTACGCCAGCCTTGATTACGTCAAAAAGGATCTGGAAGAAGCACGCTACTATATGCGCACGCTGGGGTGTATCGTTATTCGCACTGATAACAGAGCTATAGAAGAAGCTGCTGCAGAGATTGTGCGCTATTACTCAGCAGTGCATTCAATCGATAATATGGCAGGCCGATGACGTTTTCCAGGTCTCCCTCAATCTTCAGAACCTGCTTGCCCCACATGCCTTGAATCGCATAGCTGCCGGCCTTGTCAAAGGGCGGCTCGCTGCTTAAATAGTCCTCAATCTCTTCTAGACCGTATGCGCCAAAATGCACGGTGGTCACGTCAGCCAAGGTGACGCGGCGCTCTGTAGCAAGGTCAATAAGCGCAACTCCGGTGACTACCTTGTGCTCGGTGTTGCAGAGTGCCTGCAGCATGCGCACTGCGTCCGCGTGATCTACGGGTTTTCCCAGCATGCCCAGCTCTGCATGACAGACGATGGTGTCGGCTGCGAG
>Ga0131853_10009452_pt1 | contig 17839 bp, 16 predicted proteins | sample TergutLab28metaG_FD_92764 | JGI IMG/M metagenome (GOLD analysis project Ga0131853, IMG submission 92764) | Labiotermes labralis P1 segment gut microbial communities from Petit-Saut dam, French Guiana - Lab288 P1 (version 2) (version 2) | ecosystem: Host-associated > Arthropoda: Insects >... | reverse complement strand
TCCTCAACTAAATACAATTGTAAAATCAGGTAATGTCGGCCAGTCATGTGACCACAATACGGTCTCAACGGCCAGAGTTCTATCCTCAGTAGCGAAATAAATTTCTCTTTTCCCCACTGCACCCATACCAACACTACAACCGATCCTCTTAGTAAAGGGGGCGTCTTTCGTCAGGCAAAAGGCGACCTGAGGGTGACGAAGATTATACATAGTCACACTAATATTCAGTATGGCATAATATGAACTAATGACAGCGTCGTTAAACAATCTACTAATATTTAAATTCTCTATTTTAATATTTAATTTAGGTTATGCGGTGGTGCGTTTGGTTGAGGCACTAAGCTACAAGCCGGAACGTCGCGGTTCGATTCCCGATGGGGCCACTGGCGGTTATCATTGACATAATCCTCCTGGCCGCACTATGACCCTGGTGTCTACTCGATCTCTAACAAAAATAAATATCAGGGATATCTCTTGAGGGTAAAGACAGCCAATACGTAGCGCAAAGATCCATACCACCTTCACGTGTAGATTATCTAGAAATTCTGGGATCCTCAGACTCCTTGAGCCATAAGGTATTAACCAGGCCTGTAATTGAATAGTTTTAGTTTTTTAAGCTTCTCTTACTATTATTTTGTTTCTTATGGAGAAATATCAAGTGAACAACTCTAAAATACGAAGCAGTATTTTAAGATTATTTCAATTTCATCCAGAGAAGGAATATTCTTATATGACGCTCCGCATTGCACTGGCTACACCTTGCGTCGTTCTCTCGTAAACTTTGATACTAATCACAAATTCATTCACAGCGGTGCCAGAGCAACGAACGATTGCTACCTTCACTCACAGTTGCAATGTTGCTAATATAAATTTAATAACTGAATCGTTTTTCTTACGAACGTAGGTCTGTTAGAAGTTGTCACAAATGGAGAAATAAGATCTCATTTCACATTTTTTCGTGGTCATATGAAAAGTTGATATAAAAATAAAGTTTAAAAAAATGCAAGCTTTTAAAACTTTCAAAAGCTCTTAAAAATGTACGGTAAATCGATGTTTATCGTAAAGTTCTAAGAGACTTGGAACTGAACTGCACTTGACGTTTGCAAATTTGCAATTTTTTTTTAACTTTTTTGTAGGAACTCACAAAGGTTATGGTTTTGTAAAACACTTTTCCGTAATTTAATATTCTAATTCTAAATAGCACTGAAAGTCTGCGCAAATAAAAAGTAAAGGGATAAATTTTAAAGTTAGTAAAACCTCTCACTGCTATGTCATTCAGCTCAGTGGATACGGAAGGTAAACAAACTAGCCGTCAAAATGATGTGTCACCTGAAAGTCTAGGAGCTTTATGAGTAAGAATTGGCGAAATTGTCACGGACGTTCTTAATTAACCTTTTCGTTGGAACTTTTAAGCATTTGGAATTCACAGGTTGTGTTTGACTTTACTCTACCTATCTTTATGATTTTCGCTGGAAATTTTGAACTTACATATAATAAAGCATTATCAACTTAGAATGTTTCATTAATTCATTCAAATTATTAAACTTGATAATGTACTTTTCTTTACGTTTTGCTGACCGTGCATCTCAGTATTTAACCAACTTGATGCACAAAATTTGTTTCACATTAAGTTTTATTTCGTGCCTCTACATGTTTCGAGCACATGTGCTCATCATCAGGAGCCTCTGGTATCATCACACCTATAGGTGTGATGATACCAGAGGCTGTGTAATACAATTTTGACCTCCTGATGATGAGCACATGTGCTCGAAATATGTAGAGGCATGGAATAAAACTTATTGTGAAACAAATTTTGTGCATCAAGTTAGTTAAATACTGAGATAAATTCATACCATACATTTCAAGCCTGAACAGCGTAGACGGTATAAACACTAAGCTATGGGTTGGCCTTCCACGGTTCTAATCCAAGCAAGAACAAATGTCTGGAGATGTCCTGGAGCCCACCCCAATCTCCTATTTATTGGGTACAGGGGTTCTTTCCTGGGGTTAAAGCATCCGGTAAAGGTGACCACTCACTTCCACCTAGAGCAGAAGTTAAGAATGAGTGGATCTGTGCCGCTACTAGCTCTACATGCCTTCATGGCGTGGAGGTCAGATTCAAGCCTCGGCCGCTTTAGTCCTATAAAAGGAACGTCGTACCAATTGAATTTGAGGCATATTTGGTCTCAGGGCTTGTACAGATGGTACTGGAGAAGATTAAAACGTCATACCCCTGCCGGGATTCGAATCTCGGGCCGTCCGGAACGTAGCCTGATCGCTGTACTGACCATGCTGTTATCCCAGCTCGCGACGAGTGCACGAATTACCACGTATAACAAAATGTACCTGTATGCATCATACAGAAGAAACATGTAGTGTGAGTGTGTGGACTTCACTAAAATGTCTGAGTGTTGGGTCTAGTGACGTGAACTGAAGTCCAAATTATGAGAACAAGAAAGTTCAGTCCTCGGCAGAAGAACGACTATCAGCTTTAGTTGGAGGAGTGTGCTCCATGGAGATTGTGTGGGTAGTTTAATCAACTTACCAATTCTATTGATTGGTTGAAGCATGCGTTACAAGCCGGAAAGTCAAGGGTTCGATTCTCTATAGTGTCATTGGAATTTTTAATTGACATAATCCTACCGGCCGCACTATGGTCCTGGGGTCGATTCAGCCTCTGACAGAAATGAGTACCAGGAATATTTCATGGGGGGTAAAGGCGGCCGGGGTGTAGGGCTAACAATATTACCACCTTCATGTGCCGACTCTTTTGAAATCTGGAAGCCTCAACCTCCTGGAATCCTCAGGACCTGTCCAAGCCTGTAATGGGATTGTGTTACCTTTTACAAATCCCTTTGAAGATGACCAATTTTGAGACTTCTTGTACAGTTCAGTTCGAAATCCATATTGCTGACTACAATTTAGTGACATCTCACACAACTAAATCCACGCATTAATTTGGTGTGGACCCATCAGTGACGAACTGTATCGCAGTCCATTCGATGCTTCAGATATAAAATCCAGGGACAGACAGACAGAGAAAGGAACACAGCACTGAACACTTAACGACTGCGTTTGAAGACGATAAAACCGGCTGCACGGATAATTGAATCCCAGGGTGTCAAACAGACAGGCCGCGGGCCCAATTCGACCCACCTGATACATCAGCACACATTTGACCAATGATCTATAAAAAGTGAACTAGATGGCCAGAAATCTGTAATCGCTTTGACATCACACCTCAAATATCCATATTACTGAACAGCAAACAGACTGCCCTCAACAGTGTTACCAAAAACATCTGTGCGTCCTGCACACGTATATGGATATCTGATAAAATGCACCATCATTGAAAGACAATGGCACAAACGGGTACGCTGGTTATGTTGCAATTACATTCTTCATATATTAGGAAAGTAGTAATTACAGTCTTATATATTAGGAAAGAAGTACTACATTCTTTATATATTAGAAAAGAAGTAATTACATTCTTTATATGTAAAGAAATAAGTATTATATTCCTTATATATTACGAAAGAGGTAATTACATTCTTTATACATTAGGAAAGAAATAATTACATTCCTCATATATTAGGAAAGAAGTAATTACATTCTTTATACATTAGGAAAGCAGTAATTAAGTCTTTATATGTAAAGAAATAAGTATTGCATTCCTTATATATAAGGAAAGAAGTAATTACATTCCTTATATATTAGGAAAGAAGTAATTACAGTCCTTATATATTCGGAAAGAAGTAATTACATTTTCTATATATATTAGGAACGAAGTAATTACAATCTTTATATATTATTTATATTTTAGGAAACAAAAAAGACTTATTCCGGTATCAAGAGCTTCCTTATAAAGAATGGACGAAGGACGATTTTAACAGGTCCATATATGATCTACAGTTAATACACCCTCAATATCACACACTTGAAATTACTAAGAGCCACGCGAATAAATAAAAGTTAATAAGAATAACAGGGCAAGTACTGACCACAATTTTGTGATGGGAATTCTTATCAAGTTCGGAAAATGTTAGGAAGCATCCTTATTTTTAAGCATCAAAAAAGTAATATTCGAGGTTTAAAGCACACTTATCCCGGCTAATTCACGTGCCTCTAATTAACACTAACGTTCAACAGGAATGGCGCCCACACCGAGGCTAATATGTCTTCGTCTGGTTGAGCGTCTATAAACAGAACAGCGCTTGTTTCTATTTTAATATGTTTTCCTTGCAACGGAAAGGAAATATGAACATCTGCACAAGGATGGCATTCAAAGTAAATTAAATCCAAGCTCCAACACGCAGCCATGAAACTAACCCAATAACATTTTCTCGGAGCGCTGCAAAATCGTCCATGTGAAATTTCGGACTATGTTTTAGAGCGAATTACACTATCTGCAAGGCAGATTCAATTTTCCGCCGAGATCAGTATATGCTAGACGTGCTACGGAGAGATTACTCTCTGCAGGAGGGCACGAATCCAGTACAGTCTGACAGACAAGTCCTAACAAAGCAGTCCTCTTTACATATCACATCAATCTCACAGCAAATTTAGGATTTATTTTCAGTAACCCTGACAGTGCTGTACTTACTGATCCTACTAACGAAGTCAATAAACAAAGCACTGACAAAATCGTATAATATTCTATAGCAACAACATGTCACTACGGGGCCATCCCCATCTGCATTCAGTCTAGGTGTCTCGCTACACCAGTACCTAAACGGGGACCGCCTAAATTTGTGATAAATAAAATATATATCGATACAAACGCAGTCGGTTAAACGATATAATTGGCATTAAAACGCAAGTCTAATTTGAAATTCTCCGGTACGAATCTACTGCGTGGAATCTAAAGTTATTTTATATAAAAATCTTTTAATTTTTTTTTGTGATGACTCCGCGGGGTCCTTTGTACAGTACATGAAACAAACATCTGTAAACCCATGACCCCACGTACCATTCAGAGGGGCGATGCTGGTCATTAAATGCTGTACCTTTAGCGCGACAGTTTAATCTGTGTCCTCCATTCTCTTCCTCCTCAGCTAACGCACTCGGTTTTCACTTCACATCCATATTGATTTAGCACGATATAAGACCCCTCAACCACGTTACGTTTTGGGAAAACGGAAGAGCGCTATGAGATTCATTGAAACAAGCAACGAATTTTAAGAGACGTACTGGGTTATGTGGAATGGTTTGTACTTTGCAAAATAAAGACGTAAATTATAAGACTGAAGGAATTTTATAGAAAAACAGTGAGGCCAGTGCCTTTCATTTTCCTTGTATGGACACAATAGTGCCTCACAGGCTAACTGACAAATAGTGACGTATTTTGTTAGGTTTACACTTCCGTTTCGTTTAGAAGACAAATGCATGTCTCAGATTGTCTCTAATTTCTAATGAGAAAAATAAAGATCAGATGACAAAATCATTGTTTGCATTGCTTAAGAAATCACCGTATCTCCTTCAAAATTAATAAACATTAGAGACATAATATTTACCCTAATACGTAGAGAGAGTTAAGTGAAATTCATATTAGAGTTTCTTATAGGGTGTAACATTTGAAAAAAATGAAAAAAATCAAAATTATTGATGTATTTACTTTTAATACTTGCTTCGTAACTTCCCACCTGTCCTTCTTTTATTCAAGTAAATAAAATTAGGGTAAATACAACCGCAGCTTTACCTGTTGTTTGTTTTACGTGTGCAATAATTGGGCGCTTCTCCTAGAGAAGGAATGTATGTATATTGGAGGGTGTATGAGAATAATAATGGAGACGAATAATTGGAACCAAGAAACGGAATTTGTAAAAAACGAGAAAGATAATTACACAACGAAATTGCACAAAGTATATACTTCCACTAATTATATTTACCTCTACCACATCAAAGAGGATGAGACAACTGCAGTATGTAGTATGTTGATATGGGGAGAAATATAGACGTTTGAGAAGTGAACCAAGAACAGAATAAATCCATTTTTAGGCGCGTTCGCAAATTTTCGAAAAGCGACTATCAATATCGTCAGGTCCGCCCGCAAGTAACTCAACTCGGCTCCCACTGGACAGATTTTCATGAAATTTGATATCAGTCTATCTTTCGAAATTCCGTTTTGTAAATTCGACTTTCATTAAAATTGGAAACTAGTAACGGCCACTATACATGAAGACCAATAAACATTTTTTGCCACATCGTGCTCAATTTTTCTTAGAACGAGAAATATTGACAATGCTTATTTCTTATGACGATTTTATGAATGCTATATTCCCCATCACAAGAAATAACTCTTTACCTTGTAATATCTTCGGTTAGGCGTCTCTTCACAAACACGTAGTTTAAATTAAAAGAAAATGGACAAAAGGAAAGATTTCCATAAGTTATGTTCATGGCACTGCATAACGATAACATTCCCACTAAATGATTCTTAAGTACCGGATTACAATTAGATATAATTTCCATGATATATCATATATCAATGCAATTTTCTTCAATGACGCGGCATCCTCATTGTCGAGGCTTCACGATCACACTCGGCGGAAATCCTCTGGACCAGTGAGCAGTCCGAAGCAGAGACCTCTACCTGACAACACACACTATGCAGAAGAGGCAGACATCTACGTGTGTCCCCGGCGGGATTCAATCCCGCAATTCCCGCAAGCGATCGGCCACTGACCGACGCCTTATACCGCGCGGCCACCGGCTTCGGCCCATCAACACAATAAACCCGCTTACCAATTAGATCACTGATAGAGAACTTAGCAAACCCGTAAGGAGAAAGAATATTTTGGATCCTGCACAAGGTGAAGTTTAAAGCTTGTGTTTTGAAAAAAATTGGGCGTCTACAAAGACTGAGGTTAGGTCTAGCCGGAATTACGAGATTATGTCGAATAAAAGCGATCTGAGGCACCCAAAATGCTAATATTTCCGTGTTCTAATGAGCCCCACAAGTGAACCGAACTTACTTAGAATTAATTAGCGGGCGAATTTCCTCGTACGTGTTAATGGAGCTCCACTCCGTCCGTAATTACCTGTCTACACGTCTCAACACTCAGTAGAAACTTAACTGATAAGTGCAAGATACTGAATATTTTAATCTTCATATTTTTAGGCTGGAGGAAAAAAAGTACAAGACTCGAATAAAGTAATAGTAATTTACAGGGTGTTCGTTTTCACAGGCTTACAAAATCTAACTGCGTGGAAACTGACTGCGTAAGCCGCACCATTAACTGCACACAATTTGGAACGTAAATTAACGAGTTAAACTCAAAGGACGTTAAAACAAAAGGAGGGAAGTCTATTGCGTTTTCACTTTATTTAGCTGAATTTGCCTTTTCATAAAAATATATTCAAGGTAAATAGAAGAATTTCCGTAACCTATGCTTCCTTCCTTCACGAACTAGCAGGCACCGGACAAAGTCGTATGCAGCGAGAAAGTTTAGAAACATAGAAAAGGAACCTAAATCAACTCCAAAATCCGAATAATAAGTTGCAAGTAGATATGTGTTGGTCATAATAGGTCCCCTCGCCAGGTGCACTCAGATTCCTCTAGCAGCTGTTGCCATTCTGTTGGACCCATTCCCTTGACCTCAAGACACTTCAATACGACATGATCCACAGTTACACAAAAATTTCACGAATGTAAAGCGTTTCAGCATTGTGGCGTTTTATGCAAATATGTTTCTACAATGCGAAGAAAAGAAAAGAAAAGAAAAAAAAGAAAAAGACAGTTCTGTTTTCCTTCAATTTGTAGCAAGCACAGTCCTTTGGTGAAACCCAACTTACTGTCGCTGCACTTCTTGTAACCTTAACAACGCAAGACGTCTGGCGATGTTAAACGTTGAATGAATATTCGTGAAACTTACGAAAAAATGACAAATTTGAAGAATACCCGCTGAACTATAAGAAAGTAAGAATATACTAAAACCTTGGTGCCATATGTATTTCATAAAGCAAGATACATGTTGTTTGGTTGTTTGGCGCGACACCCCCCAGTGGGCCAGAGCCTCCTCATTCACGAGGTTTGTAGATCACAACCAATGACGCACCACAGTCGGTTAGGACTCCTCTGGATGAGTGATCAGCTCGTCGCAGAGACCTCTCCCTGATTATACACAACGCTCAAAACAGACAGACATCCACGTCCCCGGTGGGATTCGAGCCCACGATCTCAGCAGGCGAGCGGCCGCAAACCTACTCCTTATACCGCGCGGCCACTGGGACCGGCAAGGCAAGATGCATAAGAGTTAAAAATACAAATACCGTTCAACATGAAATATAATTCGAGACGAAATTGCTGAAAATTATTCTCTTACAATTGAACAAAGTTGTAAGCTGAATTAAAATTGTACATTCGGTCCTTCAGCACAAAAAAATTAAATTAAACAGAAGATTATAAATGTCTCTGCCTTTTTTATACTGCTTTCACGCTCGCTGCGTCGATGTCAGAGAAGGTCGTACGTGAGGATGTATTAGAAAACGTTACACTAGTATGTGGACTTAACGTGGGACAAGTAACACACGAATAAATAATATTGCGTAAATATTGTGATTATTGCAAGGAGAACCGAATGGGGAGAAAAAGCATAAATGCACTCAAAAGTTTAGTAGAAAGATTTGAAGTAAAGGGATTAATTTTGAAACCAATGATTGGATGGAATTGTATTAAAACGGGTGTTAATAAAGTAATGTGTCAGAAAAAAATACGCATAACGTAAGTATAACGTAATTGAGGCGCACTCCTATAACCACTGTTGCAGCGGAAAAGCAAAACGTATTCCATATTCTGAAGGTGTATTTGTAGCTGTAGGTATCCGGCATGCAATTCGAATTGTCATATCGTCATCTGTGACCTCCCCAGCTCTACTGTATTTTTTCCACATTATCTCATAAACGGCACGATTTTCGAAAAATGGTCGCTGAACATACACTGTTTGTTTTGATTTTGTCTACAAAGTATAACCGTGAAACTTCTCGTTCAGCAAGATATGATCAAAAATGTATACTGGACTTTATGTAAAGCACCCGTTATTCTTGTCAGATTTTAGTGAAATTTCAATTTTCTTCAAGTGTTTTCGAAAAATAATTTAATATCAAATTTCTTGAAAATTCTTCCAGTGGGAAACGAGTTGCTCCATGCGGACAGTCGGACGGACACACAGACAGACATGTTAAAGCTAACAGTCGCTGTTCACAATTTTGTGAACGCGCATAATAAACGGGATGCAAAATCCTCGTAACAGGATGAAAGGAGACATCTTCAGATTAGACAAATTTGTTCACCATTTTAGCATCAGTCAGCTTAACCGGAACCACGAATTAGTCACTTGTATTTTGTTTTTGCCTGGCTCATTTGACACAAAGGCTACAATTTTTCTGATGATAATTTTCCACGAAAAAATTTAAGCTTACCTTTTATATTTCAAACAAAGTTACGTATGTCATGATTATACCATTCGTCTAAACTACGAATGCCTGAAACTGATACGCCGTACAGGTAACTTTTCGGTAGATATCTAGACTAAAGTTTTAATCCAAAACACCTAAACGCTTTACTGCTTATGTCCAATCTGTCGTCCGATCTTTGGCTGATTTTCTCCTGCCTCCCTTTCTCTCTTTTCAAAGGGGGTGGCTATCCCCTCCCACTTTAAAGCCACTATAAAGCCGATCACATTTTCCACTCGTATGAATAAACGATAGAAAGAAAGCATTTTTTTCAAGCAGCCTAAGTACTTTATACAATAATTATGAAAATCATTTGAAAGGGCCCGCATTTATGTAGATAATTTCTATATCCTCTTCAACAAACTCAATGTTACCCTCGTTCAGCCTTGTAAAATCTTCAAAATATGTAACAGAATAGGTATACCCTTATGTCCCTTCTCTTCCTGACGACACTTTGAGGCTGTGTTTCAATCTTAGTCTGCAAAAGATAATTTTAATCTGCTATTTTAACGTAATTTTCGCCATCCGGATGAGTTATAGAAGATTCAAACATTTTCATTTTGAATTTCACAACTCTTGAAACTAAATTCTTATAATAAAACCAACTAGATGCAGTTCCTGTGTTCATCATCAGGAGTTTTTCACAGTACACACAGCAGTGGTATATGTCATACAACTTTGCTGACAGCTTGCGAGCAGGATCCTGCTCGCAAGCTGTCAGCAAAGCTCTTTTGGGTTTCTCTAAAACTAAAAAAGACACTTTATGTTTATGGCTCCGTGCTTCGCTGATCTATATTAATAATTGTCCAACGAGATACAACACAAAGCAGTCTATTTATTATTCTGCAAGTACACTCAACATGTTTCGGGTGTCAACCACACCCATCATCAGGAGTACACAAAACTGTAACTACAGCCTCCAGTACTGGTTATATTTTTTGTGTAGATACCTCCTCCCTCCAACGTGGTCAAGCTTGGCCACGTTGGAGGGAAGTAGTTGCACAGTATCGGAGGCTGTAGTTGCAGTTTTGTGTACTCCTGATGATGGGTGTGGTTCACACGCGAAACATGTAGAGTGAACTTGCAGAATAATAAATAGACTGCTTTGTGTTGCATCTCGTTGGACACTTATTAATATATGTGTAAGACACATTACTCATTCTAAGAAAAATTCAGCGACATACTATCAAAAATGTACATAGGTCTTCATGTAAAATACCCGTTACTCTTTTCAGATTTGAATGAAACTTGAATTTTCTCCATAGATTTTAGCAAAATCTACAAACATAATGTTTCATGAAAATCCGTACAGTGACAAACAAGTTTGTTTTGGAACCGGGTTTTGCAAGTGGCATGCTGTTTATACGGGGGAAAAGAGGCCTACATGCAGGATTTTAGTTGAGAACGTGAAGAAAATGGAAAATTTGGAAGACTTAAGTGTACATATAAGGATAATGTTAAAATGGATTTTCAGGAAGTGTAATGGGGCAGGTCCTGTAATGATGTGGGTTAGAATAGGGATTGGTGGCGGTGTCTTTTGAATGAGGTAACAAACCAGTGGGTTCCATAAATTTCGGGGCATTTCTTGACTATCTGAGGACCTGTTAGCTTCTCAAGAAGGACTCTGCTCCACGGAGCCAGTCAGTTATTTTTTAAACCGAAAGGCCATAGCGTAACAAGAGAAAGCACGTAGAAACTTACATAATGAAAGTGTTCACATGGTACAGTCTTTTCCTACAGTTGTTAGGGCGATTCAAAAACAACCATGAAATATTTGTGATGTGCATCATAAAAAACAGAAGTAACAAACTCTTACAAAAGGTTTCACTGGTTCTAAAATGTCAATGAAATGCGTACTTTAGTAGTCCTATGAGTGAACTGAATAATAATATTAAAGTAGGTCTTAAGTATATCAGGATTGAAGACTATATAAAAAACTTCAGGTGTCCCAGGGCGATCAGGTGGAGGTATGCCGTGGACATGACAATAGAATTTCGGGTTATGTTGGATCAGGAAATTACTGAACCACAAAAAAATTAACATTTCGAGTAATAAAACCTGAATGAAAGCTTACATAAAAGAGTCTGATAGTGCCACAGACAGTAAGTTACACTTCGAAGTACATAGATGCATGGAATTCTTGTCACTGTATATCATTTTCCATAAGGTCATAGGGCAAGCAGGAATAATACATTGTAACCCGCCTTTGATAGCGCTATTATCAGCTAATAGTGATCCCTGTGTATGTGGCATTGTGGTCGTTTGTGCAAAAGTAGCTGGATCGAAACCCGTGACCCATTACATGGATCAGGTTTACCGTTCATGTAGTCGATTAAATTCCGATACGTCTGTTTGTTGTTCCAGGCTAACCACAGTCCTATAAACCCCACGTAGTTGTATCGTGTTAATAGTGGCAAACGACGATTCAAATCCCAGTCAAACCGAGAACATGGTTTTTGATTATTCTTCAAACAAATGTTTGTATCGGTTTTTATCTCTCTCACTGAAACAGGTAGAAGTTCATGGTGTTTTCAAAATACGAGTGTATCGAAAGGTACGTAATCGAAAAGTGACGGGTCAGGTCAGACTAGGACTATACATTCCTGAAATTTAAAACAAAACTAGAATCGATTTAAATTTTCACAACGAAAATTCTTGTATCCTACATGGAATTACTTTTCTATAACCGAAGCTTTGTGCGTGATCCAATTGCGCTTGAATCTAAAACTGCTTCAAAAATTGACACAAAAAGGAATATTTACAAAGTGTGCTGATTATTGGATAATATGTGTATTGTATTGGTCGTCTTTGTTAAACCCAGACAGCGCCTTACTGAAATACCACGACTTGCGTGAGCTGCAAAGTTTATCACCCAAATTTCGAGTTTATGGAAAACAGCTTCGACTTTTATTCCACAGATCACTACACTGCATTGTTCCGTCGGTAATTTGGACCCCGGTAATACGGATCCCCCGGTGTTATAGACAATTTTGGGCCAAATAAAGGCTAGTATTTCCCACTGAAATTGTCATTAAAATACTTTATTATTACATACTGTTCGGTACAACATTTCCGCACTAGGGAGCTTTGCTTTAGTACTGAGTGATTATGTTTTTAGTTTACGTACAGCATGGACTTTTCCGTCGGTGTTTCGGATTACCGGGTAATCTGGACCAACCCTCCCTCCCATATAGTCAGCGTAACCGAGGGACTGCTACATAACGATATCAGAAATATATTCTGTCACATAAATAAATGACGTTTTAATTATTTTTGAATTAATGTTCCAAATAAAGCATATATAAAAAGAGTAATTTGATAAGCCAAAGTATTATAAACTTGTGCGAAATAAACGTTGTTGGAAAAGCATCTCGTTCTCAAAGAAGTACGGTCACATTGTTTGAGAAATGTTCAGAATATTTACATAGGGAAATAGCGGTTGCCGTGTCATCTAAGGAGTAGGTCTGCGGTCGCTTGATTGCTGGGATCGAGGGTTCGAATTCCACTGAGGGAATGGTTCTTTCGTCGTCGTGTTTGTTGTGTGTTGTGTAGGTAGCGGCCTCTGCGCCCAATCCTACAGGGTGTAAGCGTGTGTGTGTGTGCGTTTGTGTCTATTTGTGTGTGATCTAGAAACCTCGAAATGAGATGGCCTTGACTCAGGTTTGCCTTTTGCTCCACAGATAAAAGAATTTGTATACACGCACTTGTGTTCACAACACTGTGGCTGCTGCGGTAAAAACAAATTCCTCATTTCTTATAGGCAAACTTCAACAAATTAATGTTTATTAAAGGGGCTTCTGGGTATCGAACTGCTTCCTAACATTTTATGACATTTTAGAGGAAACTGGTGTTTAGTTGTATTCTATGAAGATGGAACAGACAGAGTGTTACGAAACGTCGGAATATTAAATTCAGAAGCCGGGAATTACCCAGAAGAAAGCATACATTATTCAGAACACGTCGAGAATCTGAAATAAAAAGTTATGTTTATTTTTTCATGGTTCAAAAGACGGATAAAAATTGAATGAAACTTTGTGCACTGATAACTCTGTAGTCACATATTGTAATAGGTCAATAAAACGCCCGAGATTCAGAAATTAATCTTTTAATTTGACACAGTGTACTGCCATGAGATTATAATACTGTTACACACAAAACATCCCAACGTACTTCAAGGCCCATCGGCGTCAGATTATATGTAAATACACACGTCCATGTATTATGGAAAATTACTATAGAAGGTTCCACCATTGTTTAGTTATTCTTTCAAAAATAATCTATTAATTTATTTCTCCGATTTCAAGAAATATGCGAAAAGTCCGAATGACATTACTCTGTGTACCGTTAACTGACGTAAAACCAACAAGAAGATTTGTTTAAGGAAGAAAATTTAAGCCTGAAATTTCATGCCAATTGACGGACGTACGAATAAAGATCTAAATTTTAAAATTTCTACAGTGAATAGATTAGGGGCTGGACTAGCCGGGGCTCACACCTCGAGAAGGGCACAAGACTGTTGTAGTCTCCTATTTGTTCAGTCAATCTCTGAGGCAACACCGTCTCCTATTCAGCAGGATCTCATTTCTTTTCTAGTAATAAAACCGCCGGAATATGATGCTGAACAATGACCTGCATCTAGTAACAAGGTTTAGAACGCATGGCGCTGTAACTCTACTTAACTTATATGCCTTCACAGGGTTAAAAGGAACGTGTTTACCTTCATCATCTATCTCGAATCGCTAACCGACCGGTTAGTTGCTGCCGTACAGCTAACTAATTTGTTGACTTATATTGGGGTCACTTCTTCATAGCGATGACTTCGGTAGCTTGAGCGACAATGTCATGTCACTGTACTAGAAACAAGACATAAGCGGCTCTGCACTGAAAGCTTGAACTTCACGATTTTAGCTGTAAACCGAGTTATAGACTAGGCGCCGTGACCATGCCGCAACTTCTCCAACACATCTGTATTGCATGTGCTCTAAACGCGGAGTTGCAGGGGCCAGAAAGAACGACGTTTTCGGAAATTCTTATGGTTTGTGAAAGCGTTTGTACAATTACTCTGCATGCAACCGCGTCAAACACAGTAAACTGTGAAACGGTCAGTGCTAAATCAAATATTAACATGCTGATAATGTTTTAAACTGCTGCGGTGTTGGTTTTGGGGCGGTTTTCAAGTTTAACGAGTTTAGAATGAAATGTATGATACACATGTGAAAGTAAAATTAGATTAACACAAAAATCTGAAAACAAAATGTCATTACATTCATTGTAAACATTTTGGACGGATTGTTTAAATATAACGACGTATCTTAATTAAAACCTGTATGGTTTGTAATAGAATTTCCAAACACAGACGTATGAATTTCCAAATGATATTATGTGACTCTCTCACACTAGGGTGCAAAGCCATCGTTAAGTTAAAAAAACATGTACATGGAAGTTTAACAATAATTTTTCACTTATTACAATTATTATTAAATGAGCCAGCTATGGAATGTTGTTTAAACAAACTATGAAACAAATATATAACTTTCCAAGACTTCAGAGTTTTGTGCTACGAATTAATATGCTTAATGGAATTTTAGAATGTAGAAATTCAAGTTTCGACAGTTTGGAAATCACTTTTATTACTTCAGTCTACATCTGTTTCACATGCGCAGTAGTTTAAATATTCTGTGTACTAATTTTCAAACAAATTAAATTTTTAAAATATAGGGGAAAGTGTAATAGGCTGGACATATTAACTAATTTGGTACTTAATATTATAGTTAGGTCAGCTAGAAATGGGTTTATTTTAAAACAACACAGAAGAAGATTTGTCTAAAATGTTATGAGTGTTCCTGTTTAAATGGAGTGTAGTGAAATTTTATAACAACGTTTTTGAGATTACTTTCTAACGGGTGAATTTTTGTGACATGAAAAATAAATGTTCCGTACTGCACAACAACAAACAAACAAATATGTAAATATGATATTACTCTTGCAAGGCTAGCCTTATGTGGTAGCTCAGTAATTTACGTGTATGGATAATATGTGCTTAGGTAATAACAGTCCCTATACAGGTCTGGACAAACCTTAAGGGTTCTAGGGCGTTGAGGCTCCCATAAGTTTTAGATAATTGGCAAAAGAAGGTGGTAAGGTTAGTAACCCTAGGCACCGACCGCCCTTATCCCGAAGATATTTTGCTGGTACTCATTTCGGTCGCATGTTCAGTCGACCCCGGAACCATGAAGCGGCCGGAAGGATTAAGCCAATCTCAATGGCCACATCGGGAATCGAACTTGCTACATTCCAGAGGGTAGTGCAGTAACTCAACCAACTGCGCTACCACGTAACTCCAATAAGGGCGAGCAGAAACCTTCCTGATAACCCAACCGTCGCAGTGGGTTCAATAATTTTGGTATCTTTTAAGAACCCCAAATTTTATTATTACAGCTTTCGCTAAAATCTTCCTCTCGTCCAAACCCCGAAACGGGTATTTCCATTCCATGCTCTCCAGATTATTTATTCATTATATAATTTAGATTATGCGTCCGTAAACGTTTATATTTTCAATGTGGTGTCTTTTGTGAAAACTATTTTAACGAATAATCTGCAGCACTATTTATATCGACAATTCGCAATGCAAGCACCGGCGATATAATTCTCCCCAAATTTAAGACCCCATTTGCACATCATTAAAAGTCTAGCTTCAAATGGACTTATATACCTAGACTAAATAGGAAAAAACAAAATTTGAAAATATTTTCACCTGCATATAGACCAGTACCACAGCAGCAGCGTGACTCGAAGATACGACGGATTTATGAAGACGTAATTAATTTAATTTCTTATTCTGTTTTAATCTCCGCAAATTCAGTTTGTCTCAGCAAGCAGAACCCTAAAATTGTGGTTATTGCAAAATATGAGGCATTAGAACACGTGGTTGAACCGCTGTTTCTATTCTCAGTCAGAAACTCACAGAATTTAGATGTTATTGATGCGGTGGTTACTGGAGAAGAAGGATACAGAGGTACAGAGGGACGAAGGGAAACGAAATGAGAAGACCAGAGAGAAAGGGGAGCAACTGTAAGAGAACTGAGGTTTAAGAAGCAATACCTAATATGTTACAAGTGTCCAAAAGCTTTTAGTGCAAGTAGAACGTTGCTGACTGAGAAACACATTTGTGTCTGTGCTTTAAAATATCAAGAAATTCCTCTTTGGAGAAATTAAATGGTGTAACGTTAAGTTGCGTATAGCGTGTTGTTTGTAATCAACGTCACGTTTATCTTCCACCTCTGAATTAACAAGCAGTTTACCGGACAGACAATTTTGCTGTTTTTAATAACCCATTTTTGGAGAGTTGCTTAGCGTATATACTATTAACGATGGCGAAGTATATGCTGTGTTTATCCACAAACACTTTGTAAACAGACAAAGAAACTGTCTGTATAATACATTATGCACCGTCAATACACAACATACGTCAAACAAGATGCAATAATTACAATTAGGTGACATTTGGCTACATGTTTCGGCGGTGACCGGCCATCTTCAGGCCAACTAAGAACATCAATTAAGGTACAGTAAGAATATTACTCAATGGGATCCCACTTCGTTCACATTAAACGTTGATAAAATACGAAAATGGGATCCCATTTAGTAATATTTTTACTTACCTTAATTAATGTTTTTAGTTGGCCTGAAGATGGCCTCCGGTCATGGCCGAAACATGTAGCCAAAAATTACACTTAATTGTAATTATTGCAGCTTGTTCTATGTATGTTGTGTATTGACGGTGCATAATATATTATACAGATATGATAATACACAACGGGATGGCCTCTCAAATAAACGGTATTTATTAAAACACGTTTACAGAACGGAGACAAGAAGAAATATATAAATAATATCTACGTGTTACAGCATCTTATTTGAATATCCATTTAAATGTGAGTTTTAGACCAACTCGATACATACACAATATGTTGATATAATGTTTACTGAGACAGTGCGTTCCTACCGATGAGAATAATTACGTATGTCTGTATGGTGAGGTAAATTCAGTCAAAAACACAACTATGAATATATGACTAAATGATGGTGTTTATTAGCAATAGAAAACTACATTTTATGTTTATTGGACCGTGCATCATCTTGATAGTTGAATAAAGAGAAACCAACTTGATGTCACTTGCTTTTTTATTTCATTATTTAATGCTCAACATGTTTCGGATGTTAATACATCCAACCTCAGGAGCTTGCGACTTATTTGTTGAGTTATTTCATGGTTTTTATTGCTCTGGTTCGATGTGTGTTGGTGTTACGGTGTGGTTTGACTGGGGTGGTGTGGTATCCGGATATCACACCACCCCAGCTACCAGATACCAGATGGTGTGTAATA